>Ga0126326_1000267_pt1 | contig 19030 bp, 14 predicted proteins | sample InaspJWI67metaG_FD_94485 | JGI IMG/M metagenome (GOLD analysis project Ga0126326, IMG submission 94485) | Marine gutless worms symbiont microbial communities from Oahu, Hawaii - Inanidrilus sp. 1 OAHU.JWI-67 metaG | ecosystem: Host-associated > Annelida > Digestive system > Unclassified | place... | reverse complement strand
TCGACTTCACCATCCGCAACGCCTGGCAGAAGTAATTAGAGGAGTTAAATTTGTCAATGGTGTCGAAGAAAAACGGATTGCCGCCTAATTTCTTCATACACAACTATTGACTATATCTCTTAGTCTCAATAAAATTGGCAAGGAGAATGTACTTTTCTAATGTGCCTGAAATTGAAGAATGTCATTAGTATTGTTGATAGTGTTGGTTTTTAAGTATCATGCAAGTATTTATAATTCCGAAATTAAAAATTTAAACACCAATCAAATCTGTATCAAATTTCAAGCCTTAACGCCCCAAATAATCAGCCATAATAAATAAAGGGAGATAACGGATTTTATTTTTTTCTTGACTGCATGAATTACCAGCGGTAATTACCGTTAGTAACTTACAGTGATGATGGAGGAAATATGGTGAAGAAAAACAGATCCGGTCCAACTGCGGAGCGTTACATCGAAGCCACCCTGGCTTTGATTGCGGAACGCGGGGGCTCGGCCCAGGTCAACCTGCGGGAGATTTCGCGGCGCATCGGCTGCGCCCACACGAATGCCTACAACTATTTCGAGGGCCTCGAAGACCTGTTGCTGCATGCCTTACGGCGGGTTTTACGACAATATGGCGATGCCATGACATCCGGTCTTGATGGCACCCTGTCAGGATATGCCTTTTTCCGCAGGATGATCCGCAACATGATCGAATGGTCGATCCAAAATCCCGGACTGCACCGGTTCATCAGCTCGGACCCCATTGACCCTGAAAAGCTTCCGGGCGACATCATAGAGACGGTAACCCTGATGAAAAAATGGATTGCACAGGTGCTCGAGGTGCTTGCGTGCGGCCGGCTGGATGAAAAGGGACTGACGCGCATGGTCGATGTTGTCCTGGGTTATCTCGATGGGGAGGTCTTCAACCTGATCAACGGCCGCTTTCTGCCGGGGGAAGATATTGCCGGTCGTGTCATCGACAACATCGAGTGCTTGTTCGAGCTGCTCACTTCACATCATCATGATGGGCTTGTTCTGTCCGAGCAAGCCGACGAACCCGGGAATTTGAGGTTTCCCAAAATGGAGATCCGGTGATGCCGACCGGCATCCCAAAAGAACCGGGGGCAGGATCGAAATGATTTATCCTGCGAATATTGAAGAAACCGCAAGTCAAGGAGGCTGAAATGAAAATAGTGGCTTTAAACGCGACCTATCGTACAAACGGCACAACTACTTCTCTGGTTAACAAGGCCCTTGAGGGGGCCGAAATGGTTGGGGTGCAAACGGAACACTTGCTATTGAAGGATTACGATATCCGTTATTGTACCAATTGTTTGAAGTGTTACGGTGATCTGGAATCGGAAATCGCGCCTTGCACCCACGACGACGATATGACCTTCATACTGGAAAAGATAAAAGAAGCCGACGGGGTGCTGCTGGGATCCCCGGTGCATATTGGTTTCGTCACCGGGCTGATGTTCGTTTTTATGGAGCGGGTCGCTTTCCGCTTAGCGCGTCCGACCGGTGAAATGTTTGGACTCAAGGGCTGTCCGGAACCTCGCTTGACAGATAAGCCCAGGGCATCCGCCAGCATCGTCTCGGCCGGCTGGGTGTCCGAAGAGATGAGGCAGTATTGCGATCAAGGCACGGAATGGCTCAAAGAGAATGTGCCCATGTTTTTCAACGGTGAATTTGTAAACGACCAATACGCTGCGGCCTATTTCCCCAAGGAATTAAAGGATGATGAATGGCAGAAGGCCCTTTTTCTGCGGAAGCTGACCGAAAAGCAGCACCATGAGGCCTTTGAGCTTGGTAAAATACTTGCCACCCGCATTTCCCAAGGAAGTGTACGCCCATTCGATGCGGCTGCAGCAATGGAAGCATTCGAGCAATCTGAAAACAGCGGTTAAAGCGTCACTTAAGTCGCCAAGTAAATCGATCCGCCCATTGGTCAACACGGCCATGAGACCTGCGGGAGGGTTTTTTTCTATCACTGGTTGGTTCCGTACCCTTTTGGTACAGTGCATTCCTTATCATCATTTGGGATCGCGATTGGGATTCCGATGGAACACCTTCAATTATTGGGTGGTTGTCTGGGGTGTATTGCCGGTATTTGGCCTTATCGAGTGTGTATACCTTTTCCTTAGGCTGTTTTAACCGAAAAATTAAGAGGTCAGACGATGAAAGAGAAACACGATTGCGAAAACTGTAGCTTCCGCGCGCGATACGATAGCAAACCAAAGAGCTTGCTGGGACGACTTTGGCGCTGGCACGCTGGATGGTGCCCAGGTTTTAAAAAATACATTACCTCTCTACCTGATGATCAGCGGATCGAACTCGCACAGCGATATCGACTGAATAAGTACTCCAGATAGTCCTCAGTATGGTGGCCTCCCGTGGTACAGGTAGGGATTTATTTAAGTCAATATACTGATTTAAGTGGTACTTTACATATAGATTATTCTGCGAACCGATTCAACCAATGATGTAGATTATTATTTTGATAGAGCATTTAAGCTCGAAACAAGGTTTAGCTGAAAAGTGGAAGAAAACTCTGGAAAATAGCAATTGGTCTCGATTTGTAGATTGATGAAAAGGTAATATAAAATGAAGATAAGTATTTCTAATGTATTGCTGGCACCATGGATTAACGGCGTTATTGTAACGGCCATACGCTTGAACGTTTTTTCAATTGTCTCTGATCAAGCGTTAACTGCAAAAGAGATAGCCTCAAAATGCCATGCGGTTAACGATAGGTTAAAACCTCTGCTCGATGCATGTAGCAGTCTAGGGATACTGGAATTTGAGAATAATAAGTATAAAAATTCACATTTCAGTTCAGTTTATCTGGTAAAAGGTAATAAACTTTACATTGGAGATTTTCTGAAAATATTGAATTATGAATCATTGCAATGGTTCCAACTTCCAGATGCAATTCTTGGTAAAGATAAAGATGACATCGAGATACCCTGTTTGAAAACAGACCACAAAACCTTCATATCAGCTATGAATTGTATCGGCCATCTGGGGGAAGCTGAGGCGCTAAAAGATTTCGTCAATCTCTCAGGTTTCAAGCAGATGACAGATGTAGGTGGCGGATCTGGTTTATATTCATTAGCTCTCTGCCAAAAATACCCAGATTTACATGCAACGATTTTGGACGTCAAAGAAACTCTGGCAGTTACGGAAGAACTGATTGCGAATCGCCAAGAAGGAGAGCGAATAATATTAAGAGAAGGAGATTTCCTGAAAGATTCTCTGGGTGAAGATTTGGATGTGGTTTTGTTATCAGATGTGATGTACGGAGAATCTGATGCTAAAATTATTTTAAAAAATGTTTGGCAAAGTCTACAGCAAAGTGGTCTCTTAATTATTCGTGGATACTACTCTGACCCAGAGCGGTCGGGCCCTGCCTTTGGTGCGTTATTTGCTGTGAAACTCCTTGTTGACAATCCCGCACGGAAAATTATGACAATTTCAAATTTGGAGAGGAACGTCAGGGAGGCAGGATTTGAGATAATTAGCATAAGCCCGTTAACGGAATACTCTTTTGTATTAATTGGTAAGAAGAAATGAGTCGGCGATAGATAATCCTGAAAAATCAAAGTTACGAATAATCATCTTATTTTTGATCCCGATAAAAGCTAAACAGTTCAACAATACGATTAGTATGTTTCACTGGAACTGAGATCGATTATTCTGCTATGCTTTAATTCCAGATGAAATTAAAAAAAGTGCAATCTCCTTTTTGAATGCTGCACTTTTGAATTTTAAGGCGACCACTATATGTAGGGGTCACCCAATGCTATCGATGGTTGTGCGATCTGCTACTGGCAACGCAACTGCTAAATACTACATGTTTCACTCACTTTCGATAACCTCTGATATCCATATCAGTGCTTCTTCAGGATATTCAGGATTGCCGATCTGAGATCACGAAGGTTCGTAAAGCTCAGGATTCCACTTGTGGCGATAAGGGATTGATGAGGGCCAGGCTGAGTGAATTACGTCAGGAACTCAAAGAGCTTGTTGCCGAATACAAAGCCAGGACCGGTTCCGGGGCTCCCGCGATCAATATCGGAATTATCGCACGGAATTGATTATGCAACCTGCTGTTGATCATTCCTCAAAAAAGATCTGTAGCACCAAAAAGAGCAGTTTGACGATTATGACTTTCTTCAAAAATTGTGCAGAAAGTGTTTCATTTGCCTTGATTTGCGCAGGATTTCATCATAATATAGAAAAGGGATTTACGGAATAACTATCCGGAATCCCTTTAATTATTATGGAGCCGACGGGCGGATTCGAACCGCCTACCTGCTGATTACGAATCAGCTGCTCTACCAGCTGAGCTACGCCGGCATCCTGTCTTAATTATTTTAAAGGATTCATTACTTACTTTGTTTACGAACCGAAATCAAGAAAAATCATCGCTACAGGATCTGGTTGACAGACTGCCCGATCGCGCCAATGGCATGGACTGCACCGGCCTGTCCGGGACTTCTGCAGCCTACCTGGTGTCAAGACTGTTCACCGAACAAGGATTATCCATATTGCTGATGGTGCCGTCACCCAAAGCTGCAGAAGCCATGCTCGAGAACCTGCAGTTCTTTTTACCTGATTTCGAGTCGCGGCTTTTATATTTTCCAGCCTACTATATTTTACCCTACAAATTTGTATCATACCACAACAAAACTGCGGCAAAGCGCATTGGAACGCTGTATCGACTCATGGCAGATGATCGACCCTTTGTCGTCGTCGCCTCGGTCGACGCATTGGTGCAAAAAATTATTCCCCGACAGGAAATTAGTCGTTATGCGGAGTTGATCATGACCGGTGAAGAGTGCGAGCGCGATCACCTGACAGAGAAATTGCTGGCCGGTGGCTACACCCGCACCGCGATCGTAGAGGAACCCGGTGATTTCAGTGTCCGCGGCGGAATTGTCGATATCTTTTCACCCTTGTACCCAAACCCGGTGCGCATCGAGTTCTTTGGAGACACGGTGGATGCCATGCGATTTTTCTCGGCGGCATCCCAGCGCAAATTAAAAAACATTTCCGAAGCGGTTATCTTGCCGGCTAAAGAAGCCATAATCAACAAACAAGACCTGGTGGATGTGATCAGTCGGGTGCGCTGTCAGGCTGCCCATCAGGAAATACAGGTCAGCCGGGTCCGACAGCTCGTCGATCGCATCAAAAACGAAGGCATTTTTCCGGGAGTCGAAAGTCTAACGCCTTTAATTTATCCCCGGCTCGATACAATTTTTGACTACACAGTCGAAAAGACCCTTTATGTCCAGCTGGATGCCGAGGCGCTCGAAAAAGCCGCTGGAGACGAGAAGACAAGAATACAGGACAATTACGATGAAGCCAGGCAGGAAGGGCGTCTTTGTGTCGAACCCGAGAGAGTCTACATGGACTGGCAACAGGTCCGGCAGATTATCGAAAATGCGAAACCACTGCGTTTGCGGATGTTTCCCGTTTTAAAACGCAGGCAGATCCAGAGCGAATCACCGCTGCACTATGGTTTTTCTGTGCAGGATAATACGGGCATTCGATCGGCGTTGAAAAGGGCGCACCCGAAGGATACTCTTTTCGCACCGCTTGTCGAATGGATCAAAGATCAAAAACGCGCTGGATGCACCATTTGTATTGTATGCCGATCGAAAATCCGGGCCCAGCGGGTACAATCGCTGCTGGTACCCTACGGTATCCAGCTGAACATGCTAGGTCGTATGTCCGGGGCAGAAACCAACCCTGGTGATGTAACTGTTGTCATCGGCAGGGTTTCGGAAGGGTTCGTCTGGCCGGATGAAGCCCTGGCCGTTATCACGGATGAAGAAATTTTCGGAGCTAGGTATCGGCGGCGGCTAAAATCAAAACCTGCGGCTCCTGCCGAATTGATTGCCGTCGAAGATCTGAAACGGGGAGATTTTGTCGTCCATATCGAGCATGGAATTGGTCGTTATGAAGGGCTCGTCAAATTGCAACTGAACGGTACGACCAATGATTTTCTACTCATTGTTTATCGGAACGATGATAAACTGTATCTGCCTGTTGATCGGATGAACATGGTTCAGAAATATATGGGTGCGGAGGGAGTTGCACCGGTCATCGACAAAATGGGTGGTAAATCATGGAGCCGGATTAAAGCCAGAGTCAAAAAATCGGCCGAAAAGATCGCTGGCGAGTTGTTGAAACTATATGCAGCACGCAAGCTCAACAAAGGCTTTGCATTCGATCTACTCGATGAAGATTTCGACGAATTCGAAGCCGGATTTGCCTATGAGGAGACCGCCGACCAGAAAAAGGCCATTGATGATGTATTGCAGGATATGGCTCGGCCGACACCCATGGACAGGCTGGTTTGCGGAGACGTTGGATATGGCAAGACCGAAGTTGCTCTGCGCGCATCTTTTGTCGCGGTTTACAACGGGAAGCAAGTGGCTGTGCTTGTTCCGACAACGGTTCTGGCCGAACAGCACTTTGCCACCTTTTCAGAGCGTTTCAAGCGCTTTCCCCTGCGAATTGCATGCCTGAGCCGATTTCGCCTGCAGCGGGAGCAGTGCAGGATTGTTCGGGAAATGAAGGAGGGCAAAATTGATATCGTTATCGGCACCCACCGACTGCTTTCCAAAGATGTCGCCTTCAAAGACCTCGGCTTGCTTGTCCTTGACGAAGAACAGCGATTCGGCGTCAAGCACAAAGAAAAATTGAAAGAACTGCGAAAGGCGGTCGATGTTCTCACGCTGACGGCAACACCGATTCCACGCACCTTACATATGTCACTGATGGGGATTCGCGATATCAGTGTCATTTCAACCCCACCGGAATACCGTCAGTCGATCATCACCTATATTTCCGAATTCGATGACGCCATCGTTGCCGAAGCCATTCGCAAAGAGAGAATGCGCGGCGGACAAATCTTTTTTATCCATAACAACATTGAGAGCATTGAAAATATTGCCGGGCACTTAAAGCGGCTGACTCCTGAAGTTCGCATGGCCATCGCCCACGGTCGCTTAAATGAAGATCAGCTCGAACGGGTGATGCTGCGGTTTTAAAAAAAGAAACCGATATGCTGGTTTGCACCACTATCGTGGAATCGGGTCTCGATATTCCTTCAGCCAATACCATATTGGTGAATCGGGCGGATAAGTTCGGGCTGGCACAGATGTATCAATTGCGCGGTCGAGTCGGCCGAGCCGAGGAACAGGCCTATGCCTATCTTTTTATTCCCCATGAATCTTTTCTGGGTCGCGATGCACAGAAGCGTTTGAAAGTGCTGATGGAACACAGTGATCTCGGTTCCGGTTTTCAAATAGCTATGAGCGATTTGCAGATTAGAGGCGGCGGCACCATTCTGGGCGCATCTCAGTCCGGCCACATCGCTGCGGTCGGATACGATATGTTTCTCAAACTTATGGAAAACGCCGTGGCCGAACTCAAAGGTGAACCGGTGCGTGAAACGCTGTCGCCGGAAATAAACATTCAGCTTTCGGCCTACATACCGGAAGCGTACATACCGGATATCGATCAACGTCTGTCGGCCTATCGCCGTCTGGCCCGGTTGACGGAATCAAGCGAAATCACAGAATTTAAAGCCGAATGTATCGACAGGTATGGGGTGATGCCGGATGAGACGGTTAATCTTCTCTTGAAAATAGTTCTCAAAGTACTGTCGATTAAAGCCGGGGTCAAGCGCCTGGATCTGAACGGTTCAAATCTTACACTGGCGTTTTCGACAACGCACCAGCGAAATCCGTCGGCAATTGCCGACTTGATAGTATCTGACCCGCGAAAGTTTTCATTCACCCCCGAGCATGTGTTGAAGGTGAAGCTTGCGGAGCTTGAGAATAACGGACGGATGGCACAGGTTAAAAACATCTTGAAAGAAATCGCACAGCATGTTAACAATTCAACGTTTAAACTATAGAAAAGTTTAGGAACTTCGACGCGCCGGCTTTATTCAAATATAGGTTTTCCCAGTTATCCTGCTGGATACCGGCTCGTCCGGTCCGGCGTCCGTGCGGCGCAATTTCCGGATTTTGTTATGAAGCATAAATATTACATATACAAATTTCTGGCAACGGTGCTTTTGACGGCAGCGCTTGCCGGCTGTTCTGGTTCGGAGTCCCCCGCCAACGATGAATTTCTGATCCGGGTGGGAGAGGCGGTTATAACGGAAGATGAGTTTAACAAAGCGTTTGAAATTGCAAAAGCCGCTTACCCGCACAATATTATGCAGAATCCTGAGGACTACCGCGATGCTCAGATTCGACTGTTTAACCAAATGACCGAGGAATTGATTTTACTTGAAAGAGCCAAAGAGCTTAATATCAGTGTTTCCGAAGAGGAGGTGGAGAAATCGATTGCCAGAATAAAGGCCGATTACCCGGATAATGAAGTTTTCGAGCAAACTCTCCTGGAGTACGCGGTTTCTTACAAAACATGGAAAAAAGGTTTAGAAACGCGTCTTTTAATGGAAAAGCTGGTCGAACAAGAATTAAGGGATCAGATAGTTATTACTCCCGCTGAAATTGCGAAATATTATGAAGAAAATTACGGGCATGGCAAACAAATACCCGGGCCGGCGGAGAATTCAAAAGATATTGATGAAATAATTATCAAGCATTTGCGCCGAAAAAAAACCGAGAAAATCTATCGATCCTGGATTGAGAAGATACAAAAACGATACAAGATCGAAATCAACCAGAAAAAGTGGGAAAAGATTCTTTCCTCCTAACGGATCGTTCCGCAGGTACCGGATGATTTCGATTAATGCTTGAATAACATGAAATACCTGAGACATTCACGGCGGAATAGATTACCCAGGCATTTTGTTTTTTTACTCATTTTGTATCCGATCGTGTGTGCTGTCGGTATATGCCCGACAACGCGATCCCTTGCTGCTGAGATCGTTGATCGAATTGTGGCCATTGTTAACAATGAAGTCATATCACTGTATGAATTGAACCAGATCGCCAAGCCCTATTTCGAAAGAATAAAATCTTCCCGGTATCCGGTGGATGTGGAAAAAAAGTTGATGTTCGAGGTGCGGCAGAAAATACTCAAGGAACTGATCGATCAGAAACTGACCGACCAGGAATTAGAAAGGCTAAAGATATCGGTTAGTGATCAAGAAATTGAGAATGCTATCGAGCGCTTTAAAGAATCAAAGTTCATTACCGATGAACAGCTGAGAGAAGCGTTGGCCAATGAGGGTCTAACCTATGAGCAATATCGAGAGCAAACCAAAAAGCAAATCCAACGGGCAAAGCTTGTTAATCTGGAAGTCAGATCCAAGATCGTCATTACCGAGGAAGACATTAAAGCGTATTACGACAGCCACAATGCTGAGTTTGCCGGCGAGAAAAAATACCACCTGCACAATCTGCACATGCGTGTTCCATCATATGCCAGCTACGATGACCGGCAGATCGCATTGAAGACGATGCAAGCCGTCAGGCTGGAGCTGGAGAGTGGTAAAAGTATCGAAGCCGTGGTGAAACAATTTGCAGCGTCTGCATCAAACGTGGGTGGCGGCGACCTGGGATTGTTTAAACTTGACGATCTTGCTCCCCGGCTGCAGGAGCTGATAAAAGATATGAATACCGGTGATTTAACGCCGGTGCTCGAGATGGAATTTGGTTTTCAGATCGTTTATGTGGATGAAATCGTTGAATCCGGGGGGAAATCGCTGGAAGAAGTTAAAACGGTAATCCAAGACAAACTTTACAGTCAGATTGTTGATGAGAAATACAGTTCGTGGCTGCAGGCCTTGCGGGATCGGTCGCATATAAAGATTGTGAACTAAGGGCTCACTCAAAAATAAATTCACATTTTATACGCCGATGCATCCCGTCCGGCTGCGTTGCGAAAGCTCGGAATATCTCGATATTCCTGCGTTTTCGCGCCTTGCCTGACGGGCGCCTCAACGCCTAAAATTGTGAATTTATTTCTTCGTGAACCCTAATCTGAAGCGTCGCAATTGTGAATACATTTGGCTTTATACTCAATGAATGGCGGAATTCATGACAATGGATAATGATAGTATCAGCACTTCATTCGGCCGCTACCTTCAGGCAATTCGGATCGAAAAGGGGCTAAGCCTTGATGCGGTTTCAAAAGAGACACGCATTCGGTTGGAAACACTTCTTCAGATTGAAGAAGAAGATTTTCAAAAACTTCCCGATGAAGTTTTTGTCAAGGGATTTTTACGTGCCTATGCCAACGCGGTCGGAGCTGATGGTGGTGAGGCGATTCGACTCTACGAGTCCAGACTGGTTGTTATCAAAAAGATTGCTGAATCCGAAGCCGATTTAAAAAGATCGAGTATAAAATTCTGGCCGCGACTCTTGCTCGCTCTCACGACCCTGTTATGCCTGATGGTATTGTCCATTATGGCTATACCTTATTTGCAGGTTCCATCCGCGCCTGTTACGCCCCCCAAAAAGGAAATTGAAAAGAAGGAGGCTATCGATACCCGTGAAATCTCAGCGCCTGCGCTAACACCTGCACCGAAATCCGAACCGGAACCGAAATCGGAATCGAAATCGAAACCGGAAGCGAAACCGGAATTGAAACCGAAAGCGAAATCGGAACCAAAACCGGAAGCGAAAAAAGAACCTGTCAAAAAGACACCGGAAAAATACCTACTACGGATAGAAACCACTGAAGAAACCTGGATGAAAATCATCATCGACGATCAGAAACCGAATGAATACAGCCTGTATCCGGGAGATCACATCGAACTGGAAGCCAGCGTCGGTTATAATATTCTTATCGGCAATGCCGGTGGAGTAAAACTTTCATTAAATGATAAACCCGTAGAAATTTCAGGTAAATCCGGTCAGGTAATTAATGTACAACTACCCTGAATGCGCTCTGCGTTCGTTGCTTAGTGCGATGCGGTAAAATTATGCAGGCAGATCTTAACAACAAAATACTTGTTGACAGTATCAAAAGATTACTTCGGCGGGGTGCCACCTCTCATCTGAAAAAAATCGTCAACAAAACCCACGCTGCGGATCTGTCCGTGGTTTTCCGCTCCCTTTCTTTATCAGAACAGCTGCGGCTTTTCAACCTGATTGCGGATATTGAACAAAAAGGCGTGCTTTTCAGCGAGCTTGAAGAAGATATATTCCTCGATATCGTCGAGGAAATGAGAATCGAGGATGTGGTTGAAATCTTCGAGACCATGCCCACCGATGATGTTGCCGACTTGCTCGGAAGATTACCTGAGGACAAGGCTGATGTCATTCTCAAGAAAATGAAGAAGGAGGGATCGGATGAAGTTGAAGACCTGCTCAGTTACGAGAATGATACCGCCGGCGGCATCATGGTGCCGGATTTCATCGCTTTGAGTCAGGAGGTAAACGCCAAGGAGGCTATTGAATCCCTGCAAAAAGAATATCTCGACGTTGAGATGCCGTTCTATCTGTATGTCGTCGACGAGTACGGCAAACTGGTCGGTGTCAGTTCTCTGAGACAGCTGGTCGTAGTGCCGCCCGAAACACCGCTGAAAGAGTTCATGACCACCGATGTGTTTTCCGTGCGCACCGATATGGACCAGGAGGAAGTGGCCAAAATCGTCGCGCGCTATGATATTCTGGCAGTACCGGTGATAGACGAGACGAACCGCTTGGTCGGTATTGTCACGGTGGATGATGTTATTGACATCTTTAGACGGGAAGCCACCGAAGATATATTGAAAATGGCCGGTGCGGGCGAAGAATTTGTAGAGACAAAGTCAATTTTAAAAAGCACTAGAATTCGACTGCCGTGGTTGTTTGCCAGCTGTATCGGGGGATTATTTGCATTTTTTATTATCAACCAGTTTGAAGGGAGCCTGAATAAGTTTGTATATTTAGCCGCCTTCATTCCCGTTATAATGGGAATGGGCGGCAATATCGGTACGCAGTCGTCTACCATCGTCGTTCGCGGTCTGGCCACCGGCCGGATCAGTATCCGAGAGATCTGGTCTGTCGTATTCAAAGAGCTGACCATCGGTTTCATCCTTGGCATTGTGTATGGGATCCTGATCGGTTCTGTGGCGCAGTTTCGTTACCGGATGGATTTACTTGCCGTTTCGGTGGGGCTTGCAGTCGTATCCTCAATGGCACTGGCCGCCTTGGTGGGCTCTTTTGTCCCTATGGCATTTGCGAGAGTCAATATCGATCCCGCCGTCGCCACCGGTCCTTTTGTTACCACCGCTATGGACATCATCAGTGTCTTTTTTTACTTTATGATCGCCACGACCCTGCTGGGTATTTAGCCGGCATGATACACGATCGTGTCGATGTCCTTAAGCATAGTTGTGCCCGACGTGTAAACGGACAAAACAAACGCGTAAACCATCCGGGTTAAGGGCATGTCAAGTTTTTCCAATCCAGCCATCATACTTCGACGGGTTGAATTCGGCGATTTTGATCTCATCCTGAGCTTCCTGACGCGGGATAAAGGCAAGATCTCTGCGATAGCCAAATCCGCCAAGAAAAGCGCCAAACGATTTTCCGGTATTCTTGAACCCTTTTCGATTTTACGGATTGTGTGTAGCGCCGGACGTGGCAGGGGTCTGCCGGTCCTGCAGGAAGCTGCACTGAGAAAACCGCTGCCTTCGATTCGAACCGATATAACAAAGACAGCCTATGCAAGTTACTGGGCCGAACTGATTGATCTCTGGCTGGAAGAAGGGCATAACCAGATCGATCTGTTTCGATTGTTACTACATGTACTCGAACAGTTGGATCAGGAGTCTGCTACACCGGCGGTATTGGGGGTGTTATTTCAGGTACGGTTCTTGATCATTAGCGGCCACCGCCCCAATCTGAAGCAGTGCGGCGTTTGCAGGCGCGAACTGGAAGCGATGACAGGCAATGCGATTCAATTTGACCTTACAAAAGGCGGTCTAGTATGTGATCGCTGTACGACGACCGGAAAATTTAAGCTGTCCCGCGGGACCATCAAACAGCTGCAGTGGCTCGAAAAGGAGCACTTGTCCAAAGCAGGCAGAATCCGCTTCTCGGCCCAATCCGTAGCTGAAAGCCAGAAATTTCTGGAAGCGTTCGTGCCGTATCACCTGGGCAAGGAGCCCCGAAGTTTGAAGTTTCTCAAACAGATCCGGTAGTCGGTTTGCCGGTTGTGTCCGTTGAGCCGGTTGTCCCGTTGAGCCCGTTGAGCCGGTTGAGCCCGTTTAGCCGGTTGGGCCGGTTGAGCCCGTAGTGCCTGTTGAGCCGGCTGAACACTTCCTTTTAACAAATAAGATGTGAAGTCCCGCTCTGCGGGATTGGGCCGGTTTTGCCGGATCATGAAAAATTGGTCCTCAAAACCTGAGTCCACTGGTGAATTGGTTCTGCTGGTTAAAGCTACATTCGGCTTGTCATAACGGCATTTTTTCAAAACTAAACACCAAACACCGGATGAATTCATCAAACTATCATCTGATCAGGATTACCCGATATGACTTATGAATTACGCCAGCGGCTCGAGGAAGGGCCGATTGAGGCTTCCGTACCTTGCCGGGTGGATATGGGCGGCACTCTGGATCTGGCCATTTTTTATAACCCATTGCGGCATCAGCTGCCCTGCACGTTCAATGCTGCAATAAACCTCAGAACAAAAATTCGGCTCCTGCCTTATCGTACAGGCATTGTGAAAATTTCATCCCGCGGGTTTCAAGATGCTGAATATCCGGCCAGCCGGGCGCCTTTTAACCATCCGCTGGGGCTCATGTTTGCCGTAGCGGCCTATTTCAATGCAGACGGCGTCCACATCGATATAGATTCTGCATCGCCTCCGCGCAGCGCACTGGGCGGTTCGTCCGCAGCCGCTGTCGCTCTGGTCGCTGCCTTGCTGGTGGCAAGACAAAAAACTCCTCTGACCGCTGGCACCAGGAGAAAAATAGCCCTGCTGGCGCATGCCATCGAAGAAAGCGTTGCCAGTGTGCCGTGCGGACGCCAGGATCAGCTGGCGGCTGCATTCGGAGGCGTTAATGCCTGGCATTGGCGTCAAGATTTGAACGGGCCCGGGTTTAAAAGAAAGGCATTATTCAGAACACAGTATCTGCCGAAATTCGAGCGTCACCTTCTTGTGGCCTACGGCGGGGTGCCCCATGAATCAAAAAACATCAATGGCCGGTGGGTGCAGCAATTTATCTCCGGGCAGCAGCGTGATCGCTGGCAAGAAATTCTCCAATGTACCAAAATGTTTATTGACGCTGTGATTCGCAAAAACTATAAAGATGCAGCCGCAGCGATGAACTCGGAGACAGCCCATCGGCGCAAGATGACACCGGAAGTGCTGGATGCCATGGGTGAAAAGTTGATCGATAAAGCGGTTGAAAATAACTGCGGCGCCAGATTTACGGGAGCCGGAGGAGGCGGATGTATATGGGCTTTGGGTACGATTGATGATATTGACAGATTAAGACCCCTTTGGGTAAGAGTACTTGCAAAACGTCGGCAAGCCCACCTATTAGAGGCCGCTATCGATTCAGACGGCTTATTACTGCACTCTGCATCATTTGCCTAGTTCATATTTGATTTGAATATTGACTGTCTTTGGTCATTCACGACGGCAAAGTGATTCATAATGCTGATACAATGGTGCATCATTCAGACACTGAGTAGAGGAATATGATGAATTTTCAGACTGTTATTCTTGAGTTAAACAAATTTTGGGCCCGCAAGGGCTGTGTGTTGGCGCAACCCTATGATATTGAAGTGGGAGCCGGAACCTTTCATCCGACCACCCTGCTCAAAGCCTTGGGGCCGGAACCTTGGAACGTCGCTTATGTGCAACCTTCAAGAAGACCAACCGACGGTCGCTACGGAGATAATCCCAACCGTTTGCAACATTACTATCAATATCAGGTGATCTTAAAACCATCCCCGCCCGACGTTCAGAAACAATATCTGCAGAGCCTGAAGGTTCTCGGCGTCGATCCGCTTGATCATGACATCCGGTTTGTGGAGGATGACTGGGAATCACCGACGCTGGGCGCATCCGGTCTGGGCTGGGAAGTCTGGCTGGACGGCATGGAAATCACCCAGTTTACCTATTTTCAACAGGCCGGCAGTATAGAACTTAAGCCCATACCCGTGGAGCTGACCTACGGCCTTGAGCGCATTGCCATGTACCTGCAGGGCGTTGATAATGTGTACGACCTGAAGTGGACTGACGAGGTGAATTACGGTCATGTGCACCACCGTCAGGAAGTCGAGCAGTCAACCTATAATTTTGAGAAGGCTGATGTAAAGGTGCTGTTTGACCTGTTCAACAAGTACGAAGCAGAATCCATGCAGCAAATTGAAGATGGGCTTGTTTTGCCGGCTTATGAGTATTGTTTGAAATGTTCACATACCTTCAATCTGCTTGATGCTCGCGGCGCCATCAGTGTCACCGAACGTACCGGCTATATTGCCCGTATTCGGAATCTGGCACGAATGAGTGCGGAAGCCTATTTAAATCAGCGTGAACAAATGGGTTATCCGCTGCTGAAGGATTAAGGATGACGCAACATTTCTCGGTGCGACAGGTCGTCTAGAAATTCTTATTTTTATTGCAACAATGCACGACCCTGGAAACACGATGCAGGATATATTCATAATGTGGTGTGATCGTCAGATAAGCAGGAGCGATGCGTGCAGCGTGCATTCTACATCCAGAATCCTGCAAATTTAGGTTAGAGGTGAATATGGATACTCTGTTACTTGAAATCGGATCGGAAGAGATTCCTGCGGGCTATATTCAGCCTGCATTAGAGGCACTCGCTTCATCTTTACAGCAAAAGCTGACTGATGCGCGGATCGCGCACGGCAGTGCCCGGATTTATGGAACGCCGCGCAGATTGGCGGTAAAGATAGAGCAAGTTGCTACCAGGCAACAATCCGTAAAAACTGAGGTAATCGGCCCGCCGGCCAGAATCAGCTTCGACGAAAGCGGCAGCCTCACTGTAGCGGGTCGTAAGTTTGCCGAAAAAGTCGGCGTGACCGTTGATAAATTGGCGATCAAAGAAACCGATAAAGGAATGTATGTATATGTCGAAAAAACCGAACGGGGAAGGGCTACTCGTACGATCTTGAAGGAAATACTACCCGAAATTATCCTGGCGGTGCCTTCTCCAAAAAAAATGCGCTGGGCCGATCTGGATATTGAATTTGCCCGCCCGATTCACAGCGTTGTTGCCTTGCTGGGTAGAAGCATAATCTCTTTTCAAGTGGGCGATGTAAAAAGCGGGCGTACCACGCAAGGTCACTATTTCATGGCACCGGCCAGAATAAAAATTGCTCATGCCGATGATTATGTGGATGCCATGCGTGCCGTTCATGTGCTGGTTGACATGGATGAGCGTAAAACGAAATTGCGGAGCGTAATTAATGCGGTTGCCGAGCGATTGCAGGGAGAGATTCTACCCGATGAAGAACTGGTGGACATCAATACCAACCTGGTGGAATATCCGATTGCGGTAGCCGGCAATTTTGACCAGGAATTTCTCGAGGTGCCGGACGAAGTTTTGATCAATGCCATGCGCGAGCATCAGAAATACTTTTCCGTGGTAGACGACACCAACAAATTGATGCCGTACTTCATTTCCGTCAATAACACCAAAGCGCGTGATATGGAATTGGTGGCCAAAGGCCATGAAAGGGTGATCCGGGCCCGGTTGGCTGATGCTCAGTTTTTTTATCGTGGTGATCTTGAAGTTCGCGATGATGAGCGGGTTGAAAAATTGAAAGGCGTACTTTTTCAAGCCCAGCTCGGTACTATGTATGAAAAGACAGAGCGGATCGGTCGGATTGTCGAATATCTGGCATCAGCCGTCGATTTAAGACTGGAAACCGATGGGGACGGCGATAATTTGAAGCAACAGGTGGCTCGAGCTGCCAGGTTATGCAAAGCGGATCTGGTAAGCCAGGTCGTTGGGGAGTTTCCAAAGCTGCAAGGCGTTATGGGAAGAGTGTATGCGACCGTTGCCGGAGAGCTGCCGACAGTAGCTGCGGCCATCGAGGAGCACTATCGACCGGTCCATTCCGGTGCCGCACTTCCGGAAACCATTGCCGGGGCATTGCTCGGCATCGCTGATAAAATCGATTCTATATGCGGTTGCTTCAGTGTCGGACTGATTCCAACCGGTGCTTCCGACCCTTATGCCTTGCGCCGACAGGGTATCGGGATCGTACAGATAATGGAGGACAAGGGCTTTTCTTTTTCATTGAAAAAATTGATTCAAAAAAGTTTGAGTTTATTCGACCGGAAAAGCGCACCGGGTGTCGCTGAGCTGAGCGAAAAGGTTTATGGATTTATAAAAAACCGCATTGCCCACCTGCTGGCCGAGGAGAGGTATTCGAAAGATGTTATTGCCGCAGTAACGGATATATCCGTCGACGACGTTCCCAATGTCTGGAGACGGGTTCGTGCACTGGAATCAATGAAGGCGCAGGCGGAATTTGAAACTCTGGTTGCCGGCTTCAAGCGCGCTGGGAATATTATTAAAAAATCGGGTGAAGTGGTTGCCGGTGATCACCCGGGAGAGGTCAATGAAAAATTGTTTGAACACGAAAGCGAATCCGCACTTTACGACGCCTTCCAGAAGGTGGAGAGAAAAGTCTCGGTTGCCATGGATCAGGGTCTGTATGATCAAGCACTGCGGGAAATTGCGTCCTTGCGCGGCTTTGTGGATTCATTTTTCGACGGTGTCATGGTCATGACCGACAACAAGATAGTGCGTGCAAATCGCCTGACGCTCTTGCGGCATATTACATCCCTGTTCGGTAAATACGCCGATTTTTCTAAGATTGCGACCTAGTACGAAAGTTTATCGAACCTGATCAGATCTATAAATTGAAACCCCGGCTGAATCACCGCCAGTCCGGGGTTTTACTTTATTGCATAATAGACAACCTGATACTTTGGGCCAGTCTTAGGTATAAACTCTGTCGTAAACAGTTATTCGGAATGTGGGAGTACTGGAGTGCTGGAGTATTGGCGCGGATTCTTTTTCCGGGTCAGGTTGATAGTAGCAGCCCGGCGGACAGCAGCAGACAAAAGAAAAGAGTCAGGGAGGCGGTTTTTGCCAGGGCGCGATTAAGGATTGCTCCCTGGCGAGTATAAACCGTTCGGAGGGGCAGCACAAACAAGGGCAGGGAGACGAAGGGCATCAGCACCCAGGCTGAAAATGCCTGTGAAAAAAACAGCCCCAATGTTACCGCAAACGCAACAACCACCAAAAGAAGGTATTCCAGGCGTGTCAGGCGGATCCCCAGTTTGACGGCCAGGGTGTTCTTTCCGGTTTTACGGTCGGTGGCGATATCTCTCAGATTGTTGACCACAATAATCGCCGTGATTAAAAATCCCACCGGCAGAGAAAGCCAGATCACCTTCTGGCTGAGCTGTAGTGCCTGTACGTAATACGTACCGCAAACAGCCACGGGGCCGAAGAAAATGAATACGAAGAGGTCACCGAGTCCGTGCGAGGCAAACGGGTACGGTCCACCGCTGTAAGCCAGAGTTGATAGAATAGCCGCCAGTCCGGCAATGAAGATTGGCCATCCACCGATATAAACCAGGTAAATGCCGACGGCGGCGGCTCCGCAAATAACAGTGATCATCCCTTTTTTCACCTGCCCGGGCGGGATGAGGCCGCTTTGGGTGACCCGAATCGGCCCCAGGCGTTCTTCCGTGTCGATGCCTTTTTGATGGTCAAAATAGTCGTTGGCAAAGTTAACGCCGATCTGCAGCAGTAGCGCTCCGATCAATGCTGCCATGGCAGGAAAAAATGCAAATCGGCCGTCGGCAACTGCCAGTGCAGTCCCGACAATGACCGGCGAAACCGATGCGGGCAGTGTCTTCGGTCGCGCCGCCAGAAGCCAGGCGTCCAGAGGGTTTGTATTTTGGGGTAGTACTTTATTCGTGGAGGTCATTTTCAGCTCTTTGCCTCGATATCCCGATGAAATTCTACCCTAGATCGAACTATTTCACCACCTAGATCACAAAGTACACAAAGTAAAAAGCAAAGATAAAACCTTTGTGCCTTGGTGTCTTGTAT
>Ga0126326_1000266_pt1 | contig 19073 bp, 16 predicted proteins | sample InaspJWI67metaG_FD_94485 | JGI IMG/M metagenome (GOLD analysis project Ga0126326, IMG submission 94485) | Marine gutless worms symbiont microbial communities from Oahu, Hawaii - Inanidrilus sp. 1 OAHU.JWI-67 metaG | ecosystem: Host-associated > Annelida > Digestive system > Unclassified | place... | reverse complement strand
CGACTTCACCATCCGCAACGCCTGGCAGAAGTAATTAGAGGAGTTAAATTTGTCAATGGTGTCGAAGAAAAACGGATTGCCGCCTAATTTCTTCATACACAACTATTGACTATATCTCCGCCGATCTGGTACACACCATAGTGCGGGGTACCATATTAGATGAAAAAAAGATGATCTGGATATCTAAATTTAATAGAGTCCTTGAATTGAAAAAATTTCAAGCACCAAATGTCAAAAACCTAATATATCTAAACTCCAATCTATAGGAATTAACATTTTCAACAGAAGGGATATCCTATGAGAGTAACACGAAAAACCTTATCAAATAAAATGTTGTGGTTAACCATCGTGACAGCCGCCTTATTGTTCATGGCATTACCCGGCACTGTTCTAGCCGACTATGCCGGAGCAGTAAAAGCTGATGAGGAAAGCGTCAAGCAGGGGATCAAAAAACCAAGCTATTCACCTTATGCCGGTCGCGGTTTCCCGACCCGGGTCTACTGGGGCGACACCCATGTGCACACCGACAACTCATTGGATGCGCGGGGCTTCGGTGTGACGCTCGGGCCGGAGGAGGCGTTCCGCTTCGCCCGCGGTGAAGAGGTCACGACCAGCAACGGTATGCGCTTCATGCTCTCACGCCCACTTGACTGGCTCGTTGTGTCGGATCACTCCGACGGTATGGGCGCGATGAAGGAAATCATCGCCGGCAATCCCAACCTGCTGAAGGATCCGCAGGTCCGCAAGTGGCACAAGGCCTTTCGTGAAGGTGGCGACACCGCTTTTCAGGCCACAATGGATGTAATTAACGCCTTCAGCCAGGGTAAGATTCCCGCTGTTGTTCTAGACCGGACCTTCCAGCAGACGGTATGGGACGACTATATCGAGATCGCCGAGCGATTCAATGAGCCGGGGCGGTTCACGGCTATTATTGGTTACGAATGGACTTCGACCGAGAACGGAAACAACCTTCACCGCAACGTCCTCTACCGCGACGGCGGCGAACGTGCCCGCAGGATGGTTCCATACACGACCGCCGAGAGTTTCAATCCCGAGGACCTCTGGAAATGGATGCGCCGCTACGAAGAAGCGACCGGCGGTCAGTTGCTTGCCCTCGCCCACAACGGCAACATGTCAAACGGGATCATGTTCCCGGTGGAGAGGAATCCGGCCACCGGCAAACCGCTGACCGGCGACTATGCAAAGGAACGTGCCCGCTGGGAACCGCTCTACGAAGTGACCCAGATAAAGGGCGATGGTGAGACACATCCATTGCTCTCGACAGACGATGAATTTGCCGACTACGAAACCCTGGCACTCGGTAATCTGAACCTCACGGTGCCAAAAGAGGACAGCATGCTGCAGTATGAATATGCTCGCGAAGCCCTTAAGAATGGGCTCAAGCTGGGGACGAAACTCGGCACCAATCCTTACAAATTTGGTATGGTCGGCTCCAGCGACACCCACACCGCGCTGGCCGCTGTTGAGGAAGACAACTACATCGGCAAGCATGCCGGTACAGAGCCGTCGCCCGAACGTTGGAACCACCCCATGGCGAAATTCGAGGGCCGCCAGTACGAGGGCTATGCCATGGCTTCCTCGGGCTATGCGGGCATCTGGGCCACCGCGAACACGCGCAAAGCCCTTTTCGACGCGATGAAGCGCAAAGAGGTTTACGCGACTACCGGCCCCCGCATATTGGTGCGCTTTTGGGGCGGCTGGGACTTTGTTGAAGCGGATGCCAAAAGTCGTCTACCCGCTGCGGTCGGCTACGCGAAAGGTGTGCCCATGGGAGGCGATCTCACCAAGGGTTCGGACGGAAAGTCGCCAACATTTCTGGTTGCAGCACTAAAAGACCCCTATGGAGGCAACCTCGACCGGATTCAAATCATCAAAGGCTGGCTCGACAAAAATGGGAATACCCATGAAAAAGTCTTCAACGTGGTCTGGGGCGACAGGCATCGCCGTAAGCTGGACAACAAAGGCAAGCTCCCCCCTGTAGGCAACACTGTGGACGGGAAGAACGCAACCTGGACCAACACCATTGGCGATCCTGAGTTGATTGCCGTTTGGAAGGATCCGAATTTCGACCCCTCGCTCAAAGCGTTTTACTATGTCCGTGTCATCGAGATACCGACACCGCGTTGGACCGCCTATGATGCCAAGCGCTTCAATGTGACGGTGTCGAAAGAAGTGCCGATGACCACGCAGGAGCGCGCCTACACAAGGCCAATATGGTACACACCGTGAGGCGCCTGCCCTGAGCCTGTCGAAGGGCCGATCTGGTATTCACCCTGAGCGTATCGAAGGGTATACGCCTTAACACTCCAGGGTGAAGGAAAAATGATCTGATATGCTGAACGTGGTGTCGTTGCGACGTCGCGTGAGAATTATCATTAAAATAGGAGGACATTATGAAAAAAGGACTGACAACACTGTTCACCTTCGTTTGTGCAGTTGTCATGTTGGCGGCAGTCCCTTCGGCGCATTCGACTGGCTCAGGGCAGGCAAAACCCAACATCCTGGTGATCATGTCCGACGATGTGGGCATCACCAATATCAGCGCTTACAGCCGCGGTTTGGTGGGGTATCAAACGCCCAATATCGATCGCATTGCAAACGAAGGGATGATCTTTACGGACTACTACGCTGAGCAGAGCTGCACTGCGGGACGCTCGGCCTTTATCACCGGACAGCATCCCGTGCGCACCGGCTTGACCAAGGTCGGATTCCCTGGATCCGCCATCGGTATTCAGAAGGAAGATCCTACCCTAGCGGAACTGCTCAAGAACCATGGCTATGCCAACGGCCAGTTCGGTAAAAACCATCTGGGGGACCGCAATGAGTACTTGCCAACAGTGCACGGATTCGACGAATTTTACGGCAACCTCTATCATTTAAACGCCGAGGAGGAGCCGGAGAACCCCGACTATCCCAAGGATCCCGGATTCCGGAAACGGTTGGGCCCACGCGGTGTGCTGGATTGTAAAGCGACGGATATTGACGATCCGACTGTGGATCCGCGCTTTGGCAAAGTGGGCAAACAAATCATCAAAGATACCGGTCCCCTGACCAAAAAACGGATGGAAACAGCTGACGAAGAGTTCCTGGACCGCACGATGAAGTTCATCAAAAAAAACACCGAGGCTCAGAAGCCGTGGTTCGCCTGGCTGGCTACATCCCGCATGCATTTTTATACCCACCTGAAAGCAGGAAGCGAAGGCGTAACCGGGCTGGGCATTTATGCCGACGGTATGGTGGAACACGACGGCCACGTAGGTCAAATTCTCGATCTGCTGGAGCAGCTTAAAATTTCTGACAATACCATCGTTGTATACACCGTGGATAATGGACCTCACTACAACGAGTGGCCGGACGGCGGTATTTCTCCTTTCCGCGGTGAGAAAAATACCAACTGGGAGGGCGGTTACCGGGTGCCCTGTCTGGTACGCTGGCCGGGGAAAATTCCGGCCGGCAAAGTTACCAACGAGATTATGTCCATGCAGGACTGGGTCCCGACCCTGATGGCGGCTGTCGGTGAACCGGATGTCAAAGAGAAGCTGATGAAAGGCCACAACGCCGCCGGTAAATCATTCAAGGTACACCTGGATGGTCACAATTTCTTGCCTTACCTCATGGGAGAAGAGAAAGCATCTCCGCGCAAAGAATTTTTCTACTTCAGTGATGACGGCCTTTTGGTCGGTGTTCGTCACAAGCAGTGGAAACTGGTTTTTGCAGAGCAACGCGCCAGGACCTTCCGCGTCTGGTCCGAACCGTTTGTGCAGCTGCGCATCCCGAAGCTTTTCAATCTGCGCAGCGATCCCTTTGAACGTGCCGATACCGATTCGAACAATTATGACCGCTGGTGGATTGAACGCAGCGCTTTTTCGGTGACCGCCGTCCAAGAGATAGTGGCCGGCTTTATTGGTACGTTCAAGGATTTTCCGCCGCGCCAGAAACCGGCAAAGTTCAACGTGGATGACGTCATGGCCACAATGTACAAAACGGGTGCCCATTGATCAGGTATAACCCCTAAATAAGCGAAAGATGCGACCACTGAATTTGAGGAATACATCGCACAACGGGCAGAGAGTTTAGAGCATTCGGTTAACCATTTTCTAAAAAGAAGGGGGCAATGATGAAAAAGTGCAATTGGATGATTTGTAGACTGGATGTATGCATAATTCTGTTCGGAACCGCATTTGCTGCAGAGAAAAACAAATCGGATCTGCCCTGGGAAAAAGCCTAACTTAATCTCGGCTGGTTTTTTGCAGACACGAACTCTGGCTTCCGGCTTGGTGAGAGTAATCTCGGCACCGGTATCAGCCTCGATATGGAGGAATTTCTTGGCCTCGATTCAAGCACTTCAGCCTTTCGAATCGACGGCGGCTGGCGGTTCTCCAAAAACAAGCGCCACAAGCTGGAGTTCGGCTGGTTCACGTTCAACCGCGATTCGAGTGGTACGATCAGTGAGGTGATTACTATTCCTCCAGAGCTGGGCAGTGGAACCATCACGGGGGATGTAAAATCCAAGTTCAAATTTGATATCATCAAACTCAAGTATGAATACTCATTCATTCTCGATGATCGTTTGGATTTAAACCTGGGGGTGGGTTTATTCGTCATGTCCATTGAAATTGGCGTTCAGGCATTCGTGATCGCTTAATCGGCGAGCAGAAGATTGCGCTCGAGGAACTTTTGACGGAGGAGCAGCGGATAACCGGTCTGGTCACAGAAATCCGCAAGTCGATTAAGGGGGGGAATAATTTACTGCTGACGGCCAATGCGCTCATCGATAAATTCGACGTCGGCCAAACTACCGCTAAACCAGAGAATTCGAAGCCATTTGACATCAAAGATTACCAGGACACGATTGCAGAAGTGACCTCACTGGTCGAATCAACCAACCGACTCATTACCGAGGTTGGTTTGGAAGACCTGTTGCCGCAGCTTATTAAGGCCATTGATCAAGTAGGCAATGAAGGCGAGGAGATTATCGACCACTCCTTCCGACAGGCTGTTTTGTTGATTCTTATCGCAATGGGAGCTTATATCATCGGAAGGCTGATTTACAATTTTTTGAATAAGAAGCTGATTGAATCACGGGCTTAGTAAAGATCAACTGGCGAAGGATTTAATATGCAAATCAGGTAATTCCCCACAGGGCAACCAACTTGAGAAACGATGAAATCTCAATCCAGACGCGCTCGGTCATGGCTATGATGGAATTTATGGCCAGGGGTGTCGAAGTACCTCTTGAGCACCTCAAAGAGGGATAGGTAATCGACTACGGGCTGCAGGACGGTGAAAGTGAAGTGGCGAAGGGACTGATTCCTTTTAAAATGCGTTCAAGTAAGAACCCTCCGCAAAATGTGTTTGCCGCTGTACGTCACCAGGACCACTGGTACTATATTGATCATGCCGATATCACCAGCAAGAGGGCCTTAAGCCTCATTATTGTCCTATTCCGAATCAAGTTACTTTTACCTGGAAATGTCATAAGAACCTCCTTATTTTGTAATGGCTCAAACGGAACGTATTTATGACAACCGCTATAACAGGTGGGATGGGCATCTGAACAAGGGTGGATCTGATTCGTCTCTCTAAATTACAGCGATTATCTCCCCGCGGTGACACTGTTTTGTTATTTATGAGGCACAAATCCGTATCCTTCGTAAATATCCTGGGCCAAACCGGACTGGATAAAATCATAAAACTTATCAGCATTCACCGGGTGAGGCGCTTTTTTCAAGCGACAGACAAAATAATTGATTCTACCCCGCTGATCAAGGTCTCTCCCCGGTTCGACTATATCAAATTCGAGATCAGTCGATTGGGCGTGAATGACCTCCGTCGCCCAGACCGGTCCGACGTCAACGGTCTTTTTTAAGATCCGCAGCGGCGTCTCGCGGTGATGGACAATCGTATACAGGGTCGTGCCCTCGGCCCTTTTTTCCTCCATGATGCGATGCACCAGTTCGTCTCCACCGGCCTGCCGGTACATATCCATGATGTGAAAGGCAATGTCTTCATTGACGGGATCCGGTTGGGATATGCGCACCTGATCACGGCCCAAATCCGCGATGTCTGCTATCCCGGCCGGGTTGCCGGCCGGCACCATCAGCGATAGCCGGTTGTGCAGATAGAGCCGATAGCTTCCCGCATCGATGTGGCCGGTTTCCACCAGGGCCTGCATTCCTTTTTCGTTTACCGATGTGTAGATGTCGGGATAGACGCTGATAACCCTGTCTCCAAAGACCGCACCGCCGGCCATGATTTGTTTGAGCTCCAGTCCGGGGGGAAGCGTTTCGTAGAAAATCTTTTGAACCTCCGGATGGGCTGCCTGGAATGCGCCAATAATTTCTTCCATGGCCATGAATTGGTTGCCAGCCATAAACAATATCAGATCTGCATCATCGGCAAATTCCAGGTTGTGCAGGTCGTCAATGCGATCCGGCGGAATAGCGGGCAAGACTTTCTTTTCCATTATTACACCTCAATGTTGTCTGTATATTATCCACGAAAGCGGACAAGCCCTCTAGGCGGGTAAACCCTCTTAAGGCGAATTCGCCACCAAGACACCAAGGCGCGAAGATGAATAGAAATAAATAAGCTTTGCGTTTCGCTTTGAGTCTCGGTGCCTTAGTGGCAATTTTTATTTCTACCTTACAGGGCGGGTAAATCCTCGGAGGCTGACTATCCTTCCCGAACCAGATTGCCAAAAGCGGTCGTTAATTTCTACTATACGGCAAATTCAGGTTTCAGCATTTCGTTGATTTCTTCGGGAAAGGCCATACACATGGTTTCGTTAAACAGGTTTCGCAGAGCGCCAACGTCCGGTGTTCCCAGGGCCTGGTTGAAGAAGGTGCGCGGCGAAAAAAGCAGGTGAAACCTGAAAAAATCGTCCCCCATTTTACCGGTGAAAAAATTCATATTAAAGCTGAAGATGCCCATTTTGTCATAGGCGGCCATTAACCGGCTTAGCCCTGTGGCGATATCGAACAAATCCGCATCGGTCAATTCCAGGGTGCACCGAACTCCATCAACGACCGTCAGGACATCTCCGGCCACCCCTATAGGGGCATAATGTGTTAGCCAGTGAGTGCGGCCGATTCGCCCGAGATATCTGGTACCGGTGGAAATCTCGCTGGAAACAATATCATCCCAGTAGTTGGTTTTGTTCTCATCCTGATATGCCCTGGCGGCGAAGAGTTCTTCACGTAGCAGATTTGGTGCCGACGAAGTCGAAAATACCTGCAGATGGGCGTGAATCACTGAACTTCCGGCAGGGGGCATATAGTTCCAGTTGATGATATGATAAACTGCTTCGGTGTGTCCGATGGCTTCGATCCTGCGGAAAAAATCCATGGCGAGACGAAATGTGCCGTTTATCCGATCGGGTATAAACTCCAACATGGGGATAAAGTGCTGCGATCCCATGGTTGCAACTGCCCCGATACTGTCGTAGGGCGCAAGGTTGGGAAACAGTACCATGTCGTCTGCGGTCATGCGGCCTTCGGGAATAATCTCCGGCGGGAACTGCGGGGTGATCTGCATAACCTTATCCGGACAAAATGGGCAGGTCTTTTCAGTTCCGCTAACCAGGGCGTTAAAATCGGGTTTTTGCCACTGCAGTTGCATGAAATGACAGATGCGGGCACTGCGACCGGTTAGCGGGTCTTTGCGTATTTCACTGGGGATGGACCGCCGGGACATATTCTTGAGAGGATTCAGGATAATGGATTCTTTTGTTTGCGCTTCAAACCTCATAGTGCTTACTCCAGACCTTGATTTGAATGAAGAATATAAGAGATGGGAATCGTATCACTAATTTGGCTTGTAAAACCTTAAAGCAAAACACTTTGCTGATCGTTGCCCTATTTCGGTCGCCATGGCTGTGGGAGCGGCATCTTGTCGCGGGTGTGCTATGTATCGCGCCTGGCCTGCGACGAGCTCAGCCGAGTCGAAGGCTCTCCCACAAATGAAGGATCTGTAACAACAATTTGGAAACAATCTAATAGTTCCTAGCGTACCTGTAGTCAAAGGGGCAAATGGCCATACGGATTTCTCTACAGGCTACGCGCTTTGGGCGAAAGGTGTAGTTCAAATTTCTGCTCCCTGATCATCTGGCCCCACTGATGAATTTCCTCTTCCACCGAGAGGCGAAATCCATGTCTTTCGTACAGCGCCCGTGCCGCATGAAGTCCTTCAAAGGTCCACAAAAAGACGGTTCGGAAGTCTTTGTCTTCGCAGAATTCGACAGCCCGAGAAATCAACGCGTTGCCGATTCCGGTTCCCTGCAATTCCGGATCGACGATAAACCACCGCAGCCGGGCACCCTCGGATTCAACCAAATGCCCGTCAATTGCAATCGCCCCGGCAAATTGGCCGTCAACAGTGGCGACCCACAGACCGTCGCGATCCTTCTGAAACTCACTCACAAATTCAGACAGCTCCCGGCCGACCTGGGTTTCGAAGGTTACGTCAAAGCCCCAGTTTTCGTAATAGTATGTCGCATGCAGTTCGGTGATTTTACCCACCACTCCCGGGTAGTATCCCCGATATTCAATTTTGCTTGACGCTGGTTCCACGGATCATTCCTCGTGCTTTCGGCTTGTTGCCGCTGCCGGCACGTTTGCAGGTTACATGTTCGACACTATAATTAAGGGTGAATGTGTGTCAAGAGCGGAACCTAATTGTCTGTTATTGTGCAGGTTTGAGTCATGCTTTCCAGGGGGTATCCTGTAATCCCATGCTTTTGTTGCAATAGCGTGCCAGAACAAATAGGTAATCGGAGAGCCGGTTCAAGTAGGCGAGCAAAAATAGCAGGGATTCCGGCAGAGGGCTTGGGGATAAAGTCTCGAATAACTTGACCACATGCCTTTCGGCTCTGCGGCAGACAGCCCGGGCGACATGAGCCAGAGCGGCGGTCATATGTCCGCCGGGGAGGATAAAACCGCTCAGCGCGGGCAGTTCATTTTCCATACGATCGATTGCTGATTCCAGAAATTTAATATGATCATCATCGATTGCCTGCAGCACCGAGATGTTGGCGGCACCGGGTGTTGTTGCCAACCAGGAGCCAATATCAAAAAGATCCGCTTGTATCCGGTGAATCTCTTCGACCGATGGTGAAAGCTGCGCAGGCAGGCTAGCTGCCAGCATCCCAAGGGTGGAGTTCAGTTCATCCACATCACCGTAGGCTTCGATGCGTTTGTCGCTTTTTGTGATTCGTTCACCACTGAACAGGCTGGATTTCCCCCGGTCGCCGCCGCCCGTGTAAATTTTCATTTCTGTTTGTCTTTTGGGGTTGCCAGTGTTTTTACCCCCAGTGTGTTGATCAACTGATTCATGTCGGTTGTTTTTAAATTCATGCCGCCTTCAGATACCGGCAGCAGAATTATTTTTTTGCCCTGGAGCGCTTCGGCAATCTTCAATTTGACGAGCGCTTCACCGCCGGCCAGGGCCATCGCCTTGTTCATTTCCTGAATCCCTTCCGCCTCGGCGATTCCCTCGGCCTTTATGGCTTCAGCCAGGAGTTTTTGCTTTTCGTAATAGGCGTCGGCTTCAATCTTGGCCTGTAAGTATTGCCCATCCGCCGTTGCGATCATTTTGTTGACCTCGCCCCGGGCATCTTCGAGTTTGCGTTTATATTCTTCTGTGGCCGCACGCCGGGCCGACTTGTTTTTTTCGGCCTGCTGATCCGCTATCTTGCGGTCCTCGATGGCTTTCTGGTATTCTTCATTGAAGCGGTAGTCTTTGGTTAGTACATTTTTTACGATAACACCGAATGGCTCGAGGATGGCTTGAAGCGCTTTCTTAGCCGTTTCAGCCTGTTTCTCGCGAGTGTCGGCCACGTAGAACTCTTCTGTAATCAGTTCGCCGAATATATCTCTGGGTTTGCTGCGGGCCACAGTGCGAACAATTTTGTCTCTGAGCACATCGTCATTGGGCGCCACATACTGGAGTATATACGGTGCTTTGGCTGGATCGATCTGGTAGGATATGATGACATCGAGGCTGATATCGTTGCCGTCAATGGTTTTAAACAGCAGGTCATCCCGCAATTTACGGTCGCCCCTCTCGGGTGAAAGCGTCATTTCCAGGTTCTGGAGTTTGATGTCATAGGTATGCCAGTCGTTGATATAGGGTAGAATAAAATAGAGCGATCCCGGGGCATATACTTTATCTTCAACCCCCTGTTTACTCCAAAGGCCTAATTTTCGCGTTCGAACACCGACTTCAGTTTTGTCGGTGGTATAAAAGACACAGGCCTGTATAAAAAGAAGCGTAGCGGCCAGAAGTATCATGCTCGATCGAAGCTTCATTTTGCACCCCCTTTGCGTACATCAAATAGTTTCAGGGCATTGTCCAGATCCAGCGGATTCACCCCGGCCGGCCCGTCACTGGGCAGAACAATGACATCCAGACCTTTGAAAGCATCAGCCATTTTCAGTCCCACCAACCGTTCGGCGCCTGTTCCGCTGAGCGCTTCATTTTTAAGCCGTATTTTTTCGGCTTCGGCTAATTTTACCTCGAGATCGGCTTCGGCTTTTTTCTTTCTGGCATACAGGTCTTTTTCAGCATTGCGCCGGGTGGCATACGCGCGGCCTTTTTCAAGCTCCACATTCACCGCGGCTTTTCCTTCCTGAACGATTTTTTTCAGGGCGGCTTCTTCCACCGCCGCACGGGCTTCGGCCTGGTTTTTAAATACCAACTGATCTTTGAGTTTCTTTTCTTCAATATTGCGCTGAATCTCTGTACTGTAAGTAAAGTACCGAACCAGGACGTGTTCTACCTGAATGCCCTTGGGATTCAAATTATCATTCAACATCTTTTTGGCCACTTCGGTTTTTTCAACCCGCAGCGGGCTGTTATAAAACTCTTCGGTTGTCAGTTCGCCCAATGCATCTTTTAGCCTCGGTTCGGCCTGGGGCACGATACCATTGGATTCATAGCGTTCTCCCGGGCCGATAATGGTAAACACTTTATAGGGATCCACGATGCGGTAGAGGATCGATACATCCACGTCGACATAAAAACCATCCGAAGTCTGAATATGGGCCGCTTTTTCCGTTCGTGCCCCTTTCGTCGCCTGCTCGGGGTGATTGGTCAATTCCAGGATCTGAATGTCTTTCGGCAGTCTTTCCATTTCTTCCATGTTAAAAGGCCATACGATGTGAAGTCCGGGTGGGTAAATTTTTTCTTGAACGCCACGCTTGAGGCCGATTCTGACCACCTTGATACCGAATTCGTTGGGTTTAACGTATTTTAGCAGGAAAACGGTGGGGATCAGAATAACAAGCACCAGGATAATCAATAAAATGAACTTGCCCTTCCAGGACGACTTCCGTTTCGGCGCTTGGGCCTTTTTTTCGGTAGGCTGCGCCTTATCCTGGTCTGCAGTTTGCTGTTCTACCATTGTCAACTCCTTCCTCGGTGAAGGTTCAGGTTGCGGATGGTGTATACCGCTTCAGACAACTACCTCACCTTGGTAATATTGAATTGAATTCCCTATTTCGAATATAAAATATTTACGGTGTATTGCGCAACAGATTTTCTCGATTCGCAGTGCTCACACCGGCCAGGCCGGTAGCCGTCTGACGGCCAGCATGGTTATATCATCAAACTGTTCGGCATTACCGATATGGTTTATAACTTCGGTTGAGATTTTATCCAGCAATTGCGAGGCGGAAGCGGCACCGGTCTTTAGCTGGGTCAACAGCTTTTTTTCATTGAAAAACGTTCCGTCGTTTGCACTGGCTTCGGTGACGCCGTCGGTATATCCAAAAAGAATTTCACCGGGATTGATGCGGGTCCGGTGAATTTCCAGTTTTGCATCAGGCCGGATGCCCACCGCAGGTCCGGTGGGCCCGAGTTGTTGGCGCACACCGCCGGAGGGATTGAGGATATATAGCGGATCATGGCCGCCGTTAATATAGGTCAGGACACCCGTATTTGGTTCAAGAACACCGAAAAATACGGTGGCGAACATGGCAAGTTCCTCATGGTTTTGAACGATGTAATCGTTGGTGAGTTGAATGGCTTTGAGGGCATTTGTTTCTGAGAGGGCAACTCCGGTTTCAACCGCCTCCGGGTTTGAGTGTCCGACGGCGGATACCTCATTGGCGCACTCCAGTCCGCTCAGGGTTGTCTGTCCGGAAAATATCCGGATCAGACTGCGGAAAAGCGCCATAAACAGTGCGGCACCGACCCCTTTATCGCACACATCGGCGATAACCAGGCCGACTGAACCGCCCGGAAGATCGAATGCATCATAAAAATCGCCAGCCACCTGTCTGGCCGGCATGAAAAAGGCCGAAAATTCCCAGCCGGCGTGCCGAGGCAGTTCTGAAGGCAGAAAATTGGCCTGCATCTTTCGGCCGGTCTCCAATTCCTTATTCAGCGCCAGAGAATAGGCTTCAACCTGCCGGAAACTTTTTTGGAGCGCTTCTTCGGCTTTTTTGCGTTCGCTGATAGCATCCGAGATTTGATGATACATCTGTTTGAAGGCCGATATGACTTCGCCCAGTTCGTCCTGGCGTTTAATGGACGCCGCGTAAAACTCAGGTGTTTTCCGATCCTTGCTGATGGCGTCGCCGGCCTGGATAAGATCGCCTCTTAACCTCAGAATCGGGGTGACGACGATCGGATCCAGTGCAATCCAAGCACCGGCTGTAACAAAGATGGAAATGATAAAGACCAGACCGGCGATGCGCAGAGTGTAGGCGATTAATTCGCGGCGTACCGAGGACGTATCCTGGCGCAGAACAAGCATGTAATTCCGGTTCAGATCTGTTTGCAGCCAGGCCGAATCGTATCGATGGCCGCCGGGGCCTCTGAAATTGCGGTCACCGCGGGCAACTACATCGGCATAGGTGAGCTCGGGCGGCTCGCCGAACATTCCGATTTTTTGGCCGTTGTCTCGATACAGGGCACCGCCGACGATATTCGGACAGCCGTGCAGGTGCTGCACCTGTCGATAGAACCCTTGATCGTTCATGTCCTCGCTGACAATGTTCATGATTACTTCGATCTGGGCCGAAGCGACTGTCCGGACCTGGTCAAGAAGATCCTGTTCGCGCTTCAGATATGAGGGAATAAGGATAATTGTTTCGATTGCGATAACACTGACAAAGACGTAGAATACAATTCTTCGAGAGAGCCGCGATCTGAAAGTCATGAAAAGCTTATTAAAGATGACCCGCATATTCAATGCCGTAATTTTAAAGAAAAAATTAGGGGAAACTAATCCGCTGGATAGCCGAAAAAGTTATAATAACAATAACTTGCGATCGCTTGCCGCCTAACCGGTAATATCATCGTTCAATGGTACAGTTTTGTCGATCTAAGTTAGTTTTCATTACGGCAGCGGCTTTGCGAGAGGTAATTTTTGGTCAACCATGACATGCACTGTTGCTTCTGCCTTACCCTGCTTGATGCCGCTTGCGCCTTGACTTGGAACTGCAAACCCTCTACAGTGCCGTTTTTATCCGGCTAGCAAACGGTATTGTCTTTCAATATAATCAGCGGCATCTGAATTGCGAGCCGGATGTCAAATAATTCCTCTGGATTTGGCCCTTTTCATCTCATTGACCGAGGCACAATTGAAAAGAGTTTTAAAAATAGCCGTACGCGAGTTGGTTGAATACGTGTGCCGTTCCGGTGACCTGGAGATTGCATTTGCGGGTTCACGCCGGTCGGTCGAGGCCATCCGGGCTCATCAAACTATTCAGAGATCGCGACCGGAGGATTACCTTGCGGAAGTCCCGGTGGACTATCAGCACGAAACCGATGAAATGATTATCAGCATTGGCGGACGGATTGACGGCGTTTACACCGGCGGGGGATCGGAATCAGATCGGATCGTGATCGATGAAATCAAGACCACCGACAAAAGTCGCGCGCAAATCGAACAGTCGGCCAACCTGATGCACTGGAGTCAGGCCAAGTTATACGCCTTCATGTACGCTGCCCGGCACGGACTGGAGGCCATCGATGTTCAGTTGACCTATTTTCAATTTGATTCGGGTGACACCTGGCAGCTCAAGCAAACAGTAATCTTCGCTGAACTGACGCAATTTTTCCAAGAGCTTATCGAAAAATATCTGAGTTGGGCGCTGGCGGTTAACAAGTGGTGCCGACTACGTGACGCAACCATCCGGAGGCTTGAATTTCCGTTCGCCTCCTATCGACCGGGGCAGCGTAAAATGGCGGTTGAGGTTTACCGGGCGATCAGCGCGGGTGAGCAGCTTCTCGTCCAGGCGGCAACCGGCATCGGAAAGACAATGGCGGTTGTTTTTGCAACCGTCAAGGCGATGGCCGAAGCAACAACATCCAAGATTTTTTATTTGACCGCCCGAACGACGGGACGCACGGTGGCAGAGCAGGCATTTGCAGAATTGAGAGATCGCGGGCTGCGCATCAAGTCCCTTACCCTGACGGCCAAAGACAAGATATGCTTCAATCCTGATAAGAACTGCAACGGACATGAGTGTGAATATGCCCGGGGTTATTACGATCGCCTCAATCCCGCCCTTGCGCATATATTTGAACAGGATGCCCTGACGCGTGAATATCTCGAGGCTGTCGCCATACAGTACCGTTTGTGCCCGTTTGAATTGTCGCTGGAACTGTCATTATACGCCGACTGTATCATCGGCGATTACAATTATGCTTTTGATCCGCGGGTCTACCTGAGACGCTTTTTTATCGAAACCGGCAACGACTATACTTTTTTGATAGACGAAGCCCACAACCTGGTCGACCGGTCCAGAGAAATGTTTTCAGCCGAGATCCGCAAGCAATCCTTTCTGGATGTGCGTCGGAGTGTTAAAGGTAATCTTGCAGATGTCTATAAAAGTTTAGGGAAAATCAACACATGGATGCTCAAGGCGCGCAAGGGCGATGAAGCTTCCGGAGACGGGTGGGCCGACAGACAGCAGCCGGAGGGCGTGTATCCTTTGCTCAGGCGATTTTTGAAACAGGCGGAGAATTGGCTTACGCGCAATGAGAAGACACCATTCAGAGAGAATCTGCTTGACCTGTATTTCACTGTCACCGGGTTTGTTCGGGTCGCGGAGCAGTATGACGAGAACTATGTGACCTGCTATGAGTGGTTGAAAAAAGATTTGAGGATCAAACTGTTCTGCATCGATCCTTCCGGTCAGTTGGCCGAAGCATTAAATCGCTGCAAAGCGGCGGTCTTCTTCTCGGCCACAATGACGCCGGTGGATTACTTTAAAAATATTTTTGGCTGCCGGCAGTCGGCGACCCACCTCATACTGCCGTCACCTTTTCCTACCGAAAGGCTGGGTTTGTTTATTGCCGACAGAATATCGACCCTGTATCGGCAGCGCGAAATGACAGCCACGGAAGTCACCCGGATAATTACGACACTGGTGAAACAAAAGAAAGGCAATTATCTTCTCTATTTCCCTTCCTATGCCTACATGCTGATGATTCGTGAAGCTTTTGAAGTCGAGAGCTCTGAAACTGATATCATTATCCAGACTCAGGAGATGAGCGAGTCGGCCAGGGGCGAATTCCTGGCACGGTTTTCCAAGAATAACCCCCAAACCCTGGTTGGTTTTGCAGTCATGGGCGGAATATTCGGTGAAGGCATTGATCTGGTCGGCGAACGACTGTGCGGGGCGGTGATCGTGGGCGTCGGGCTCCCAGGCATTTCACTGGAAAAGGAATTGATCCGGGAACATTTCGCCAAGCGGCTGAACGCCGGCTTTGAATTCGCTTATATGTACCCCGGCATCAATCGTGTCCTGCAGGCTGCCGGACGGGTCATTCGATCGGATAAGGACCGCGGGGTCGTGCTGTTGATCGATCATCGCTTCGGCACCCGGCGTTACAAAGCATTGCTGCCCAGGGAATGGAATCCGGTCAGGATCCACAGCCCGCAACAGCTCGGTGATCATCTGGTCAGGTTCTGGTGAAATCAATATACGAGTCTGTTTGCATTTTTCCATAAAAATGACTAGCTTTACTTTAACGTGGAAATCCTGGTCCTCTAGACCTTGATTCTTTACAATACCGATCTTGCGGGGCAAAAAAAATGATACGCAAGCAAATAGTCATAATGGTCGTCATCTTATTGTTTCCGGCTATTTCAGCGGCGGATATTTATGTCTGGACCGACGCCAACGGTATTAAACACTTCAGCAATCTCCCGCCACCCGATGATGCCGGCGCCGTAAAGATATTGAAGGAAGAAAAACGTGGTGAAACGGCCGATCGACAAAGTGAAACTGTTCAGCAGCGGGCGTCGAAAGTTGAAACAACCCGCGTTGCAGAACAGCCCCGAACTTCCAAACCGACCGACAAGCCAGCAGCCGAACAAAATAAGGCGGAAGCATTGATTCAAAACGAAAGAACACTTTTGGAGAACAGACTCGCTCAATTAAACAGTGAACTCGAAGCAGCGGAGACCGCCAGGGGCAGAGGATCCAGCTATGATTATGAAGAGTGGACAAAAAAAATAGAGGGATTAAAGACTGCCGTAAGAAGGGAAATCGAGCGATCCGACATCAGAATTCAGCAGATTCGCGAAAAATACGGTGTTCAGTGATCCGGTCGATGAAGCCGGGGTCTGCTGTTGAACTACTTTAGCCGGCCATCTCTTTCCGCCCGGGGTAATTTAGCCAGCTGACGGCACGCTGTGTAAAATTGCCTGAGATCGTTATTATTGCTTTCCAGTAGCCGCAGAAACTCCGGAACAAGATCATAATAGGCGGCAACCGACAATAGCTTGGCATTGTTCAGGGATGTATTGAACCAGGCTTCATAGGCTGAGTTTGCATCCCAGTTCAATTTTAGGTGTTCATATTCGGTTCTCAAGCGCCGAAAAACAGATGCTTTCTGAAGTCTTTTCTTCCCCGGCGGGATATCCTGGCGGTACAAAGAATCCAGCTCGAAACGGTATCGCTTCACCAGATCAACGAAATGCCGGTGACGCACACGGTGTGCCAGATATTTTTGCAAGCCTTTGGGATTGTTGGAATAAATCATCCAGCGCTGCAATCCGGCCTGCTCAACTGTGGAAGCAAAACTTTCATTGAACGTGGTATCGTCACGCACATATAAGACCTGATGGGCCAATTCGTGAAAAATAAGGGCCGCCACCTGGTACTCGTCACGCTGGATAAAAGTACTAAGCACCGAATCTTCAAACCAGCCCAATGTCGAATAGGCCGTGGCGCCGCCGACATAGACATCATATCCATTTTTCTTCAGTTTTTCTGCATAGGAAATCGCGTGCGACCTGACGTAATAGCCGCGGTATGCGGCCCGGCCAATGACAGGATAAGACCAGGTTTTGGCGGTGAGTGAAAATTCAGGGGCCGCATAGACGTTCCAGGCCACATATGGGCGATTCAGTTCGATGTAAGTCCGGTAGTGATTGTTGACCGGAAGAAAAAGCTCGTTTTCGGCAAATTCTCGGATTTCAAGGATGCGCTCGAGTTTACCTTTTAACTCGGTTGCGGTGTGCGGGTCGGCGATAAGTTGTTTTATTGATTGTCGGCTGTTGAGGATTTTGGCATGGCCGTTGATGATATGGCCGTAGTATTGCATGGATTCACACCCTGTCAGTGTGATCACCAACACGATGCAAAAAACCAATCGGCGAACAGAGAATGCGGTCGGCATCGATTTTCTCGGCAACAGGATGACCATAATTTCAAACCGTATGAATATCGTGTTAATATCAGCGTGAAGTTGCCGATAATAAACCCGGTATATAATTATGGATTGACATTGGGCTCTTGACCCTGTATCGGGAAAGTATTAAGCTATACTATCACATTCGACGAATCATTCAAATATTTGCTGTGATGCAGGTCAGGTCTGAGGGGTATTTCTTATAACCGCTGCGGTGATCGTGTCGGCAGTTTCACGGCCGCCAAAAGATATCCGGCAGCGCACAAAGATGGAGGAAAACATGGCTGTTAAAATTCTCATTAAACGCAAGGTTAAAGCTGATCAGGCCAGGGAAATGATACCGCTCTTCAGGCAGATGCGAGCACTTGCAACCAATCAACCCGGATACATTTCAGGTGAGACGTTAAAACGGCTTGATACGCCCGACGAATTTCTTGTTATCAGTACCTGGCATTCATCGGACGACTGGAAGAACTGGCTCGAAAGTTCGACAAGAAATGAAATCCAGCAAAAGATCGATGAACTGCTCGGGGGGCAGACAACATACGAAATCTATCATTACGGTTTCTCGGAATAACGCCAAGACACCGCCGGGGAAAACAGATAGATAATACCGGGCACAATCGGCCGACTTCCGTTTCAGATTGATAGTGGATTGAATCTTGCGGTACCTATGGGAAAGGCGCCGCCTGCCGGCAAAATTGCATTCAGCAGCCAATTTAATCGTGGATGCTATTCTTCCGAAAGGCTCGCTAAAAAATACGTCACAGTTCAATGACACGATCCATCCCGCCAGCGTCGCACGTCAGCTTGATAGCTTGTTATTGATCCGCCGCCTTGCTGTGTGAGCGCTTGTAATGAAAATGTAAAATTTACTCATCACGAATCCTAAGATAACGATCAAATTCTCCTCACAACCATTTCGAGTCAATCAACTTTTGACATCGTCAGACTACATTCCCCATTGAATTTCCTAACTAATGTGTAGGGGCGGAATCCAAACGGCTCGACTGAGCTCGTCGAATTCCACCCATACAACAGTGGATGAAACCGCTGTATCAATTATAGCGGTTGCCATAAATACGTTCCGTTTGAGCCATTACAAAATAAGGAGGTTCTTATAACGTTTCCAAGTAAAAGTAGTTTGTGACAACCGCTATATTATTTTTGGCTCCTCTCAGAAATGTGTGCATGAATATACAATTCGGTATATCCAGTGTAAAGTTTCGCTCAACAAATGCCTAAAATTCAAAATGCCTAAAGTGCCTAAAATTGTAGTACGTGCTTTCAGCACGATCGATTCAATCTTAAATGGCAATAGTAAACTTTTTTTCTAATTATTAGCTTTGTCCCTGAAAATGTATTCGTTGATATTCCTAAAGGTTTATTCCTGTCTCCCT
>Ga0126326_1000265_pt1 | contig 19085 bp, 23 predicted proteins | sample InaspJWI67metaG_FD_94485 | JGI IMG/M metagenome (GOLD analysis project Ga0126326, IMG submission 94485) | Marine gutless worms symbiont microbial communities from Oahu, Hawaii - Inanidrilus sp. 1 OAHU.JWI-67 metaG | ecosystem: Host-associated > Annelida > Digestive system > Unclassified | place... | reverse complement strand
ATCCTGGTTCATGGGTGGTGTATCCTTTCCTTTTTAGTGTGGCCGGTTGACTGCTGCTAACAATCTACCGGTGGATACACCGCCTTTTCCTTTAAACACAACTTTTAAATATAACTCAGTCTCTTGGGCCAATGCGACAATCGGTCTTCGTAAGGGTGATTATGATGTATTCGGTTCATCACTGTTCTACACGATACCACGAGCATTGGTCGTAAACTATATCCATCCGATGTGGCACAAAGGCCGCCTTGTCCTAACCCACAAAGCATTTAAAGATAGATTTAAGTCAGCAGAAGACTTCAACAGTTCGGATGTAACCTTTTCGGTGAATGTGGGATCCGCTGAAGAAAATTGGGTAAAGATGCGTTTTCCCAAAGCGAAAATCATCACAACTTCAGGGCAAATTGCCTTGTCAGCAGAACCGGTCCGAACAAAAAAGGCACAGCTATGGGCAAGTGGTGATGTGGACTGCCTTTTGATGGCCAGGAAGAACAAGGATTGGGCAGTTGTTATCGATCCGGAGAATCCGATTGATGTCAATGCAAACACGTGGGCGATTAGGTACGGCGATCCGGAGTGGAAGTTCTTTCTTGATATGTGGTCAGACAAGATGGTTGCTAGTGGATATGTAAAAGAGCGTTACAATTATTACATCGACGCCATGAGTTAAAAAAATATGTTCCCAGAATGGACGCATCTTGCCGAGGGTAAGGGTTCGCGCAAAAATTAATTCACAGATTTTAAGCGTTGAGGCGCCTGCCGGGCAAGGCGCGAAAGCGCAGGAATATCAAGAATATTTCGAGCTTTCGCAACGCCGCCCGGCAGGATGCATCGGCGCTTAAAATGTGAAGTTATTTTTGCGCGAGCCCTAAGGTGCGTCCGGTTTTCATCCTACAAGTCTCTCTTCTATTTTATCGATTTTTATGGAGTATCATTGATGATTGTTGATTCACATGCACATGTGTTTGAAAACTGGCATGGTTTATGTGGACATCCGAATAAAGATATACATTTGAAGTATATTCAAAAAAACCTAACAAGGCCTGCAGCGCGTGTCTTCCGACTCCGTGACGGGGCTTCAATAGAATCCCATCTTCTATTCCAAGATGGGGACAATACGTGGCGTGGACTTCGGGAAGGAATCCATTTCAGGGTCGGAACCTATGGCCGCTTGGAATTTACCATCGACGGGGAGGATTATTTTATTCAATACTATCCAGTCAATATGAGTGTTTTACAATCACCTCCCGAATTAATGCTGGCCCAGATGGTCTATACCGGTGTGGATCATTGTATACTTCAGGCCGGACCGAATTACGGAATGGTAAACGATATCAACGCATATGCTCAACGCGCATATCCAGATAAGTTTACCGGCCTATTCGGTGTGGATGATGCCATGGCATTTGAATCAAAATGGCTTTTTGAGGTTGAGCGTGCTTATCACCAACTTCAGCTTAGAGGACTCTACTACTCTTTAGATTCGTTTGCACGATACGGATTTGAATGGTCGTTTACTGATTCGAGAATGGACCTTTTCTGGGAGAAGATTGCCTCTTTACATATACCGGTGTTTATTGAGCTAAACGCTTCTCCCTCGTACGATATAAAAGGTTATATAGCCAATATTGAGAGACTCAACCGTCTCTTGAGACGGTTTTCGGATATGCGGTGGTTGATCGTTATGGGACCCCCAGTCGGCTTTTTTGCGGCCAATGGCAAATGGGAATTTCCAGACACGGTCGATAAAGTTTATCGGCGGGAGAATGTGCAACTAGAAATAATGTTCCCTATCACCTGGGGATGGCATTGGGAATATCCGTATCCTGAAGCACAGTCGCTGATTCGAGATCTCAGAGATAAGTATGGTGCCGGAAAGCTGATATGGGGTTCCGATATGCCGAATGTGGAGCGTTTCTGCACATATCGACAATGCCTCAATTATGTTCGTCGACATTGCGATTTTCTAACACCGGACGAAAAGGAGATGATTTTATCAAAAAATATCATTGAGCTTTGTGAAATTAAAATCCCAGATTGAAGGAGGAAGCATGCCTACAGGACCACCTGCCGAAATTGGAATGCCTTTGAGCGAGATCGATACCCCGGCATTGCTAATCGAACTTGATGTATTTGAAGAAAACCTTCGGAAGATGGCGGCGGCTGCTGCCAAATATTCGATAGGACTTCGACCGCACGGGAAAACCCATAAGTGTCCCGTTATTGGCATGAAACAAATCACTTTGGGGGCGGTGGGGATTTGCTGTCAGAAAGTGAGTGAAGCCGAAGCTATGGTATATGGTGGCGTTTCAAATGTACTCATTTCAAACGAAATCGTTGGCCTTTCGAAACTTCGGAGATTTGCCGCATTGGCCCGGATTGCAAAGGTGGCCATCTGTGTAGATGACATCGGTAATATTGCAGACATTAATCGAGCAGCAGTGGAATTCGACGTAGAAATACCTGTTTTTGTAGAATTGAATGTGGGAAGTAATCGATGCGGTGTCGAAGCAGGAGAGCCGGTACTCTATTTAGCCCGATCCATATCGTCGAGTTCAAACCTTCACTTTGCCGGCCTGCAAGCTTATCACGGAAGGGCTCAACACATTCGTGATTACAAGGAGAGGGGTTCGATTATAGATGTCGCTGTTGACAAAGTAAAACATACAATTGATGTGCTCGAGCGCGACAACATCGTGTGCCCGGTGGTCAGCGGTGCAGGTACCGGTTCTTTCGAGTTTGAGGCACGGAGTAAAGTCTTTACTGAACTTCAGGTGGGTTCCTACATTTTTATGGATGCGGATTACGCGCTTAATCTCAATGAAAAGGGCGAACGAGTAAGCGACTTCGGGCACAGTCTTTTTATCTATACGACGGTAATGAGCAAGCCTCATACCGACAGGGCTATATTGGATGCGGGATTGAAGGCCTTAAGCGTTGATTCCGGTATGCCAACGGTTGTCGGAAATCCTGCGCTCAAATACGTGCGTGCGGCCGACGAACATGGTACACTTGAAATCAGTCATAAGGACTGTCCCATTGCAATCGGAGATAAAATCAGACTGATTCCTGGCCATTGCGATCCGACCGTAAATCTTCACGATTGGTATATCGGCATTCGAGATAAGCGTGTCGAGGCAATATGGCCCATTGCCGCAAGAGGAGCGTTTTTTTAAAACGGCAACTGTCAGAGTTTGGCTCTAAGGGTTCGCGCAAAAATTAATTCACAGATTTTAGGCGTTGAGGCGCCTGCCTGGCAAGGCGCGAAAGAGCAGGAATATCAAGAATATTCCGAGCTTTCGCAACGCCGCCAGGCAGGATGCATCGGCGCTTAAAATGTGAAATTATTTTTGCGCGAGCCCTAAGGAGATACCACCTTGTTGCGAGCGATTATATGACTGATAAGATATTAAACAACAGGGACGATGTCGTAGTCCAAATAGTAAATTTGCATAAGTATTTCGGTAAGCTGGAAGTTCTGAAGGGTATTGATCTGGAGGTGCATCAAGGGGATGTGATCAGTGTCTTAGGCAGTAGCGGATCCGGTAAGAGCACCATGCTTCGGTGCATCAATTATTTGGAGCAACCCACATCGGGGGAAATTTATATTTCCGGCAGACCTATGGGATTTCGTGTGGACAGGAAAGGAAGAAAAGTTCCGGACTCTCTTAAAAACATCAATAAATTGCGGCAAGAAATCGGTATGGTGTTCCAACAGTTCAATATCTGGCCCCACATGACGGTGCTCGGAAATGTTATTGAAGCACCGGTGCATGTTAAAAAAATACCATCAAAAGAAGCCAATGAGATTGCTTTAACGTTCCTTGAGAAGGTGAATCTTATCGATAAGAAAGATGAATTTCCAGTGCGGTTGTCCGGGGGGCAGCTCCAAAGAGTCGCCATTGCTCGAGCACTTGCCATGCAACCGAAAGTCATGCTTTTCGACGAACCTACATCAGCACTTGATCCTGAGCTTATCGGAGAGGTTCTGGAAGCGATGAAGCAACTTGCTATCGACGGCACCACCATGATTGTGGTCACTCATGAGATTGGTTTTGCAAAAGAGGTTTCGGATCGTGTCGTCTTTTTAAACAATGGGCTTGTCGAAGAAGAAGGAACGCCGAATGAGGTTATCCTGAATCCCAAAAGCGAGCGCTGTCGGCAATTTTTCTCAAAGATGCTCCATTAATCAATTCTGTAAAATAGAAAGCTTATGATTCAATGGATCTGGAGAATTTGACCAGAATAATTGATATCCACCTTTTTTGGGAATATAGACAAACTTATATTTCGGGGTTGGCTTACAATTTTTATGTATTCGGTCTGGCAGGTTTGTTAGCTGTAACGGCAGGATTCTTTATCTCCCTTTTGAGGTTGAGCCGAAATAGGATTTCCAAGTTCATCGGTACATTCTATGTTGAAGTTTTTCGAAACGCCCCGGAATATGTTCTACTAATTTGGATGCATTATGTTTTTCCTTTATTGCTGACGGTTTTGTTGAACCATAAATTCAATTTTTCTCCCCTATTGTCTGCAGTACTGGCATTGGGCATTGCATATAGTGGATATTTTGCGGAAACTTTTCGCGCAGGCATTCAAGCGATTCCTAAAACACACATCGAATCCGGATGGGCTATGGGAATGTCAAAGCTTTTAGTGATGCGTCGTATTATCCTTCCTCAGGCAATCCGACAAATGCTTCCGGAAACTTTAAATCAATTCGTATCATTGTTCAAGGCAACTACGTTGGTATCGTTGATTTCCGTACCGGATTTATTATACCAGGTGACCATTATTACCCAGCAGGAAATGAGGCCGTTACCATTGTATTCGAGTGCAGCGATCATCTATTTTGTTTTAATCTTCATCTTTTCGACCTTGGTGGACATGTTTAGTGAAAAGTGGAGAACCAAAGGAATGGCCTAAAGACAGGAAATTATCTGTGGGCGTTTGGCGACGAACAATCTTCAATAATTGGGATAAATTTCTACAGGGATTGCTGGTTACGGCAGAAATTTGCATAATCGGCTTTGCGGTGGCTATCGTTTTGGGTTTAACGGCATGCCTAATAAAAAAATATGTGCGACCATTGCGCTTTTTAGCCGATTTTTACATTCAATTTTGTCGAAATACTCCCATTTATGTACAATTGATGTGGGTAATTTATGTATGGCCGGATATCATCGGTTGGCCCACCTCCTTCTTTGCCGCAGGGTGGATGGCGTTGGCGTTGCAGTCAAGCGGCTATCTTGCGGAAACTTTTCGCGCTGGCATCGACGGCATTGCCAGAGGACATGTTGATGCAGCCCATTCGTTGGGAATGTCTTTCGGGATGACCATGCGCCGCATTGTTCTCCCTCAGGCATTGCTGAATATGTCACCTTCGATCATGAACCAGTTATTAGTACTAGTGAAGTCTTCGACCCTAGTGTCTGTGATTGCAGTACCGGATCTAATGTATCAGGCATTACGGTTGACTTCAATTTGGTTTGAACCCATCGAGATACTATCTTTTACCGCATTTCTTTATGTGTTGATCATATTTGCTCTATCACATGCCTGCAAACGATATACGGATAAACTGCGATATAAATATACAGGGATTTGAATAAGCATTTCCTATTCCTCAGCTTCTAGTTTTTTGGGTCACGCATTTAATATACTATAAAAAGTACGTTGCTTTCCTAATATAGGCATTCCTGACACTACGAATGGAGTCGACACGTTTAGACAGTTTCCATTTGCATATCGTATTTTAGTGAGGAAAATATGAAAACTAAAAACGCACTTTTTAATGATCTCTTCGACTTGAGCGGAAAGGTGGCGGTGGTGACTGGAGCGACGAAAGGTTTGGGCAGGGCCATCGCAGAAACCCTTGCCTGCGCAGGAGCGCGAGTAGCTATCTGCAGTAGAAACGCCAAAGAGGCTGTTGGGGTCGGTGAAGAGATAGCAAAAAAAAGCGGTCAAAAATGCTTTGGAATCGGGGCTGATATGGCCAAACCATCAGAAATTGATGGACTTTTCACAAAAGTAAAGCAGGAATGGGGGATTGTTGATATTCTTGTGGCAAACGCTGGATTTACCTTGCGAAAGGAAACCGGTAAATGCACCGAAAGAGATTTCAGCACGACTATCGATATTAATCTGAAAGGCGCTTTTTTTTCAGCGAAAGCCGTATTGCCGGACATGAAAAGTAAAAAATCGGGGCGAATCATTTTTATCGGCTCCACCATGTCCTTTGTCGCCCTCCCTGAAAGATCCATATATGCAGCTTCCAAGGCCGGGATAGTGGGATTGACGCGGGCCTTTGCCCTTGAAACCGCAGCGGACGGCATATGTGTCAATGCCATCTGCCCGGGTCCATTTATGACACCCACCAATATTCCCATCCTCAATGATGAAAAAAAATACAAATCATTACTGGAAAAGATACCCGTTGGCAGATTCGGCGAACCGGATGAAATACGAGGTCTGGCTCTGTATCTTTCCTCTCCGGCCAGCAGCTTTACGACCGGTTCATGTATTCTGATAGATGGCGGCTGGACTGCTCAATAATTGTAAGCGTCAATTTAACACCATCTTCACAGGTTTTGCAAGCTGTGGCATGATGCCGTCCAAAACCAAGGATTAAGGCAAAATAACAACACCGTCTCTTTTTACGTCACCAAGATTCGAATCCTGCTCTGATTTCTAATTCTTCCGAAATTATTCCCTCATAGGCTCGGATTGTGATGAAATAAAGGTTATCATCTATGGCTCGATTCTCAATCTAGGTCTATAAAAAGACCAAATTTAACAAATATGATCTATTTATAGATCACATTTCTCCTTGACGTACAATGGATATATTTTTATAATGGGTTATAAATAGATCATATTTGCAGGATATGGACTTTTAGTAAATCAAAATAGGTGAAAAATGGTAAAACGGGCTAACAGCACTTACTCTCGCATTACCCGTCATGCCGCGACTCTGCTAGGCAAGCAAATTAGGATTGCTCGAAAGGAGCGCAAAATGACTACCCAGGATTTATCAGACCGCGCAGGAATATCGCGTGGTTTACTTCAACGTATTGAGAAGGGTAATCTCAAATGTCAGATCGGGGCTGTGTTTGAGGTGGCGACTCTTGTGGGTCTCAAATTGTTTGACGCCGATGATTCAATATTGGTCGCAAGGATCAAGCAGGCCGACGACAAGATTGCTTTGCTTCCGAAACATATTCACCCCAGCAAGAAAGTTGTAGACGATGATTTCTAACGAGAGCGGATACGGTGAAGCCTTCGTGTGGATTTGGCTGCCGGGTGCCACCGAACCGGTCGTCGCAGGAAAGCTGACAGCAGATGCGGACAAACTGATCTTCAACTACGGCAGAAGCTACTTGAACCGCAAAAATGCAATATCAATTTATGAAGCCGAGCTACCCCTGAAGCCAGGCATCTTGCCTCTGCAGCCCGGCCTTGCTATGCCGGGTTGTATTCGTGATGGTGCACCGGATGCGTGGGGGCGTCGTGTACTTATTAACAAAAAACTAGGATTGAAAGGCGTTGATGCAGATAGTGCCAACTTGGATGAACTGACTTATCTGCTGGAATCCGGCTCAGATCGAATCGGTGCATTGGATTTTCAACTATCTGCAGTCGATTATGTTCCGCGTACTTCTGTGAATGTCACATTGGACGAACTGCTGCAACTCGCTGAACGTGTGGAAAAAGGCATACCGCTAACAACCGAACTGGATCAAGCGCTGTACCATGGCAGTTCAATTGGGGGTGCACGTCCGAAGGCGCTCATTGAAGATGACAGCACCAAGTATATCGCCAAGTTTTCATCTTCTACCGACTTATATAACGTTATAAAATCAGAATTCGTATCAATGCGGCTTGCCAGTCTTATTGGACTCAACGTCGCGCCGGTTGCGCTGACCAAATCATCCAAAAAGGACGTTTTGCTCATCGAACGTTTCGATCGAGACCTTACAGGGCACGGTTGGCAGCGTAAATGTATGGTTTCCGCGCTTACCCTTTTGGGGCTGGATGAAATGATGGCTCGCTACGCCAGTTATCAGGACCTATCAGAAATTATCCGTCATAAATTTACAGATGCACGCACGTCGTTGAAAGAGTTGTTCTCTCGGTTGGTCTTCAACATTCTGTCCGGCAATACAGACGATCACGCACGCAACCACGCCGCATTTTGGGATGGACAGATGCTCACGCTAACGCCTGCATATGACATCTGTCCACAATCGAGGTCCGGTAATGAAGCTTCACAAGCGATGCTGATTTCAGGGGATAACCGCATGAGTCGGATATCGGCGTGCCTGGAAGCGGCGCATCATTTTCTGCTTTCAGAGAAAGGGGCGGCGGCGATTGTGGAGCATCAGATTTCTGCAATCTCAAAAAACTGGAGCACGGTCTGTGAGGAGGCCAGTTTATCGGAGACCAATCGTTCTCTGCTATGGGGACGCCAGTATCTGAATCCATTCGCTTTTGATGATCTGAAGGGGGTATTTGACAATATTCGAAAGCTAGCCAACGAAATGCGGACTGCAAAAAAGAAATCGAGCGAATAATTGATGGGCGCTTTCGAATCACCCATTAAAGGGCTTGACAGGAGAAAAAACACCCCACTCAGTTAAATATATTGGTTGATCTGTTGTATCGGATCAAGTAATGGCTTTGGCGATACTTTCTTTGTTAGCTCCCATGGCCAGAAGCGATTTTATAACCAGGTCTACAGAGACGCTCGGATCTCCTTTTTCCATTTTAGCGACTCTTGACTGGCTGGATTTCAGCATCTTGGCTAGTTGTGCCTGTGTCAAATTGCTTTTTTTGCGACTGGACCGTTTTTGAACTTTGTTTTTGGATTTTTTCGGGGTTGATTTTGATATGTTGATAGTATCTAAATAAAATTGAGCAATGTTCAACCTTTTAAGAGGAACCAGCATCATGACACCCATGAGCCACCGAGAAAGGGTGCTGAAAGCACTCAAGCATGAAGAGACCGACAGGGTGCCGCTAGATCTGGGAAGCAGTTCAACCACAGGCATCAATCTTCACGCCTATGAGAATCTCAAAAAGCATCTTGGACTAAATATTGAGACAAAAATCCTTAGTACCCGATCACAACTTGCCAGAGTTGATGAGCGTATTTTACGCCGGTTTGACATTGACACCCGGATTTTAGCCCCATTGCCCATGGAAGACAAACTGAGCCCAGCAACCTCAACCAATAACGGGCTTGAGTCCTATGCGGACGAATGGGGGGTTGTTCGAACAAAACCGCCAGGGGGGCATTATTATGTTTCTCAAGTTCCATTTGAAGGATCGCATGTATCGGTTCAGGAACTAAAAAAGCACAAGTGGCCTGACCCGACCGATCCGAATAAAATAAAAGGGCTAAAGGAAGAAGCCCAGAGACTAAGGGAACAAACCGATTATGCCCTCGTTTTAAGCCTACCCGGAAGGCTGATCTCTTTGGGGCAATTCCTGCGAGGGTTTGAACCCTGGATGGAGGACTTGGTCGTAAATCGGAAATTCGTCTGTGGCCTGCTCGATATAGGCCTTGAAATCCAAATGGAACTTTGCAATCGAATGTTGGAAGCGGTCGGGGATTGTGTCGATGTTGTGCAATTTGGAGATGATTTTGGAATGCAAACAGGCCCTATCATCTCGCCCGATCTGTACCGCACGATTTTTAAACCGCGCCAAACAAAACTATTCAGTTTCATAAAGGCCAAAACCGACGCTAAAATTTTATTACACAGTTGTGGCTCCGTTTACAAACTTATCGGTGATTTTATCGATGCCGGCATAGATGCCCTAAATCCTATTCAGGTATCTGCCGAAGATATGGATACGAAAAGATTAAAAAGAGAGTTCGGGAATAAGATCGCATTCTGGGGCGGCGTCGACTCCCAGAGGGTGCTTCCCTTTGGAACTCGGGACGAAGTTAGAAAAGAAGTGATAGGTAGGATTGATGATTTGGGACCCGGCGGTGGATATATACTTGCTGCTGTTCATAATATTCAGGCCGAAGTTCCTCCTGAGAATATTGCAGCACTTTTTGAAACCGGAAAAGAATACGACTCAAGAAGGTTTTTTGATAGCCGCTAGATAAAAAGCGGTCTCTTATGCATTTTTTCCTAATTTGAGGGCTTTGGGGCCCATAATTTTATAATATTCGTGACATTGCAAATAGGAACTTATAATTTTATGGGATGTCCCCGAAGTTCCCAGATCAATCCGCTGCCCATCATGCGATAGAGTCTGTCCGTCAACGGCATCTATGTAGGCAGCCGCGCCATGCAGGAGCAGTTTCAAAGTGCACTGGCCGTAAACCGGATTCATCCGGTCATCGATCGCGTGTTCGAAATGCAGCAGGCAAAAGAAGCCTATGAAAACCTGCGCAGCGGCCGGCATATCGGAAAAATCATCATCCGGCTGGATTGACAAAGATGGGAGAAGGTTAACGCTTGAAAAACGAATAATAAGTAAAAAATTCGAGCTTTGACCCTCTTCGATTTCTGATGCGGCTTATTTCAAAATACGCACCGAGGTGTTAGCCGATCGCGGCTTTATTACCAAAATCTGTATTTCGATTGATGAAGGCGGCTCATCTTATTTAGGCTTTCTTTTTTTCCACTTCTTGACCGGAACCGCCTTTTAGCTTTTTGTAAATGGCATCAGGGGCAAGATCCGCACCGTTTGGCCAGCAAATTACTCCGAACTCATCTATCTTTAGCTGTGAAAAAAAATAAGGATCTTTAATTGGTTCAAAAACGGGCCCAAAAAGGCGGTCTTTTATAGATATGATGCCTTTAGTTCCGTCATCAAATAATATATTGATTCGGTAATCTTTCAGTGGTTTTGCCGATACTATTCTTTCCATAACGGTTTACTCTAAGGGTTCTATTTGTTTTAACGGTTGATGTGACTCTGCGAGCTCCCAATCTTCCATCAATTCATCGCGGTGAGCAAAAGCCCACTCCAATACCATAGCTAATGCACGCTTTGGTAAACTACCTGCAATGACCTTCAGCGTCTCAATTTCTATCAAAGCCGCATGATCACCATAATAAGCATGGAAATGAGGGGGACCATGATCGTCATAGTACATCCGTATAAAAATACCGAAAAAGGCGCTAATCGTAGGCACTAGTTATCCCTCTCAATTACAGCGTAAATTTAGTTTAGTATAATTTGATTTATCCCGTCAACAGTGAATGAAAACAATGGCGAATTTCCATCTGCCACTGCACCAAAGCTTGCAGCGGTAACCGGAAAATATTCATACACAGTAAAATTCAAGCCTTGGGAACTGATTACCTATCTCTCATTCATAGACAGATCCAAAGCCCTTTCATTTGAAAAGTATTCAAAATCACCCTAAGTACGCGTATTTGCCGATAAGCGCTTGAAATTTGAGAGGTCCGATTGCTTACTAACCCCAAATATGTTTTGCAAAAGCCGCTTCGAAGCTTACAGAGTGAAGACGGGTAAGATCCCATTCCGGAAAAGCTTTCACAAACAAAAGATTATGGTGAACGAAAACCACCGATCTGATCGCTTAAATCCATATTTATTACCTGGAAGACTCGTCAATAGAGCCGTTGGAACAAAATTAGAAAAAACTCTAAGCAGAAGGATGAATGGATTTTTCATTCACTATTCATTTAAACCACTAAAGCACACCCTCTGCCGTATACAAGATTATGCTGCCGAGTAAGAATTTAGTCAACTCGGTCAACAACGTCCCGGAGTTTTCCCCACAATTCTACCTTTATGCCGGACGCCGCCCAGGCATCAAGCAGGTTTCCCATGGGCTTTTCCTGGCGTACAGAAAGCCAACAGTTTTGACCTCATCCTTAATTTTTGACACTTCATCGGTAGTTCGCTTGCGCTCGTCTCTCTGATCCATAACTGACATGCTTCTCGGCATGCCTTTTCCTCAAGGTATGGAGCCCAACACCGAATGTGTCAGCCTTGAAGGCATCGCTCTTCAAATGACATCCAGTCTCAATCTCCAAGAAGTTCTTACCACGATTACCCAGGGAATTGTCGATGAATTAGATGCTTCTTTTGCCCGTATCTGGTTGCTCGGCTCCGGAGACATATGCAAAGAATGTTACAAAGCAGGCATTTGCACGAATCGTGAGAAATGCTTGTATCTTAAGGCCAGCGCAGGAATCTACACCAATCTCGATGGGGAATATCGTCGCATACCGCTTGGTAAACTTCCGGTCGGACAAATTGCTTCGGAAGGCAAACCAATTCTTTCTAACAGTTTGTTTGATGACGAGCGTTTCACTAACAAAAAGTGGATTAGTGAGAATGGATTTTGCTCGAATGGCGGATATCCTTTAATCTTTCGTGAGGAATTACTCGGCACCATTGCAATGTTTAGTCGGAATAAAATACAGCAATTTGAATTTAAATACATCGCCGGATTCACCAATCAGGCATCGATTGCGATAAAGAACGCGCAGCTTTCTGGGGAGGTAGAAAAATAAAAAAACCAGTTACAAGCCGAGTGCGCCTATCTTCAGGAAAAGATCAATTAAGAAAAAAAATTGAAATAATACCGTCGAAAGTTATTCAAACTTTACAAAAGCAATCCTGGCCCGGCAATTTCCGAGAACTGGAAAATGTGAATGAACGAGCAGTGATCAACACCCGGGGTCCTAAGCTGCAACTGGCAGAAAAACTTATGACACCCCTGGCTGTAGATCTGGCAAATAACCAGAGAGTGAGTCTCGAAGAAGTCGAACAAGATCATATTGTGATTTTACATTGAAATTATTATAGCTAATCTTAAGAATTTTTTTATTTCGGCCGGCCACGGAGTTTGTAAAGTAATCCGTCATGAATACTCTGCCACATTTTCGGTCTAATCTCGCAGCAGGACTAAAATCCCTGGCAGAACCCGAGTCGGCAGTCTGGCCACATTGGCCCCAATGCAAAAATATCTAATGATAATAAGTTTTTAGTTGAACAGCACCAGGGATGGGCCACCCATTGACAGGTGGGGGAAGTTAGCCGCCAACTGGAGGTGGGTGTCGGCAGAATTTACACTCAGCAAAATTCAGAAGTCCCCGGTTAACTGTCGAATCCTCCTGAACCCAGCAAGACCGACCAGGCCGGTGACGGCGAGAAGCAGAGTGGAGGGTTCCGGCACCGGTGATCCGGATGGATCCCGGTTCGCTACCAGCCATGCTCCAGATGTGGATGTCGCTACAGTCCGCTCAGCCGGTGCCATGTATGGGAAGAATATGGTGGGCATGTCACGACGTTCTACATAAAGCTCCATCGAACCAGAACCTGACCCCGCATAGAACCCCTCGAACCCGTCAAGGACTCCACCGTACCCTTCAATACCGATGGCGCCGGTGGCTTGACCGATAATCTCAGAAAGATGAGCGTTTTGATCTATTACCTTGTACGTATCATATAATGTGAGAATTTCAGCAAAGGTCGCGTACTGCCATAAAGAGTGATCCTGCACGAAAGAGTCGACCTGGTCTCGGTTTGCGCCACTAAACATAAAGGGATCATACCAGTACAACCCTGTGAGGCTGTCGAAAAACCATTCCCCATTGTCACCAGCATTTATGAGGTCGGCCTTAGCGACGCTGAAAGAAGTCAATATTGATACAACCATGAGCACAAATAGCAATAATTTTCTCATAGACCCCTCCCTGAGCACAATATTCTCTCCGATGGATTCCGGCCGCATGGTATTGTCATGAAACAGCAGCTTCTAGCTCTCCAGAAGCCTTGGATTTAATCATGAGTGTCTCAGAAACGACAGAACGCGACGTTTTCTTAATGAAATCTAGTGCTGCAAAAATCATGCAAGATCAAAAAGAGTTCTCCCGAATCCTGGCACTAAAGAATCGTATCTAATCTGCTTGAGTTGCCTACTAATGACCACTTGTCCTGAGCCAGCTTGCCGCAGCAGGGCTCGGGGCTCAGTGCGAAAGCTGCAATTCTGACCTCTGGCTTCTTCTGCCTCCCGGCTCCTTCTTTCTCTATGCTTTTTCCCAATTCGAAATTTTCTATCTCCTGTCTCCTGACTCCTAGCTCCTTGCTTTTAATTTCGCAATTCGAAATTCGAAATAAGAAATTTTTTTTGTTTCGGCCGGCCACGGAGTTTGTAAAGTAATCCGACATGAAAGATAAGACCGGAGAAAGGGGACGGTGTTGTTTTTATGCGTTTCTAAACCTCCATTAGCTTTAAATTCATTTCTGAGGCGATTTTCTCTCCTCGCGCAACACTGCGGCTAACCGCTGAATTGGTTATCTTCAATTTTTGGGCAACTTTTGCACCGCTCATCTCCAGTTCTTTGGCTGCCCAATAACAATGATTGGGAATCAGCGCCCAGGTATAACAGGGCGTATTGGTTTCCGATATCACCCCACCCAGCCGATCAATAAAGTTATCCCTTTCGTTGTCATCACGAAATATTCTGCTTTTTTCAATCCCCCGACAAATGTTATGGTTTAGCGCCCCGGAGGCATACGTCCTTGCTGAAGCTACGCCGCACATGCCGATACGTGCCTTTCGTGGCACATGAAGAGCAACATCATTCAATGAAAACGAAGTAAAGCAAAATAACAACACCGTACCCGTTTTGTTCCGGTGATGTGATCATTGTTCCGGCCGGAGTTTCCCATAAAAATGTGGATCAATCACCAGATTTCCACGTTGTCGGCGCGTATCCCAGAGGCCAGATGTGGGATATGAACTACGGTAAACAGGCTGAGCGCCTCCAGGCCGATGAGCACATTAAAAATGTGCCCTTACCTGTAGCCGATCCTGTTTTAGAAAAAGCAGGCCCGCTGATGCGGTTATGGAATTAAAGAATCAGTTCATCAGATGGCATATTTAAAATTTGTATCACGGATCCATAAATAATGAGAATTAGCGATCTAGGAATCTTTAATTTTTGATAGATCCAATTATTGGAACTTCCACCCCCACCCTATATAAATTCTCCTTAAATATTGATCAGTTACACAAGGATAATGATTGACTCTAAAACTAAAGTATCAGCAGAAATTTGCCGATATAACAGATTAAATTAAGCAATGTGCAGATTTTTTATTGGGACCCGGTAATAAGAGATTCTTATCTTAATAGCTAATATTGGAGGATTTATGAAATTTACAGAGGTCTTGTCAGCCGCATTGTTGATTTGCTTTTTCACGGCAGACCTTTATGCTGGGGTGTATTTTTGGACGGATGAAAACGGTGTTAAACATTACAGCAACGTCGCCCCACCTCAAGAAGCCGAAGAAATCGAAGAAATTCAGGGTAACGATTCTGATGCAACCCCAACAGCAATACAAAGTTACGAATCCGATACAACCCCAACCACAAAACAGAGTGAGGAGACAAAGAAACGGCCGCGAAAACCAGTCAATGCTTCCGCAGATAAAAGCATGTCCCTAAGAATCGCAGCCAATTCCGGTCGCCTCGAGGAGGTAAAACGACTCCTCAATGAGGGGGCGGATGTCAATGCTAGGGCCATGAACGGCATGACGCCTCTGATTTTGGCTGCCTGGATGGGCCACACGGAAGTTGTAGAACTCCTTTTGCGCCACGGAGCTGATATCAATGCAAAAACCAACACCGGTTCAACGGCCTTGAAGCTTGCCACTGAAAGAGGCCATGAAAAGATCGTCGCACTTCTTCGGAAATACGGGGCTTGACAATGAATTCGAAGCAGCAAAAACTAAAAATCTTAGGAATAATCTCAAGCCTTGGCGTATTTCTCTATTTTTTGCGGAACCAAATTCCAATTCTACAGGATATGCATCCGGTAGTTTTTGGATTTGCGCTCGTTGTCGTTGCGTGCATTTTTTTTAATGTAATGGGTCAAAAAGAATTTGGTCCGACAAAAAGGAAGAAATTCATTCTCTCCGAACAGATACCGGGCCTTTTAATTGCGTCGGTAGTATTGTTGATCGTAATTGGCTTTGCGGCCAATAGCAAAATAATTCTAATTATTGCCTTTGGCGCCTTCCTGCCCGTGTGGATTTATCTTGCCGTTTCCACTTATTTCAAACCAATGGCAAAAGCGAAAAAAGCAATCAAAGAATTCAGCGCAAAAATGGGTATTCAAATGATCAAAAAGCCGACGGCGAGCGCACGCTTTTCGGAAATATTTTATACGGATCTTGGTAAAATTCCTTTTGATGAAGTATCCAATATTATTGATATCGACGCTAATTTTACGATATTCTGCAATACCTATAGTCTTCCAAGTCCCAAAAGAAAAGGCCAGTACCTTCCTTTGGAAAATCAATTGTGCTTCAGATTTTTGATTCGCCAGTGTTCAGGTTATCATAGAATTCTTCTGCGAAATGATATGACAACAACTGCCGGATGCTTCCCCGGCACTATGGCAGGTAGCTCAGCTTCAACCGTTAAACTGAACATCCCTGATATCGCTGAGAATTTCATTGTTTTGTCAAAATCTGAAACTGAAATTAAGGAAATCATATCAAGAATTCAGTATGAATTGAGGAAATTCGTCTATATATTTCCAAGCAATGGCCAAAATTTTATTCTTGATAATATACCGGTCAATCTTGATATTCATATCACCCGCAACGAGATACTCGCCAGGATTCCCTATCAACAAGGATCGCTTATAGATCGACTATATCTTTCATTTAAAGAAATACAATCTATACTATCGACGTAGTAAAAATCCGGGGCCAGAGGCCCCGCCGACGGCGGGATTTGGTCCACCCCGGAGGGGTGATATGCGTCATAACGCTTAGCAGCAGAGTTTAGGTTTCAGGAGAATGGGGACGGGACGAGAATGGGGACGGGACGAGAATGGGGACGACGAGAATGGGTACGGTCTTGCTTTTGTGCGTTTGTGATTTTCCATAAGTTTGAGTTTAAATTCCGCAGCAATTTTCCAATTGATATTGGGAACATCCCGGAATTTCATCAAGAATCGAAAAAACCGTACCACAGTTTCTTACACAACAGGAATATAAGCTTCAAATTCGCCACTTCACCGATCGAGCAGACGCGCCGATAGACCTGAGAAACCTTGTGGTTATCATATTTCTTGGCACTATGGGAAATCCGCGGGAAAATCTGCATTCATAGGTATATTGGTTTCCGTCCAATTCACCATTTTTTCTATTTTCATTTAACCAATAATTCAATAGACGCCTACCATTTCCCCATCGGTGGCGCTTGTCGCCGCTTATTCATTGTTAGAACCGCTGCTCCTTAATCGGTAAGCTGCTCAATGGTTATATCCATAGCGGTTGCAATTTTTTTCAAGGTGCCGAATCTCGGTTTCGAGCCTGACTTCTCCAATCTGGCAAGAGCCGGTTGGGTCATGCCCGCCCGTCGTGCTAATTCTTGCTGGGTCATGCCAAAGTACTCACGCCAAGCACGGATCATCGAGACACCGGTAATAACATTGGCTTTAACCACCTCATGTGGAATCCATACATCTATTTCACCCGGATCGTGGTAGATGAGTCTCTGGTATTCCTCCCAAGGGATTACAGCAAAAGCTGGTTTACCATCCTGCATAATAATTTGTGGTTCAATATGTGCGCTCATCTCTCTTTTTTACCTCCTGAATCAGGTAAATTTTCACCTCGTTTTTTTCAAGGACAAAAAAGACACGGAATCGGCCCACTCGCAATCGATACATATATTGGTGATTCGTGAGTTGTTTTACGTTGCGCCAACCGTCAGTCGTCGGAAGATCTTCGACAGCGGCAATAATGGCTTTCTGAGTGAAAAGCGGAGTGAAAAGCGGGACGTCCTTCAGTAACTCAATATCTCGTGATCCCTGATTGCTCATAGTATTTTGCCCTTATCAGTTCACATTGATGCTTCTAGTGTTTTACACCACCCTGTCTATCAGGAGAAAGTATACAAAAAAAATTTAACGTGAAAGGACCATTTCTGATGTCGATTTACAACTAGTAGAGAATAAGATAGTGCGTGCTTAATCTCAATCGGAAATGCTGTGATCGCGTCCCGTGCCAGCTCATGGTTGAAAAGTACCGTTCATGAGCCCACATGCACAATTCATGGCTGCAAATGATAACGGCTCGTTAAGAGAATGTGAAAAGGAATAGGTCTCAGTATAGCTTTAGGGTTCTTAACGGACTATCATTTTCGAATCTGTTGTATCGGATCAAGTAATGGCTTTGGCGATACTTTCTTTGTTAGCTCCCATGGCCAGCAGCGATTTTATAAGCAGGTCGACAGAGACGCTCGGATCTCCTTTTTCCATTTTAGCGACTCTTGACTGGCTGGATTTCAGCATCTTGGCTAGTTGTGCCTGTGTCAAATTACTTTTTTTGCGTTGTTTTGCCAGAGCTTCGCTGAGCGCAAGTTTCAGCTCTATGTATTCCGATTCTTCCTTACTCAGTCCAAGAAACGCTTCCACAGATCCGACCTTATAGCCTTTAGTCTCTAAATTTTTCTTTTTTCTCTTATTCATCTTATTTTTCCCATTCTTTGACATCTGCTTCATAGCGTTTGATTCTTTGTTTGCAGATATCGATAATCGATTTGGGGGTTTTGTTTGTCTTCTTTTAAAAAATATCCAAGATCAAAATCGCATCGGTATAAATTCGATAGATTATTCTCCACGTCAAGTGTTCTTCATTGATTCTTAGTTCATGACACCGGCTTCCTATTGACGGCATTGGACGTGACTGTGGTAAAGATAACTTTATGCCTTTTTGTACTTGACGCAATAAATATCCCGCTTCTATTCGAGCATTTGCAGAAAAGGGCGGGGTCGTGATTTCACCATGCATCCTTACCAGCGGTTTATCTTGTGGGCTCATGTAGTTGACATTATGTCAGATATGATATAATGTCAACCCATTAATTCCTATCGGTATTTTATTTTTGTGATTAATGAAATGGCGATTGATTTTAAATTAATGAAACTATAAGGATATAATACCTGAATTTTGCACGCAAATCAGCGCAATGAACAATAACCAAGAATTTTTTATTTTCACTGAAGCATGTTCAGGTGGATTTAACCGATAAGCTTTTCTTTCAAAATTACTGCTTCTTT
>Ga0126326_1000263_pt1 | contig 19345 bp, 17 predicted proteins | sample InaspJWI67metaG_FD_94485 | JGI IMG/M metagenome (GOLD analysis project Ga0126326, IMG submission 94485) | Marine gutless worms symbiont microbial communities from Oahu, Hawaii - Inanidrilus sp. 1 OAHU.JWI-67 metaG | ecosystem: Host-associated > Annelida > Digestive system > Unclassified | place... | reverse complement strand
TCTTAATACTTGTATACGAGTAAAAAAGCGATCCACCCATTTTATTTCTAATGATAATTAATGAGGGAAGTAAATGTTGAACGATAAACGTATAGAAAATTTCAGAAATGCTGTCATCTGATAAAAATATCAAGTGTATTTTTGGCTACTCTGAAAGAGTAGGAAGTATTGAATAAGGCAAGACAAATTGCATGTGTGACCGGAGCTTCCGGAATGATTGGCAGTAAAATTGTCAAGCGCTTGGTTTCGTATGGGTATCGTGTCAGAATATTAAGTCGCAGTGAAAATAATTTCGATCAAAATGTTGAATTGTATCGAGGTGGATTGGAGGATGAAGAAACTCTTAAATCATTTCTGAACCATGCTCACCTTCTTTTTCATTGTGCTGCTGAACTGCATAATCCGGCTAAAATGTGGGTTATTAATGTAGTAGGTACACAAAGAATACTGGACTTAATTCAAAATTCGGATATTACCTATATGTGTTATCTCAGCAGTGCTGGTGTCATCGGGTCTACTGATAGTAAACTTGTTGACGAAGAAAGCGAGTGCTACCCCATAAATTTTTATGAGAAATCGAAATGGGCTGCAGAGAAAATAGTGTCCAAGGGAACTGATCGATGTACTACTGTCATACTCGGACCCACGGATGTGATCGATGAAAAGAGACCGGGTGCATTAGCTCTACCGGTAAATGGTCGCTGGATTGACCAGCTTGTCGTTTTTTTAAAAGGCGGTGAATGTGCTCACATTGTTCACGCTGATGACGTTGCTGATGCAGCGATGTTTTTTATTAATACCCGCTTCGACAGGCCGGAACGCTTTTTCGTTTCTTGCGATCATGAGCAATTCAACACCTTCGGCGGTCTATGGTCGCTTTATCATGCGATTGATCAAGAACAACCCATAGACAATATTAAGCCTTTGCCTCATTTACCCATTATCGTTCCGTATCTAATGCGAAGGCTTTGGAGAGGTTCGTGTAGTTATGGTAATGTCCGGTATTCTTCAGAACGGTTGTTATCAAAAGGTTTTCACTACCGTCTTGGAGTTGAAGGGGCCGTTCGTCGTATCGTCAATGCCCAACATCTAAATTGTTGAATCCTGAAAATGCCGATATTCTTATTGCCCTCAAACAATTTGAAATCTGACATCAGATGATTCCTTCTCAATAGCAAATTTGGATGCCGGGTAATCGATCAGCTGGCATCTAGTAACTGAATGAATAATTCCGAAAAACCAGTTGTTCTTACTTTCATCGGCCACTATCTTCCAGGCTATAAATCGGGCGGTATTTTACGCGTTACTATCAATACCGTCGACCATATGTGTGATGAGTTTGTGTTTAAGATTGTGACTAGAGATCGTGATTTAGGAGACGATAAGCCATATGCTAATATTCAAACGATTCATTGGCAACAGATTGGAAATGCCATGGTTTATTATGTACCACCTCAGTCAATGACTGTTAAAAACTTATATGATTTGATAACAGAGACACCCCATCACGTGTTGTTCTTGAACAGTTTTTTCGATCCATTAACGATTAAAGTGTTATTGAATAAAAAGATTCGCAGACAGGTACCTTTTCAGCCTGTCATCGTCGCACCTTGGGGTGAGTTTGCATGGGCTTCATTAAAGCAAAAATACGCCAAAAAATTTGTTTTTATTCAGTTGGCCAGGCTCTTTGGGTTGTACAATAATGTCACCTGGCGTGCATCCAGCGAATTCGAAAAGCGGGACATTATGAAGGTTATGAATATAAATCCTGATTCGATTCATATCACTGGCGATTTTCCGATTAAAAACATTCCAGACACATTTCCGGAGAATAATTTCAAGCCGCCACCTGATGACAAGGGTTTAAAGATCATTTTTTTATCAAGAATCTCTCGCGAGAAAAATTTGGATTACGCCTTGAAAATATTACGGAAGGTAAATGCGAGGGTGCTCTTTGACATTTATGGTCCCGCAGAAAATGAAACTTATTGGAAAGAATGCCAGGATTTAATCAGGCAGCTGCCGCCCAACGTGACAGTGAATTATCTGGGTCGTGTTGAAGCCAGTCAGGTCGTACATGTCTTCAGCCATTATGATCTGTTTTTATTCCCAACAGGCGGTGAGGCTTATGGTCACGTAATCGCCGAGGCTTTAACCGCGGGTACAACCGTACTGCTTAGTACGGAAACACCTTGGCGCAGTCTGGAGACTGATGGAATAGGTTGGGATATAGATTTAGTGCAAATGGACTCTTTTGTTGAAACGATTGAGAATCTCGCCTTAATGAGTCAGGATGATCAATTAAAAAGGCGGGCTTTTATTAAATCCAGGATTATGAATCGTTTGCTTGATCCTGCTGTGTTGGAGGCAAACCGGAAACTTTTCTTAAGGATCGACTGAAGCGTTGCGAGCATCCTGGTCAGCGTATTTTTAGGTTGAAAATTAATTTGGAGATACCAATATGAGTCAATCAATATATCAAATATGTTCCAACTGCATTATGGATACCACCGATCCCGATATCACTTTCGATGAAAGTGGCTGGTGCGACTATTGCCGGAATTACTATGAAAACATTCTGCCGAACTGGCATACAGACGATCACGGAGAGAAAGAATTAGCGAAAATTGTTGAAGATATCAAGAAAGATGGCAGAGGCCGGGATCATGATTGTTTAATTGGTATCAGCGGAGGTGTCGATAGTTCTTCCGTTGCTTATATGGCAAAAGACAAATTGGGTTTAAATCCACTTTTATTCCATGTCGACGCCGGTTGGAATTCACAGGAGTCTGTAAATAATATTCAAAGGTTGGTTGAAGGACTTGGACTGGATCTCTATACAGAAGTTATCGATTGGTCAGAAATGAAGGACCTGCAACTGGCTTTTTTTAAAGCGCAGGTGGCAAACATCGATATTCCCCAAGATTTGTCTTTTTTTTCAGCACTTTATAATTTCGCAGTAAAGAACGGATTCAAATACATCTTAACCGGGGCAAACTATTCGACAGAGTGTGTCCGGGAACCAAATGAATGGGGTGCATATTACCCAACCGATATGCGTTTTGTGAAAGATATTCATCGTCGCTTTAGCCAACATCCGTTAAAATCATTTCCGACGGCAGATATCTTCAAGTATAAATTATATTATTTTTATATTAAAGGAATAAGGGTAGTAAAACCGCTAAATTATGTACCCTATATTAAAGAAAAAGCGATAAAGGAATTAACTGATCGCTTTGGCTGGCAGCGCTATGCTCAAAAGCATCATGAGTCACGTTTTACGAGGTTTGTTGAATGCTTCTGGCTGCCACGAAAGTTCGGCTATGAACGAAGAAAAGCTCATCTCTCAAGTCTGATCTTGACCAAGCAGATGACCCGAGAAGAGGCCCTTGAGCGGGTAGCGACACCCGAACTGGATGAACAGACCATGAAGCAGGATTTTGAATACGTCGCAAAAAAACTGGATTTAACTGTGTCAGAGTTCCAGGAGCTTTTTGAAGGAGAGAATAAGACTTACCGTGATTACAAAAACAATATTTTCTTTATAGAACTGGGAACCAAAGTAATGCGAATGTTGGGTTTGGAAAAAAGAGTCATAAGATGATAGCGATAATTGATTGCGGAATGGGCAACGTAAAAGCATTTGCTCATGTTTATAAAACTCTGAATATTCCGGCCGTTATTGTCCAGCAGGGCGAAGGTTTAAAAAATATCAGTAAAGTGATATTGCCAGGCGTTGGTGCATTTGATCATGCAATGCAACGGCTTGAAAAATCAGGTATGCGGCAGGTCCTTGATGAGATGGTTCTTGAGCGACATGTTCCGGTTCTAGGTATTTGTGTCGGGATGCAAATGCTTGGTCAATCTAGCGAAGAAGGACAACTACAAGGCCTTGGGTGGATAGATGGCCAGGTTAAAAAATTCGCTTCTCCTTCAAATAGTCTTATACGCTTGCCTCACATGGGCTGGAACAACCTTGAACCGTTAAAATCAAATGGTTTACTAGAGGGACTTGGTCTTGATGCACGATTCTATTTTCTACACTCCTACTTCTTTGAAAGTCTTAGAAAAGAGGATATTATTGCTTTAACTGATTTTAATGGGAAGTTTGCCTGCGCCGTAAATTCTGAGAATATTTTTGGAGTTCAATTCCACCCAGAGAAAAGTCATCAATGGGGAATTAGACTTCTGGAAAATTTTGCAAAAGTATAGTTATGTTATATCCACGAATAATTCCGTGTTTGCTGCTCAAAAATAAAGGGCTCGTTAAGACGATCAACTTTAAGAAACCGAAATATGTCGGCGACCCTATTAATGCGGTCAGAATATTTAACGAAAAAGAAGTCGATGAGTTGATTGTACTGGATATTGATGCAACGGTGGAAAATACAGGACCTGATTATAAAACGATTGAACACCTGGCCGCCGAATGTCGAATGCCATTCTGCTATGGTGGTGGCATTAAAACGGTTGAACAGGCAGAAAACATTATCGGATTGGGTGTAGAAAAAGTGGCAATAAGTTCTGGTGCTATAGAAAATCCTAAGCTTATCACTTTAATTGCCGAGCGCATTGGCAATCAGAGCATAGTTGTTGTTTTAGATATTAAGAAAAACCGGTCCGGTGACAAGTACGAGGTCCGGACACACAATGGATCAAAAAATACCGGTAAAGATCCATCAGAGCTGGCATTCCAGATGCAAAAACTTGGTGCCGGTGAGATTGTTATCAACTCCATTGATAATGACGGCAAGATGAAAGGATATGACCTTGCTATAATTGATAAAATTCGAAAATCAACAAGTGTACAGTTAACGATACTGGGCGGTGCCGGATCGCTTCATGATATTGGCCAGGTTATTGATAATTATGGTGTAATCGGTGCTGCCGCGGGGAGTCTATTCGTATTCAAAGGTATATACAGAGCAGTCCTCATCAATTATCCGAACAGGGCAGAAAAAGACGCACTTATCGAAGAGAACTTTCACGTAAATTAATAAAGCAAGAGGAGATTCTCAATGCCCTACGGAGTCCGATTAGGATCTGGGAGGCCAGGGGCTATGATTGGCTTAATTCATGATATATTTTACTTCTCCGATATCTGGGTGGTTAATTTAGTAAGAAAGGCCTGCATGCAGTGAAATTGTTAGTTATTACCCAATATTTCTGGCCTGAAAGCTTTCGGATAAACGATCTTGTATCGGGCTTAAAAGAAAGAGGGCATGAAGTTCGTGTTCTCACAGGAGTGCCGAACTACCCGGGCGGAAAAATCTTCACAGACTACAGTTTATTTAAACCTTCTAAAGAAATCTATAAAGACAATATTCCGGTTTTCAGGGTTCCCCTTATTCCCAGAGGTAAAGGATCAAAGTTAAGTCTCATATTCAACTATATTTCATTTGTGATATCTGCCTGTTTGTTTGGTCCTTTTCGCCGGTTGGGCTCCGTTGATTTGATATTTATTTATGAACCTTCTCCGATTACGGTATGTCTGCCTGCACTTTTGTTAAAAAAGCTGAAATCCGCGCCGATTATGTTCTGGATGCAGGATCTGTGGCCGGAAAGCCTATCAGCCACCGGTGCAATCCGTTCAGAAAAAATTCTGAAAATGGTGGGCATCCTGGTCAGACTTATATATAGGGGATGTGATCGGATTCTAATACAATCACGAGCATTTATTGAACCAGTTATGCGTCAGGGTGGTGAGCAAAACCGAATTTTTTATTTTCCAAACAGCGCAGAAGAACTTTATGAACCGGTAAAATTAGAATCGAACGCTTCTGAACGTGCAATAATGCCTGATGGATTCTGTGTAACTTTTGCCGGTAATATCGGAGCGGCCCAAAGTTTTGAAACCATACTAGACGCGGCAGAGCTGTTAAAAGAACAACAAAATGTTCATTGGGTAGTTATCGGAGACGGTCGCATGTATCCGTGGGTTGCCGATCAGGTAAAGCGGAGGAAGCTGAGTCGAACGGTACATCTCCTTGGCAGACATCCGGCAGAAATGATGCCGCGGTACTTTGCACTATCGGATGCCCTGCTGGTAACTCTTAAAAAACAACCGATCTTTGCGCTTACTATTCCATCGAAAATTCAATCCTATCTTGCTTGCAGTCGTCCAATAATAGCTGCTTTGGATGGAGAAGGTGCTAGAATCGTAGAAGAAGCAAATGCCGGTGTCAGTTGCCCGGCGGAGGAACCATCAAAGCTTGCAGATGCTGTTATGTCTCTTTTCAGAATGGATAGAACCGCAAGGGATGCAATGGGACAAAGAGGACGCGACTACTTTAATCATAATTTTGAGCGAAATATGCTTTTGGATCGACTGGAGGGATGGATGCGTGAGCTACGGGGGGAGATAGAACCATGCGCATTCTGATTATCGGTGGAAACGGCATGCTGGGGCACCAGCTTTTTCAATATCTTTCAAAATACCACGATGTGAAGACAACAATACGACAGGAACTAAGCTTGTTTAAAAAGTTCAAGTTTATTAAACCTTCAAACACTTATCCAAATATTGATGTTCGGAAACTGGAAAAGTTGAAACCAATACTGGAACACTTCAAACCAGATGCTGTTGTAAACGCGGTTGGCATTGTAAAACAACTCAAGGAGGCCAATCAACATATACCCTGTATTGAAATCAATGCGCTCTTTCCTCATCGGCTGGCAAATATGTGCAAAAACATTGATGCCAGACTTTTGCATCTGAGCACCGATTGTGTATTTTCTGGAAATAAGGGAAATTATGTTGAGTCAGATGTTTCAGATGCCGAAGATCTTTACGGGCGCACTAAATTTCTGGGTGAAGTTTCAGAGAGCCACTGTCTCACGTTAAGGACTTCAATTATTGGGCGGGAACTTACAAGAAAAAAAAATCTGCTTGAATGGTTTCTTGCCCAGCAAGGATCGGTGAAGGGTTACAAAAGAGTAATTTTCAACGGATTTACAACCTTAGAGCTTAGCCGTATCATCGAAAAAATTCTTGCATATTATCCTGACAAGAACGGAATATACCATGTTTCAAGTGCGCCTATCAGCAAATTTGATTTATTGAATATCATAAAAGAAAAATTAGATCTTTCGATAAAAATAATACCGGATAAAAAAATATTATGTGACCGCAGCCTAGATTCGGCAAAATTTTGTAAAGAATTTGAATACACACCCCCTGGGTGGGAAAAAATGATCGAAGAACTTCATCAAAATCTTATCCAAACAAACTTATATAGATAACTCTAATACACTTTAGGAGCGTATCAATGATATTTGAAGATAAAAAGATCTTAGTTACTGGCGGCACCGGTTCCATGGGTAAGATTTTTGTCAGGCGAGTTCTTTCCGGTGAGTTGGGAACCCCCAAAAAGGTAATTGTTTTTTCCAGAGATGAAGCCAAGCAACACCAAATGCGCATGTCGTATCTGCATAAACTGGTGGCAACAGATGAGGTTATTTATCGCAATTTCATGAGTGTTCTCGAGTTTCGGATTGGTGATATACGCGATTATGGAAATGTTTGTGCAGCTGTTAGGGATGTCGATTTCGTTGTGAATGCTGCGGCCTTGAAGCAGGTGCCCGCATGTGAATATTTTCCACGGCAAGCAGTTTTGACGAACTGCATGGGCGCTGCAAACATTGTGCGTGCAATTGAAGAAAATGGTTATCCCGTCGATACGGTTATCGCCATCAGTACTGATAAAGCCTGCAAGCCGGTGAATGTCATGGGAATGACAAAATCGATCCAGGAGCGCATCATCACTACTGCGAATATTCTCAATCCGAATACACGTTTTATTTGTGTCCGTTACGGAAATGTTCTTGCATCCCGGGGTTCTGTAATTCCTTTATTTATTGATCAGATTAGAAACGGGGGTCCGGTGACTGTAACCGTGCCTGAAATGACGAGATTCCTGCTGAGTCTAAACCAGGCTGTAGACACGGTTTTTGAAGCGTTAAAAAGCGCAGATCCGGGCGAAACTTATATCCCGCGCGCTGCTTCGGCAACTGTCATGAACATCGCCAAGGCATTAATCGATGGTAGAAATATCGATATTAAAGTGGCCGGAATTCGACCGGGGGAGAAAATGCATGAAATTCTGGTTTCCGAAGAGGAGGCCAACCATTGTACCCAGCGCGGTGAATATTACGCCATATTTTCTATGCTACCGGAACTTAGCAACAGCAAAAAGAAAGAACCATACGCTTTGACAAAAGAATACAGCTCAGCTGATTATGTGCTTGATTTAGACGGTACCATTGATTTGTTGAAGAAGCATCGCCTCATGGTAGAGGATGTCGAAATATCGGATAGTGGGGAACTACTCCGATAGTGATTTACCACAGACCATTATAATTAAAAAGGAAAAAGTAAATTATCAATAAGTTCTCTGCTTGGCTCTGCAGTGAATAATAATACCAAACGAGCTGTTGAACAAATACAAATACTATTCTTTTATTAAGGGACTGTAGAATGACAATAAAGGTCATGACTATAGTAGGGACTCGGCCTGAAATAATCAAACTATGTCGAGTCATCCATGAATTGGACGAGCACACGAATCATGTATTGGTCCACACCGGTCAGAACTATGACTTCGAGCTAAACGAAATTTTTTTCAAACAGTTGGAAATAAGAAAGCCGAACTATTTCCTAGATGCCGCCAGAGAAACAGCTGCAGAGACGATCGGGAAGGTTATCTCCTCTTCAGACACGGTGATGGCTTCGGAAAAACCCGACGCACTGCTTGTTCTGGGTGATACGAATAGCTGTTTGGCCGCAATATCTGCCAAGCGCCGCAAAATTCCAATATTTCACATGGAAGCTGGGAACCGCTGTTTTGATCAGCGAGTACCGGAAGAAATCAATCGCCAAATCGTTGATCACACAAGTGATATTAATTTAACATACACCGCACATGCACGCCGCTATCTTTTGTTAGAGGGCATAAAACCGGAAACAGTCATAAAAACCGGGTCACCCATGAAGGAAGTGCTGGAATATTATCGTCATCAATTTGAAAAGTCAGATGCCCTAATCCAACTTGGCCTGGATCCCGGAGAATATATTGTGGTCAGTGCTCACCGGGAAGAAAATGTTGACAGTGAAACTAATTTTAAAAATTTGCTAGAATCTCTGAATGCCATGTCCGCAAAATTTGATAAGCCCATTATCTTTTCGACACATCCACGCACCAGAAAAAAGTTGAAAAGTATGGACAAGATCAGACTTGATGAACATATCCGCTTCTTAAAGCCATTAGGCTTTCTGGATTATGTCAAACTACAAGAAAAAGCTTTTTGCGTTGTTTCAGACAGCGGCACAATTACTGAAGAATCTTCTATCCTCGATTTTCCCGCAGTAACCATACGTCAGGCACACGAGCGTCCGGAAGGAATGGATGAGGGAACGTTGATAATGTGCGGTCTAAAAGCTGACAGGGTCATCGAATCAATTGATGTTGTTACAAAGCAATTCTCCGACAAATCCCGTCAGTTTAGGATGGTTCAAGATTACGATGCTGATAATGTTTCGAAGAAAGTGCTGCGGATTATTTTAAGCTATATAGATTATGTTAATCGGACGGTTTGGTATAAATATTGATGAAGCCTGTATGATCGCAGATCATCGGGACAAGCGTCTTAATGTGATATATTAATACTGATCAAAACGTTTCGGTGGATTAAGTCCAATTTTTTGTTATCCATATGTTGTCAATGATTATTAATAACCGGCTAAGAGATATTTCAAAATAATAGTATGTCCTCTGTCCTGGTAACAGGCGCCAATGGTTTTATAGGCAATATGCTTTGCCGAAAGTTGTTGGGCGATGGTTTCCAGGTTCGCAGCGCGATCCGTTCCAATAAATCATTCAGGTTGCCGGGTGGGATCGAATCCTGTGAAATTGCAGACATCGGCGCGCGGGTGGACTGGAATGGAATTCTTAGGGGAGTCGACACTGTCGTTCACCTGGCGGCACGGTTACACGTGATGCATGACACGGCAACGGATCCATCAGCAGAATATTTAAAAGTAAATGTTACAGGAACAAAGCAATTAGCTCGGGCTGCAGTGGAAGCAAGAGTGAAACGTTTTATCTTCCTGAGCACCGTCAAGGTCAACGGAAAAGAAAATGTTCGCCCATACCGTGAAATCGATCCGCCAGCACCCCTGGATTATTATGCCATCAGCAAGTTGCAGGCCGAGCAGCTATTGAAAAAAATTGCGACGGCATCTGGTATGGAGTTGATCATCCTGCGTCCACCGCTGGTGTATGGCCCCGGCGTGAAAGCTAATTTTCTTCAGTTACTGAAGATTGTAAATAAAAGACTGCCAATTCCCCTGGCCGGCGTTCATAATCGACGAAGCTTCATATACCTGGGAAATCTTGTCGATGCGATTCTCACGTGTCTCAAGCGTTCCAATTCGGCCATAGATACTTATTTGGTCAGTGACGATCATGATGTGTCCACTCCGAATTTAATCAGGATGATAGCCGCAGCCCTCCACAAGCCTTCGCATCTTTTTCATTTTCCACAGCTGCTTCTATATACATTAGCAAAACTAACAGGCAGAGGCCCAGCCGTTGACCGACTCATCGGTTCGCTGACGGTAGATATTTCCAAAATTAAGAAAGAACTTGATTGGAGTCCGCCGTTTACAATGGAACACGGGCTTCAGCAAACCGCTGACTGGTTCAATAGAAACGTGTAATTGTAATCATCGGATTAAAGAATCGGCGCATGCAGAAACAATTTTATTGAGCTCCCAAAAGGATGAAACGGTTATTCGACATCTCACTCGCGATTGTTTTACTAATTTTATTCAGCCTGCCCATGCTCCTCATTTCGATAATAGTGAAGCTAACATCATCCGGGCCAGTACTGTATTGGTCGGATAGGGTCGGGAAAAACAACAAATTATTTAAGATGCCGAAATTCCGCACAATGGAAGTGGATACACCGGTACTGCCTACGCACCTGTTGACCTCTCCAGACCAGTATTTAGTCCCTGTGGGCAAAACTATGCGTAAATATAGCCTCGATGAATTGCCGCAGCTTATCAGCGTGCTGGTAGGCGACATGAGTTTTGTAGGTCCCCGACCGGCTTTGTACAACCAGTATGATTTGATTGAACTGCGAACGAGAAAAGGCATTCACAGACTTGTTCCAGGGATAACAGGCTGGGCGCAGGTAAACGGCAGGGATGATCTTCCCATTCTGGCTAAAGTTGAGTATGACGAATATTACCTGAAACACCATTCGTTTTTTTTTGATTTAAGAACTTTGGTTTTAACTTTCTCCAGCGTTATCGGCAGCAAAGGCATTCAACATTGATATTTCTTCTAAAAAAAATCATTGCACCGATGCTGATGCCTTATTCCTTAATCGTCAGTTTGCTGCTGATCGGTTTGTATTTACTCTGGTTTACCCGAAAAAAGAAAGCCGGGAAGGTGATCATTACCTCGGGTGTTGCTTTTTTGCTGATTTTGAGCTATGCAGCAGTGCCCGACTTTTTTCTGTCTCAACTTGAAAGAAAATATCCACCGTTAATCGATACGCTACCATCGGAAAAGATCCAATGGGTGGTGGTACTGGGCGGGGGGCATGCATCAGATCCGGAACTCCCCGCTACCGGACAAATCTCTGGCGCATCGCTATCACGGTTGATCGAAGGTATACGTATTTACAGACAACTGCCGCAAAGTAATCTGGTTCTTTCAGGTGGCATAGTCTTTGATCCGAAACCTGAAGCCAGAACAATGCTTGAGGTGGCATCTGTATTAGGAGTGAATCAAGACAATCTAATATTGGATATTGCTTCCAAAGACTCAAAAGACCAAGCTGTAAGAATTAAAGAGATCATCGATAATGAACGGTTTGTGCTGGTAACTTCGGCTTCGCACTTACCGCGAGCAATGGCTCTGTTTCAAGCACAGGATATGAATCCCATTCCGGCACCGACTGATTTCTGGATAAAAGAATCACAGAGTGTCAATCCCGGTAGTTTATTCCCCAGGATCGGAAATCTGAAAAAGATGGAGCGCGCTATGCATGAATATTTAGGAATACTCTGGGCCAGGCTCAGGGGACAAATCTAATATAAAATTTCAAGGAAATTATAAATAAAAATATGAAATTTAAGATATTTTATAAAAACTTCCTTATCATATTTCTCACCGATGTGTTGATGTTAGCAGCGGCTCTGATCGGTGCCCACCTGATTCGATTTGAATTCAACATCCCCGAATATTTCTATTTAGCTCTAAAGCGCCTGCTGCCCTGGGTGTTATTGGTTAAACTCGGCTGTTTTTATTTCTTTAATCTCTACCGCGGCATGTGGCGCTACACCAGCATTGCAGATCTGCTGAACATCATCAAAGCCGCTACCGTCGGCACGCTGATCATCGTTATATTTATTCTATTCAGGTACAGATTTATAGGGTTTTCCCGTTCGGTCTTTTTCCTTGACTGGTGTTTGACGATACTGTTTATAGGCGGTTTTCGGTTAAGTGTTCGGTTGTTTTTTGAGCATTTTAGTTCGGAAACACCGACCCCTACCAATTTTCTTTCTATTTTTCGACGCGCCTACAGAAAAAACAAAGACAGCAAAAACTTGATTATCATCGGGGCCGGGGACTGTGGTGAAAAAATTTACAGAGAGATCCGAGACAATGCTTCGCTTCAATACAAGGTTGTCGGTTTTTTGGATGACAACAAGAAAAAGATCGGTCGAACCATTCACGGCATACCGGTGCTCAGTCGCATTGATGATATCGTACAGACTGTTGCGAAGGTTGAAGCTGATGAAGCCTTAATCGCCATACCTTCAGCCACCGGATCGCAGATGCGCCGGATTGTTGATCTCTGCAAACCGAGCGGTATCCCATTCAAGACCGTCCCCGGATATGGCGAACTCATCGATGGGCGTGTTACGGTGAAGGCTATTCGCGATGTAGCCTATCGGGATCTTTTAGGGCGTGAAGTCATTAAGTTGGATGAAGAAGGAATCGGGGCTTATATAAATGATCAGCGTGTATTGGTGACCGGTGCCGGAGGCTCTATTGGCTCCGAACTCTGCCGCCAGATTTGCCGATTTCATCCTGGGAAATTAATTTTGTATGAAAGGGCTGAAAGTCCTCTGTATGATATAGAACTGGAACTAAAAGATAATTATAAGAGCATTGATATCGTTCCGGTACTTGGCGACATCCAGAATAAAAAACAATTGAAGCAAACATTTGACACAAATTCGCCGATGACCGTTTTCCATGCCGCAGCCTACAAGCATGTTCCCATGTTGGAAATTCAATCCTGGAAAGCCATAGAAAACAATGTCATCGGAACAGCTAATTTGATTGATGCCGTAAATAATAGTAATGTAGAACGATTTGTTTTCGTTTCCACCGACAAAGCCGTGCGACCTACCAACGTTATGGGAGCCAGCAAACGTGTGGCTGAAATGCTGATCCAGTGCCAGAACAGCAACAATGCCTCCAGAACGCGTTATGCAATTGTTCGCTTTGGTAACGTAGTGGGCAGCATCGGCAGTGTGGTTCCGCGATTCAGGAAGCAGATCGAAAAAGGCGGACCGGTTACTGTTACGCATCCGGACGTCACGCGTTATTTTATGACTATTCCTGAAGCATGTCAGCTGATACTGCAGGCCGGTGCTCTGAGCAGCGACAACGACGTCGAGGTTTTTATACTGGACATGGGAACACCGATTAAAATAGCGGATATGGCTCGAGATTTGATTCGCTTGTCAGGATTTGAACCGGATACGGACATTCAAATCGAATTCATCGGTCTGCGTCCCGGCGAAAAATTGTTTGAAGAACTCATCACCGAAGGTGAGGGGATCGTTTCTACAAGCCATGAAAAAATCATGGCTTTGCAGGGTGAAGTGTGCCGATTGGAAATTCTAAATGGTCATATTGGGGAATTGTCACGGCTGGCCGATGACCAGGAAGGAGAGATGATTAAGGTAAAATTGAAGGAAATCGTATCTGATTATCAACCGCAGGGAGCAGGTGAAAAGTAATGATGAAACGGTGGACCGGGGAGACAGAGAAAAGCAGAAACGGAGAAGGGGCGAAACGGGGAAACGGGGAATGTGAACGGAAAACCGGATTCACTCTACTTTCAAACCACCAATCAGGATCCTGAAGATCTGTTTCCAAAACTAAACAAATGTCGCAGGCTTAACATGAAATTTCTCGGCCAATTTTCGGATGTGGTTGAGATTTAATCGTCTTTTTCCGTTAAGAATTTCAGAAACTGCAGATTTGTCGCCTATGATCACCGAAATTCTTTTTAACACCCACCGATTTAGTTCCATATAGAGTTTCTTGAATAAGTTGAAAACTCGATAATATAACATACATGTGTTCTACGTCAGGATATGGATAGCTCCTTCAAAACATCTCTCAGTGTCATTGTCCCCGTGTACAACGAAGAACACTTGGTAGAAGAGAGCCTGAAACGTCTGCGGGTGCTTCAAAACGGCACTCATCTTGAAAGAATTCAGGTGGTGGTTGTGGATGACTGCAGCCGGGATGGCACCCGTGATATTTTGGAGAGACTGTCTGCAGAATTGCCATCCAACACTGAGCACATCGAATGGCTGTTTCTCCGGCATGAAACCAATCGAGGAAAGGGCGGCGCCATCCAAACGGCATTAAATCACGTGAACGGCGATATTACCATCATCCATGATTCGGATCTGGAATATCATCCCCAGGACATCCTGAGGATGATTCCGCTGTTTTTAGAAGAAGATGCCGATGCCGTGTGCGGGTCGAGATTCGCGGTGCACGAATATCGCCGGGTTTTGCTTTTCAGACACGAACTGGGAAACAGGTTTCTTACTTTTTCTTCCAATCTTGTTTCCAACCTTAACTTAACCGATATGGAAACCTGTTATAAAGCTGTACGCACGACCCTGCTCAAGAGCATCCCCTTAAAAAGCAACGATTTTAGAATTGAGCCGGAACTCACCATCAAACTGGCCAAACGCAAAGCCAAAATTTTTGAAGTGCCGATCAACTATACCGGCCGGACCTATCAGGAAGGAAAAAAGATAAACTGGAAGGACGGGTTTAAGGCGGCTTTGGCGATCGCAAAATTCGGCATTTCAGACGACATTTTTACGGAAGATGAATTTGGCAGCAAAATTCTCGCCCGATTACGCCGGGCGAACAGATTCAATGCTGGATGGCGGATATGATACGGCCGTACATCGGGCAAAACGTCTTGGAAATCGGGTCCGGTGTAGGCAACTTGACCGACAAGCTCATTCCCAGGAAGACGTATTACGCCACGGATATCAACCCGCTTTACCTTCATACTATCAATAACTTGAAGGAAGACAAGCCCTACCTTTCCGCGGCCTATCTGGATCTGAACGACATTGCCGATTTCAGGGATCAAAATAAATATTTCGATACGGTCATCTGTCTTAATGTTATCGAGCATCTGGATGATGATTTTCAGGCAATGAAAAACATATCCGGTCTGATCGAAAAAGACGGCAAGGCGATCGTTCTCGTTCCCAGAGGGCAGTGGCTGTACGGAACGCTGGATGAAGTTCTGGGGCATAAAAGACGGTATTCAGTGGATGTATTAAAAAAACTGGCCGATGAGGCCGATTTGCGCGTTCATAAAATCGTTTCGTTTAACCGAATCAGCAGTATTCCCTGGTTTGTGAACGGAAAGATATTGAAAAGGCGGGCTTTTGGATACTTTCAGATACTTGTTCTCAATCTTTTGACGCCGATTTTTAAAAGAATCGATAAATACCTTCCGGTACCATCGATGAGCTTTATTGCAATTCTTGAAAAATGAGCTTCAATATACGCAGAAATAATCCTTAATAGACGCTTGGTTTGCAGTGATTTGAAAGGCGGGCATTACCAATTGATAGATGGTTGCCCATAATTAGCCACATCGTGATATGGTCGGTGCGGCTTTTTTATTTACCGGCGAAAACTGTTAAATGGCATAATAAGCCCATTCGAGTAAAAGAGCTCAAATAAGTGTGCCCGACGACAGGCGATCTATATCCTAGGATTAAAGATATATATACCGATGGCCATACTTCTTAAGGACATCACTCACAACCACCGACACGTAACTTTGTGCGCTCATACCCATATAGAGTGTAAATAACCTCGTTGAAATATTCATAGTGATACCATATAATTAAACAGTATCCCCAACCTGATGCACGACACCATTTTCACAGGAGAAATGTGCGCTATGGCCTATCGAAATAATACGCTCACCGAAGCACTCATAAAAAAAGGCGTAAAAATCCCTGCACCGCAGACAGTTGAAATCGGTAATGAAGTCGATCCTGAACGTATATCCGGCGATGGTGTCGTCATCCATTCCGGATGTAAAATATTCGGCCGATCCACACTCATTCTTCAGGGAAGCCGTCTGGGATATGAAGGACCGGCCACGGTGGAAAATTGTCAACTGGGACCGGACGTCATGCTCAAATCCGGCTATTTCAAAGGGGCGGTATTTTTAAATAAATCTTCAGCAGGCTCTGGAGCGCATGTTCGCGAGGGGACCATCTTTGAAGAAGAGGCCAACGTTGCGCATACGGTAGGATTGAAGCAAACTATTTTGTTTCCCTTCGTCACCTTGGGGAGTTTGATTAATTTTTGCGACTGTTTGATGGCCGGCGGTACCAACCGCAAGAACCACAGTGAAGTGGGCAGCTCCTATATCCATTTCAATTTTACACCGAATCAGGACAAGGCCACGCCGTCGCTCATCGGCGATGTTCCCCGCGGCGTGATGCTCAATCAATCACCGATATTTCTCGGCGGTCAGGGCGGATTGGTCGGTCCCTGCCGTCTGGAATACGGAACAATTATTGCTGCGGGGACTATCAACCGCAAAGACGAGTCGAGACCAGGCAGGCTCATATTCGGTGGCGGGGGCAGAGGCGGAAACATTCCCTACTCCCCGGGCACATACCGGAGTGATAAAAGGATTGTCTCGAACAACATCATCTATATTGCCAACCTCGTGGCTTTGTCGCTATGGTATGACCACGTGCGTTCAATGTTTGTCGGGCCGCAATTTCCGCAACCACTCCTGGACGGGCTGAAAGAAAAACTTGCTATGGCAATTGATGAGCGCATTAAAAGATTGGGGGATCTATGCCTCAAAATGATCGATGCGGACGCAGTTACAAAAGATGAATCCGACTCCCACCTAAAGCAGAAAAAAGAGCTGCAGGCCAATTGGCCTGAAGTGGAGGCGTTTTTACAGTCCAACAGAAGCAGGGAAGGGGATACCGGTGTTAGAGATAAATTTCTCGGCAAAATAGGCTTGGCCATTGACCAGCACGGTAACGATTATATTTCAATAATTAAAGGTTTGCGCTGGCAAGAGGCACTGCTGGGATCGAGTTGGTTGCAGAGTATAGTGGACGGTTTGGTTGAAGAGGCATTGAACCTTTTTCCCTCCTATCAGCCTATCTCACACATCTCATGAAATAATAGCGCTTTCTAGTCTATATTTTAAAAGGAACTTTTAAAATGGCTCGTTTATTCGGAACCGACGGAATTCGGGGTGTTGCCAATCAGTACCCGATGACACCGGAAATGGTGCTGAAAATCGGACGAGCGGTGGCTGCCTATTTTGGCACCGTCAATAATTCAGCTATGGTCATCGGCAAAGACACCCGTATATCCGGATCAATGCTTGAATCTGGTTTGATTTCAGGTATCTGCTCTATGGGAGTTGATACAATGCTTGCAGGAATAATGCCGACACCCGGCGTAGCATTCCTAACGGCAACACTCCCTGCAAGTGCTGGTCTGGTTGTATCAGCTTCTCACAATCCGTATGACGACAATGGCGTAAAAATCTTCGGTCCCGACGGGTACAAATTGTCCGATGAAATCGAGCAAGAGATCGAAAGTTACATCTTGGACGACACATTGGCTGAGAAAGCAACTAAGATCCGAGAAACCGGGAAAGTAAAGATCGTCACCAAGGCTGCTGAGCAATACAAGATTTTTTTAAAACGCAGTCTGCCGGCGGGTATGAATTTTAGCCGGGTTAAAATTGCAATCGACTGCTCAAATGGGGCCACCTGCAAGGTGGCGCCCCATATATTCTCCGAACTTGGAGCCGATGTAGAGGCTTATTTCACCAAACCGGATGGCATGAACATCAACGCGAATTGTGGCTCTCAGCATCCTGATGTACTGGCTGAAAAAGTGAATGAAACCGTAGCAAATATCGGACTTGCGTTTGACGGTGACGGTGACCGGCTGATTGCGGTGGACGAAAAAGGGGATGTGTTGTCCGGTGACCAAATCATTGCCATCTGTGCAAAACATATGCAGCAAAAAGGAGCACTTAAAAACAATGTGGTCGTAAGCACGGTCATGAGCAACATGGGGCTCGGCGTGGCCCTGGGTAAAACGGGTATTTCACATGTGACCACCAAGGTCGGGGATCGTTATGTGATGGAAGAGATGCTTGCACACGGTGCAGTCCTGGGCGGGGAAGATTCGGGCCACACGGTTTTTCTGGATCACCAGACCACCGGCGACGGCATGCTGACCGCTTTGAAACTGATCGAAGTAATGTTATCTGAAAACAAACCGCTTTCCGAATTAAAATCGGTTATGACGGTATTTCCGCAGGTGCTGATCAATGTGGATGTAAAAAGCAAACCACAACTTGAAACGCTGCCTGAGATCATGGATGCGATTCATGCCGTGGAAGAGAAGCTGAAAGGGCAGGGAAGGGTGATGGTTCGCTATTCAGGAACCCAGCCCCAGTGTCGCGTGATGGTTGAAGGACCGACTGAGAGTGAGACCCGGCGGTATTGTCGACAAATTGCTGGTATTGTGAAAGAAAAAATCGGAGGTTGTATGAGTTGAATCGGTGAAGCGGTGAGGGGGAGGATCGGTGAAATAATATGCGTTAGTTGATCTGTGAGTAATTGCTTAAAACCGTGTGGAAAGTCACCAATTCATTGAAAGGTGAATCACGCTTATGGATTAACGGCGCATCTATTTATAAAGGTAGGAACAAGAGGTGTTAGAGAATTAAGGACATAAAACTATGAAAAAGCAGGGGAATATTTATTATTTATGCCCGGATACAAATTCACCTTTAGGAGGGATTAAGGTAATTTATGAACATGTTGATATATTGAATAGTGATGAATTTTCAGCTTATGTTCTACACAAAAAGAAAGGATTTAGATGCAGTTGGTTCGACAATTCGACATCAATTTCATACCTGAGAAAATCTGTATTCCGTGAAAATGATCATATAGTAATCCCTGATATTTATGCCAAAT
>Ga0126326_1000262_pt1 | contig 19477 bp, 15 predicted proteins | sample InaspJWI67metaG_FD_94485 | JGI IMG/M metagenome (GOLD analysis project Ga0126326, IMG submission 94485) | Marine gutless worms symbiont microbial communities from Oahu, Hawaii - Inanidrilus sp. 1 OAHU.JWI-67 metaG | ecosystem: Host-associated > Annelida > Digestive system > Unclassified | place... | reverse complement strand
TCGACTTCACCATCCGCAACGCCTGGCAGAAGTAATTAGAGGAGTTAAATTTGTCAATGGTGTCGAAGAAAAACGGATTGCCGCCTAATTTCTTCATACACAACTATTGACTATATCTCAATCGGTCATCGAGCGACCAGGCTATAATCACAACTATCCTTAGCATAGTTAATTTTTTATTCGCCAATACACTCACTCTATCCTACCCAAGATAGGTTTTCGTTGGCGGTTTATGTAAATAGTTTCAAATAGATATGAGATTAGACAGAGGTGATGTCCGGCTAAATGAGATGCAGATCGGGGCGATCAAGCATCGGAGTTTCAGATTGATCCATCGCTATAGAATGTTTCTATATGATAACATTTCGCCTGTCAAATGTGAAATTCATCAGATAGCTTGCCATTCTCTGAAATTCTAAACTATTTGAAACTTTTACAGATATGATCCGCACATCTCAGAATTATTGATTTTTCAATAGAGCGTGCCGCGCTACAGCTGTGATTTGGTATCAATCGGTGAATATTAAAAGAATATTGCAGATGTGGAACCGCTACTGTTCGTTTACCTCAGTCGGTGTGTAAATGTCAAACCTTAAAACCGAAAGGAGGTAAATTATGAACGTTTCAAAAGCTTCAAAAATTTGGCTGGGCTATCACCTTGCCCATTCGAAAGAAAATATCATTCGGGCTTACAATTTTACCATTAAAAAATTTTGTTCAAAGTTTGGGAACATCAAACTCGACGAGGTTTCCATGGATGATTTTCTTAGTTTTATGAATCATATTACCGAAGGCAGAAAACCTCAGGCAAAGCGGGTACGGTTTTCTCATTTAACCGCCTTTTTCAATTTCATCAAAAACAATGTTAATTCCGACATCAATAATCCGTGCGATTCTCCTATGCTGCGTAAGCTATTCAGGCCAAAGACACCAGTCAATTGGAACGTTATCGAAAAAGAAACTGTGGACGAAATCATTTTCAGAACAAACAACGTTCGCAACCGCCTGATGCTGGAGCTGATGGCCCGCGGCGGAATGAGAATTGGTGAGGTCCTGAAGTTGACACCCAATGACATTCTTGACTGGAAATTAATCTTAAATGATGTCAAAAGCGGTAATGAGCAAGAATTAATTTTTATTCCACAAAAGGTAGCCGATCGGTTGAAGGAATATGTTCGCGCCAAGAAAATTGGAACGGATAAAAAGATTTTTCCGATTTGTTATGAGGCTGCCAGAGCGATGGTGAAAAAAGCAGGAAACATTGTTGGAATAAAATTAAGGCCCCATGATCTACGGCGGCATGCAGCAACATTTGCATCCCGCTCTAACGTGCCGTTGGAGATCATTAGTAAGATCATTTTACGCCACTGGCATCTTTCGACAACCAAGTCATTTAACTGCATCCCAGCAAGATTTTAACAACAAAACCTTCCGGATCATTCATCCATTCCATCCGTACAAAAACATCGAATTTGAAATAGATAGCGAACGGCGAATTGCCTATGAGCGTCGTGTTTTCTTTTTCAACACGAAAGGGCGTAAATCTTCCGTACCGCTTCACTGGACGGACATCGGGCCAGAGGACCCATTCGTCGCCGTTTCTGCTGGACGCTCATTTTTCCGAATCGAAGACCTTCTCGGTTTAGTTCGTCTGATTGAGGAAATAAACAGCGCCAACCGCAAATGAGCCAACAGGATGGCGATATGGATTGTAAAAAAGATTACGCCGCAAATGTTAAATAATATATGCCGCATATTATCGATAGAGCCCATAATAAATCTTATGGTAATTGTTTAAGTCTTTGTTATTGTATATTTAAGTCGATTTTTGTCTTGACATGCAGGATTTTATGCGGCATATATAAATTATCAATAAATCGGCTGCGGCATAATTAACCAAAGGAGATGAGACGATGGCACGGCCCAAAAAGCCCAGTGATGACAAAACGGAAAGCTTGAAAAAATACGGTGCGCTTAATCCACATCCAAAGAAGGTTGTAGAAAAAATGTTTTCAGATTCGGCACTTGAATTTTTTGATCCCCGTGATCTGGTTCAGGTCAAATACGAGATGTTGCGTGCTGTCGACAAGGAAGGTCGCTCGGTAAAACAGGCTTCCGAAGCTTTTGGATTCTCGCGGCCGGCATTCTATCAGGCACAATCACAGTTTAAACAGGCGGGAGTGACCGGTCTAGTCAAAAAACGCCCTGGCCCAAAATCGGCTCACAAGCTGACTGCTGATGTACTGGCTTTCATAGAAGAAAAACTAGAAGAAGGAAAACCGCTTCGTGCCCGAAAACTGGCACCATTGATAAGAGAAAAATTTGGCAAAGAGGTTCACCCGAGAACTATAGAACGTGCAGTGATGCGAAGAAAAAAAAAGAGAAAATGACATTGAGATATTCCCTAACAGGAATTGAATCTGCTGACAGCGCTGTGCGGCAGTATGAATCATTACGCGCACAGGTGTTAAACAGGCAAGAGCGCTTTGCCGAGCGAAGTTTGGGTCTGGCACTGTTTATACGCCAAGGGATGCTTGCTTGGATAAAGGTATGCCACCGATACCTGCCAGCACACCCAACCAGGGAAAAGTGGCCGGACCCGCCTGTCTTTGCGTATGGAACAACATCGGAAATGATAAAAGTCATGGCCAACATTACCCTATTCAACTTAAAGGAGGCTCTGTTATGAATATATCCCAGCCGGCCAATCAAAAAGTGACCGCTAGTCATCTAAAAAGGCGGGCGTACTGCTACGTCAGACAATCCACCCTGAAGCAGGTTTTTGAAAACACCGAAAGCACCAAACGCCAATATGCTCTTCGTGATCAAGCGATCGCGTTAGGCTGGCCGGTTGTTCAGGTCGTAACGGTAGATTCCGATCTGGGAGAAACGGCGACGTCGGTAGCTGACCGGCAAGGATTTCAAAAACTGATGACAGAAGTCAGCCTGGGGCGTGTGGGGCTCGTGATGGGTCTTGAGGTCTCACGTTTGGCGCGCAACAATGCGGACTGGGCTCGGCTGCTGGAGATCTGCGCCATCACCGACACCTTGATTCTTGACGAGGAGGGTATCTATAACCCAACTGATTTTAACGATCGGCTGCTACTCAATATGAAAGGCACTTTTTCCGAAGTAGAACTTCATGTGTTGAGATCCCGGCTTAGAGGAGGCATTTTAAGTAAGGCCCGACGGGGTGAATTAAAATCGCGCTTGCCGACCGGATTTGTTTATGATCATAACGATAAAGTCATTATTGACCCGGACAAACAAATTCAACAAAGCATTCGTTTGTTTTTCGATATATTTCAACGAACCGGCGCAGCATTTGCAACCGTCAAGGCGTTTGCCACAGATGATATGAAATTCCCCTGCCGCATGAATTTGGGTCCCGATAAAGGCAAGGTCAAATGGCAACGGTTAACAAGCGGACGGGCACTATCGATTTTAAACAATCCGCGCTTTGCCGGCGCATATTACTATGGACGGCAGCGATCGCGAAAAAACGTGGACGGGTCCACAACTTATTTTCAGGTTCCCCGTGATCAATGGCTGGTGCTGATAAAAGATGAGCACCCCGGATATATTACTTGGCAGCAGTATGAAGAGAACCTGCGGCGGATGCGGCAAAATGCAGTCGCATATAACGTTATAGACAGAAAAACACCTCCCCGTGAAGGCCCGTGCCTTTTGCAAGGATTGGCAGTATGCGGCAAATGTGGTCAGCGCATGACCATCAGATATAAATATCAGCGCAAGGGCCGAATCGATCCGGTATATTTATGCCAGCGCAACCGGATAGAAAGGTGGGAGAGTAGTTGTCAATATATACCCGGCGCTGGTATTGATGAAGCTATAGGCAAACTGTTAATTGAGTCGGTGACACCACTGACATTAGAAGTGGCATTGCAAGTCCAGCAAGAGTTGGAGAATCGATTTAAAGAGGCCGATAACCTGCGTAAACAACAGGTGGAGAGGGCGCAATATGAAGCCAATCTCGCCCGGCGTCGTTTTATGCAGGTCGATCCGGACAATCGACTGGTGGCAGATACGCTTGAGGCGGAATGGAATGAAAAGCTCAGGCATCTGCAGGATGCCAATGACTATTATGAAAAACATCGCCGCCGGGAGTCAGAAAGACTGAAAAAGGCACAACAGGAAGAAGTACTCCAACTTGCAAAAGACTTTCCAATACTGTGGAAAAATCCGCGAACACCTGTTCGTGAGAAAAAGCGGATGATCAGATATCTGATTGAGGATGTGACGATGATCAGAGCAGATGATATTACGCTGCACGTTCGATTTAAAGGCGGTGCAACAAAAACGTTGAACCTTCCACTTCCTCTCAAGGGCTGGCAATATAATTTGACAGATCCAAAAATCGTCGAGATTGTCGATGAACTGCTGAGTGATCATAGTTACTCGGAAATAGCAACCATCCTCAACAAACGTGGCTATAAATCCGGCCAAGGTCACCGGATTGATAGAAAAACCGTTACAGGAATCACCCACAAATATAAACTCAAGACCCGCTATGCGAGATTACGAGCTACTGGTAAGCTGACTGTAGATGAGGTCGCAAGCCTCCTGGCGGTGACAGTAGCAACAGTGCGTAGATGGGGGAAAAAGGGTATCATCAAAACTTATCCCTATAATGATCGAAATGGATGCTTTTACGAGCATCCCGGCGTCAATTCACCGCTTATGAAAAAAAGAGCACAAACGGCTGAAAATAAATAACCTTATTGGGTCATGATCACTCAGGTAATCAAGAGGTGCAATATGGAAACTAGCTCACCACTCAAATTTACCTTGGAAAAGTCAGTGATACCGAAGCTATGAGGTGGATTGAAGATCTGTATGCATGAAATAAGAGGGTGAATGCCGCATAATGGATTTCACCTTACCTATGTGGATACTTTTCGAATATCATAATAATTCAACGGTTTAAAAAGCTGCCATAAATAGCAGTAAGCACTACTTTGACCTTCCGGATTGTGAATTAGATATCACAAGTTTTTAATGAATGGTTCATTTTACAGCTATGAAGATCAAAATCTTGTTACTTATTTTTTTCTAACAAAAAGAAATTCGCCGCCTTCATGACCCGCCTTACGAATATCGGAATACTCGGGTGTTTGATCTGAATTAAGCATCACTGGACGACGGAGCTTATTAAAAAGCTGAGCACCATCCATTATTCCTGTATTCCCCTGAAGTGTATCTAAAAACGCAGACGCAAACACAGAGTGTTTACCTCTTCCACCGCTGTCGATTACTGGCTCAAGTCCACCGGAAGAAATCACACAACGGGCTCTTCTTTGTGATAAGCGCGAAAGATAACCGGGCATTCTATCAACGGTATGAATACCCCTTGCCAACTTTCCTGAATAGCAACTATCTGCAATAATTAAAACATGTTTGGCTCTAATGGCTCTTAGGGTAGCGGTGATGGAAGAGTTTGAAATCCAGTTTATCATAATATCTTTTTCAGCATTAGTAGGTAACCAATAGCCTTCATCAGCTTCTTTATCCAACCAACCATGCCCCGCATAGTAAATGAGCAGGTTATCTCGATTGGTTAAATTCCACCTAAGATTGCTTAACGCCACTAGGATGTCAGTGCGGTTGGCATCAATCAATAGCTCAACACTGAATCCATATACAATTTTTAGTATTCTGGCCACCTCTTGTGCATCATTTTTAGCTGATACTAATTTGGGTAGATTCTGGTAGTTGTTATTTCCAATTACAAGGGCGTAATAGCGTCCAAAATCTATGTCCTTATATGCAAAGGGTTTGCCCTTAGTAAATTCCTTGGGAGGTGCTTTTTTATCAGCGGGCTTTTCAATAGTTTTTATGGTACTAGTGAGGTTAGTTAGCTCCTCTTTGAATGATAATAAAGATACAATCTCTGTGTGCTTACTTTTTTCAGCCAGGCTCAGAGCAGTATCATCTTGATTATCTTTTGCGTTAACATCTGCGCCATGAAGTATTAAGTATTCTACTGTTTCTAAATGACCCTCTTGCGCAGCAAGATGTAATGGGGTGCACCCAAATGTTCTATATAATGGACTCATGTGATAGGCCCAAGCCCCTCTGACATTAACATCAGCACCATGAGAAATTAGTTGTCTTACTATTTCTAAGTTGCCATCATACGCTGCATTATGAATTGGGTAAACATCATATTTATCATGAACATTTACTTCAGCTCCTTGTGAGATCAAATAACTTACTAGTTCTAAATCATTTTGATATATGGCTTCATGGAGAAGAGACTCCCCATTAATGTCCTTAGTATTGACGTCAGCCCCTTGAGACACTAAAAATTTGGCGATATCCAGGCGTCTTTCTATAACAGCAGCATGAAGGGGGGTTTCTTTTCGAATGTTATTAGTATTGATTTTAGATCCCCGGAGTACTAAATATTTTACCAATTCTATATTAGCTCGCCTCACAGCTTTAAAAAGTGGTATTTCAATGAAGTCATCTTGGACATTAACATCAGCCCCCTGAGATATAAGATATTTAACAATTTCAATCTTATTTTCACGGGCGGATATATGTAGCAGAGTATAACCGAATTCATTTTCTTCATTAATCTTAGCTGGATCTTTACTGATTATAGCTTTTATATGATCCAAATCACCATACTGTATTGGTCTATTAACAGCGATAGAACACCCGATAAGTAACAATAAAAAAGTCAGAAAAAGTAAAGATTCATATTTGATTTTCATAATACACCCCTATTAAAATAATGGGCTTTCCACCGTGACGTTAATTTCAATTGGATGGCTCTTTTTCTAAAAATACAAAACCTCGTTGGATTTCCACAGTGCAGTCTACGGTATCAACAGTGCTGCCATCTTCAGACAAAGGTTTTTCCCCCGGCGAACCCACCACTCAATCTCTATGCTGCTGGATTGGCGCGGTCATCGCTGAAATGTAGGCCGTCAAGTTCCGTATGGTTGCTTCTGTATCGTGGTCCATAAGATGGCTTTAGCCTTTAACATCAGCGCTCGGGATAGCGCTCATTTACCGATTGGCCTGTCCATCTGTCATATGTCACCTCCTTTTTAAGGTTTCAAACAGGTGAACTCAGAGTTTGGACTATCCAAAGGAGCGCAAGAATTAGATGGGGACCGGATTCGATTTCATTGTTGAAGAACCGCTTCAGGTCGGTTGGAATAGGAGAATCAGAAATTGATTAGATACGTTTATATCCAAATCGATGAGATTTGGTCAATCATTATTTAAGATTCCGGCCGGTGGTGATATCGAACCAGAAAACAAACATCAACCAACTACCGATATTATTGAGACTATCCCTCTTCAGGAAGAACTTGTGATATCTAATTGAAGGAGTCCCATATTAGACGGGTTCAAACATTGGATTAGCTTGCCAATGGCACAAGCCAAACCATTTTTGCATTATTTCCTCGCTATCATATAAAATTCAGCAACTCACAATACTGCTATATTTGCTATCTATAATCAGGGTAATATTTCCCTGCCTAATGAAAAAGTTTTGTCCGATCCGACAACTTTCAGGGGATACTGTTCTTTACAAATGGCTATGCCGATCGAAGCTCATCCGCCCGCAACCGGTGTGAAGAGGAAGACATCGTCACCATCCTCCAGCCGCTGTGTATTTTTCCCTGCCTGCCCATTGATGACTGCCAACAGCTTGATGTCGGAAGGAAACGAAAAACGATCGATCAGCTGGCCGACGGTGGTGCCGTCTGCCAGGTCCACTGAGAAATGCTCCCGCCCTTCCGGACCATATTTGGCCAAAAAGGCGAACAGGCTGACATCAACCTTCATCTGTCGCTTGGTCCAATGCGGGCAGCCCCAGCTCTTGGAGTTTCGCCGCGGTCGGTATTCCGTCCGAAGTCCAGCCGCGCGCCTGGTAGTATTCGTCCAGCATATGGTCCAAATGAACGACGCAGCCCTGGCTGGGGCCTTCGGGCACCGGTTCTTTAAGCAGACGCTCGGGCAATGTGTCCTCCCGGCGGTTAAAACCGGCTTTTACCAGAAAAATCCGCTCGGCGTTCAAGATTCGTTCACCGGCCCGTTCCAACTCCGCCAAAGTATAATCGGCACCGGTCACCGCATTCAAGTATTCCTGGATACCCACCGGCGCAATATCCAAATTCGGCTGCAAGAGATTGCGAACACCGAACATGATACAAATACCAGTGGCATCAATGAGGCTGAAGATATCCTGCCAGCGTTTGACCAGACGCCCCTTCCCCTGCCATTCGTGGCGATCGGTGAGTTCGGGAATTCCGACCATTTCCGTATAGGCCATGTGCGCCCGGCAATGAGAGCCGCCGATGGGTGAAGTGGCATACGCCAGGCCCTGAGCCTGCAGGCCACGGGGATCGTAACCCGGCAGCTCAAGTTTCTTGGCGGTCATAGCAAGCTCAGAACGGCCGTAGCGTTCGGCCAACCGGTAACTTCCTTCAGCCAGCTGGTCGCCGAATCCCTCACGGTAACCGGTCATCCGCACCAGCTCTACCAACCTGGTCCCATCTCCCCATTCAATGGTCCCGCCGGCTATATCCTCATCGACAAGGCCTCGATCGAAGAGTTCCATGGCACAGGCGATCGTCACCCCCATGGTCATGGTATCCAGGCCCAGCTCGTTGCAAAGATAATTGGCCTTGGTAATCGCTGCCAGGTTGTCCACCGCACACATGGAGCCGAGCGCAAATGCAGTCTCGAATTCAGGACCTTCGCCTTTCCCGGTAAATTCCGGCTCCGAAACCTCGGTCACGCGACCGCAAGAAATCGGACAAGCCCAACAGGCGCTTGTTCGCTTCAAGTATTTTTTGGTCAGGGTTTGACCGCTGATAGCCTCCCAACCCTCAAACGTACCCAACTGGTAGTTTTTCGTGGGCAGCACACCATGCTTTTGGGTCAGCGGCACCATCACTCCCAAGGTGCCGTGCTGACTCAGCGGGGATGGATGAGCCTTGGCCGCCTGATTGAATTTGGACATTACCCGCTTTTGAAAGGTGTCAAATCCTTTTGGATCGGCCAAGGGAACCTTGCCTTGTCCGCGCACCACAACCGCCTTCAGATTCTTGGCGCCCATGACCGCACCGACCCCGGCTCGTCCGGCAGCGCGATCCTTGTCGTTCATGATGCAGGCAAATAAAACCCCTCTTTCGCCGGCCGGACCAATGCAGGCGACACGTGCCTTACGGTCGGTTTCGGCCAGCAAGCCGTCCGTAGTTTCTGGAACGGCTAAACCCCAAAGATGAGATGCCGGCCGCAATTCAGCCTGCCCATCATGTATCCAAAGATAAACCGGCTTCTCGGATTGGCCCTCAAAAATAATGGCGTCGACCCCGCTTCGCTTGAGTTCTTTGGGGAACCTTCCGCCGGAGTTGGAACAGGTGATAGCACCGGTCAGGGGGCTTTTGGTCGTAACCATGTATCTGGCGCCGGTCGGCGTCGAGGTACCGGTCAATGGGCCGGTTGACATGATTAATAGGTTCTCGGCCGATAATGGATCACATCGTGGATCTATGAATTTGTTCAGGTAAAAAATTCCCAGTCCACGTCCTCCGATGTAGTCTTTGGCCACATGCGGATCCAGAGATTCATTCAAAATACTGCCAGTGGTCAAATCAATTCTTAGAACCGTTCCGCACCATCCAAACATCTCCCTCTCCTTAAGATTTGGTTGTAGGTTTAATAATTAACCGTCTCGGAATTTTTACAACTTGTTAGAAATATAGTGGTTTTTGTGGCCGCCCGCGTTGGTAAGCCACATGGAATGATGGAATAGTGGAATTTAGGAATACTGGGTATGAAAAGCGGAAAAAGATCTCTTCCACAAAGAATGTTGAATCCAACCTTATCTGATGATAGTCGACAGATATCCATTTTCTGCTTTTGCCCCAATAAATACGCCAATGTTGCGAGAATATCCATACAATTTTATGAGTTTTGATTCTTTTTTCTTTAGACCCATCATACCATTGCTCTCTCCGAGCCGTAGGCGCTACCCTCCGGCCTGGAAGCCCTACGGGCTGGAAGCGGAGCCGGAGGCCACTATTCCAGCATTCCAACATTCCAATCGCACGACCTTGTCTTTAGATCCTGAGGCACTCGAAGGGAGGCTCTCGACAGGTTGGAGCGAAGCGAACCAGTTCTGTTCATTTAACATGAATACAGCGTGCGCATCAAGTTATTTCCACCGCCTCTGGATAAACCGCCCCCTGCCAGGCTCATTTAGAATTGATACCTTCCAGCGACAAAATCTCCAAACTATCAGATGTAATTAGCCGACAGTGAGCACATGAGCGCTAAGTTTTTCGTTTGACGGGCCTGATCGCATGTGCTAATCGAGCCGAGTCCCATACATGGATCGACTCTGATAATATATTGAATTTATATATGATGTATTGTTTGCCCTGCTTCGCCGGGCCTGTGAAAGTGCTTGACAAAACATCAACATACTTACTATTCAACCTTTTAACCAAAAAAATATTATAATTCAGATTTAGGAAAATGGCCAAAAACCAGGGAGCCTCAACGGACCACCAAATGAAAGATCCGACCCATGAGATAGTTCGACAGCCACAAACGACCTTGGAAAAGGCCAAAAAGCAGGACAAAGACCGCGCGTCCGGGCGGACGATTAAAGAAACCCTTTTGCACCCAAAGATCATGGGCATCGTCTGGCTGTTCGTCATCTGGCAAATCGCCTCCCTCCTTACGCCGGCCGACTTGTTGCCGCCCCCAAATGTGGTTATCCGGGAAGTCGTCGTTCGGGTTATCTTACAGGAAGGCTTCCTCACCCATGTGGGGGCTACTTTTATCCGCATACTCATCGGATTCTCTATTTCGTACATGATTGGCATGTCCATGGGCGTCATGATGGGAACAAAGAAATTCTGGGAGGAATTTTTCACGGACTACGTAATCATCGGATTGACCATTCCAAGCCTGGCCTGGGCCATCATCGGCGTGCTCTGGTTCGGACTCAAGCCTCTCACACCGGTTTTCGCGACGGTTATGATCGTCTTCCCATACGTTGCCGCCAATTTCTGGGAGGGGGTCAAAGCGGTTGACAAGGACCTGGTCGACATGGCCCGTGCTTTTGATGTCAGCAAGAAACGAATCATCTGGCACGTTTACATATTTTCTCTCCTGCCTTACTCCCTGGCAGCCGCCCGGATTGGTTTTTCCATATCCTGGAAAATTGTCATTGTCGGTGAGGTTTTCGGAGCCAGCAGCGGGATAGGGTACATGATTTACTACTGGTACCACATGTTCAACATGCGGCTGGTACTGGCCTGGCTGCTCTTTTTCACGCTTTGCATGCTGATTCTCGAATATTTCGTAATCAAGAAATTGGAACGTACACTCCTCGTCTGGCGCCCGCAGGCGATATTGTAAGAGGTTTAGATGGGTAACAAACTGATTCACTGTGAAGGATTGCGGAAAGTTTTCCCCACGGACAGCGGCGAACTTGTGGTCCTGGACGGCTTGAACTTTGACATCGAGGAAGAGTCCTTCGTCACACTTCTTGGCCCCAGCGGCTGCGGCAAGAGTACGCTGCTTAACATCATGCGCGGATTGGACAACCTGACCGAGGGGTCCATCGAAATGACCTGCTCGGGGACGGACAGGGCCAGCATGGCCTATGTGTTTCAGACGGCGCGCCTTCTGCCCTGGAAAACGGTTCTGGACAATATTACCTTCGTCCACGATCCCCAAAAAAAGACGAAAGTCGAGACCAGAGAAAAGGCCATGAAGTATCTACAGTTGGTGGGACTGGAGGAATTCGCCAACCAGTTCCCGCATCAGCTCTCCGGAGGTATGCAGCAGCGCGTGGGCATCGCCCGGGCTCTGTCCGTGGAGCCGGATGTTCTTCTGATGGATGAACCGTTTAGCCATCTAGACGAAATTACGGCCAAGAGGATGAGGGACGACCTGGTGGATATATGGGAGAGAACCAAGGTGACCATCTTCTTTATCACCCATGATTTATCGGAGGCTGCCTTATTGTCCGATCGAATCATCCTGCTCACTCAAAAACCAACGAAAATCTACAAAGAAATTGAAATTGACCTTGCGAGGCCACGGAATGAGGGGGATATTGAATTCTTCGAATTGAACAAAGAACTATCTCAAATTTTTCAACTGATGCAGGGTTCAGCCGAGTGTGAGGAGCCCGCCTGAACCGAATTACAGGGACTTGAACTCTGATCCGGTAAGTGAAGGTTTTTAGCCAACTGGTCCATCTTGGTTGAAACGATTGGCAAGGATTGTGGAAAAAACTAAGCAACAAGGAGGCTCATCATGAAAAAAAGGATTCTTGTATTAGTTTTAGTGACAGCGCTCATCAGCATCTTGGCAGCGAATCCCTGCTTGGCGGAAATGCGCAAGGTTAGGATCGCTCAGTTCCCAATCGGACCTGCATACTGGAATTACCTGAACATGAAGGACAAGGGGATATACAAAAAGTGGGGCGATAAAATCGGCGTGGAGTATGCCGTCTCCGTTCCCCAGGACGACTTCGCCGCTTTTATGGGCCGCAGTGTGGACGTAGCCAGCTTTGCCCCGCTCGAGCTGGCAAGGCTCAAGGCGGCCGAGGGCAAACACGTGGTCATTTTCGGCAGATACATTACCAACACCATCGGCTGGTACGTCCGGGGCGACTCGACGGCCAAGACGCCGGCCGATCTGAAAGGTCGGAAACTCGGCATTCCCGGTTGGGATACCGCCGCGGCCCAGGTGGCCGAAGTCATCTTCAAGGAGCTGTGGGGCCTGAACATGAAAAAGGATTTCAAAGTCCATATCGGCCCTTGGCCCGCACTTCCCAAGCTGCTGGCCAAAGGGGAGGTCGACATGTGCTTCAGCCTCATGCCGTTGACCTTGAAACCCTGGATGGAAGGCAAGATCAAACCTATATGGGAAACGGTCGGCATAGAATACGCCAAGCGTTCCCAGGGCTATATGTCCGGGGTCCAGTTTTTCTGCGCCTGGAAAGATTGGCTGGACAAAAATGAAGATGTAGCCAGCAACTTCCTTAAAGCTTACCAGGAGGGTATTGACTACACCTATGCCCAAACGGTTCCATGGTTAAAGGAATACATGCCTACAGCAATCAAGGATGCAACTCCGGAGCAGATCGACTTCATGGCCAAACATTACGTGAACACCGATTTCCTTTTTAAAAACGTATACCTGGACGAGGGGTATTTAAAACAGGAGATTGCGTTCCTGAAAAAGGCGGAGGCTTTGGACATTTTACCCGCAGGCGCGGCAACCATGGATATCTTCAGAATAATCAAGTAAGACCAAGATGGTTTCGGGGCGGTCCGGTTTCCGGGCCGCACCGGACACCGTTCTGCACCCGATCTGAACGCCGGCAAAATTCTTGGGAGCGAAATGGCCGAAAAATCAATAACTGTGACCGGATCGATTGAAGCAAAGCCTTCATCTTCCCATCTGCTGAAGTCTGCGGGGCAATGGCTAAAAATCCAAGCCTCCCGCGGGCGGACATGGGGATTTGTTTCGGTCCTGGTTGTCTGGCAGGTCGCATCTGTGATCTCACCTGAGGATACCCTCTCCCCGCCGTATGTGGTATTTAAGGCCGCCATTTTCCACGTCATTCTCGAAGACGGCTTTTTCATCCACGTCGGCTCCACGTTGCTGCGGATAATTACCGGATTCAGTATTGCTTTCATTTTGGGGCTCGTCATCGGTGTGATGATGGGTATCAGCCGCTACTGGGAAAAGTTTTTTTCCGATTACGTCACGGTCGGGATCACCATTCCGAGCCTGGCCTGGGCGGTCATCGGGGTGCTATGGCTGGGCATCCACTATTTAACGCCTGTTTTTTCGGCCGTAATGATCGCGACCCCATACGTCATGGTCAATGTCTGGGAGGGCGTTAAAAATGTGGACAAGGACCTGGTAGACATGGGCCGCGCCTTCGATGTCAGTCGAGGTCGGATCATCAGGGATATATATATTCCTTCGATACTGCCTTTTGTTTTCGCCGCTGTTCGTATCGGCTTCTCCGTTTCCTGGAAACTCGTGGTATTAGCTGAAGTTTTCGGATCGAGTGAAGGCATTGGTTTCATGATCTTTTACTGGTACGAAAACTTTGAAATGTCGCTGGTTCTGGCCTGGGTCACGGTCTTTTGCTTTATCATGTTCATTTACGAATATGGGATTGTCAAGACTCTCGAACGGCGCTTGTTCGCTTGGCGCCGCGAGGTGACCTTATGATAAAGGGTCGGGGAGTCGATTCGGGGCTCACGACTCACTTTTCCCCGGTACAGGCTGGGTCTCAGGATTCAAGATAAAATAAATTCACAATTCCAGGCGCTGAGGCGCCCGTCGGGTAAGGCGTGAAAACGAAGGAATATCGAGTATTCCGAGTTTTCGCAACGCAGCCGGACGAGATGCATCGGCGTATAAAATGTGAAGTTATTTTTGAATGGGCCCTTAGGAGGTTTTATGTCGCGCGCAGTTGAAGATAGAATCAGCTTCGAAGGATTGAGAGATTTTTGTCATCAGGCTTATATGAAAGCCGGCGTTCCCGAAGAAGAAGCCTTCATTGTTTCCGATCTCCTGGCCCGGTCGGACTTACGCGGGGTGGAATCGCATGGTGTCACCCGCCTGCCTATTTACATTCTTAGGCTCCAGAAAGGTTATGTGCGCAAGAAGGTCGAGTTGACTTATATTCGGGATAAAGGACCGGTTGCCTTGGCCGAGGCGCATGGTTCCATGGGCCATGTCGTGTCCCATCTGGCCATGAGGGCCGCCATCGAAAAGGCCGACCAATTCGGCATTGGATGGATCTCCGTAAAGGACAGCGGGCATTTCGGTGTAACCGGCCTCTTTCCCATGATGGCTGCCGAAGCGGGCTTGATCGGTTACACTTGCTCCAACTCCGCCCCCATGATGGCGCCATACGGCGGTCGGGAGCGAATCCTTGGGAACAATCCCCTGTCCTACGCTTTTCCGGCCAAAGATTACCCATCGGTGGTCGTGGATTTCTCCTGTAGCGTCGTGGCTTCGGGCCGGCTTATTGTCGCACGCAAGAAAGGCGAAAAAATCCCTCTGGGCTGGGCCGTTGACAAAGACGGGTTGCCTACAGATGATCCATACCAAGGCTATGAGGGCGGCGGGGCTCTATTCCCGGTGGGGGCACATAAAGGCTACGGATTAACCTTGGCTCATGAAATACTTACAGCTGTTTTAACTGCGGGCAAATGGACACGAAACATCAGGAGCCTGTATGAAGAAGACGAGAGTGGAATTCAGGGAACCTGTCATTCGTTTATGGCCCTCGACCCTGATTGTTTCATTGGCCGGGATGAGTTTCAGAAGGAAATGGACCGGTACATTAGAAGCCTAAAGGCGAGCAACAAAGCCAAGGACGTCGATGAAATCCTCATGCCCGGCGAGCCTGAATTCAGAACCGAGACAGAACGATTGAGAGAGGGAATTCCACTTGCACTGAACACGGTGAAAGAGCTGACCGAACTCGGCCGCTCACTCGGGCTTTCTTTGCAATTGATGGATTAAGTATCCATACGATAACGACCGACATAATTGTAACTTTCCAATATACGGTATCTCCCCCAACATCGATACACTCCCCAGCCTTAAAGGTTGTTGCGTCCAAGGTATTTTGGACGGATTCAGAACCATTGAATACAGCAAATTCTAAGAATATCATTTTTTGGAGGCTATAAATGACCTTCCGAGAACGAATGCTGATGGTGGATCATATTTTTTTCTCGATTAATTTTTGAAATTCGTATGGCAGGCAGTCTTCCGGCGTCATGGGTTTGCCGGCCAAAAAAGAATGCGTATCCATCCATTCTCTTTTATTGGCGGCAATGTAGGTTTCTAAATCATGGGCCTCAATAAAATTTTTTGTTCTTTGAGATACTTGCTTTTTGGCTTTTTCATGGATATCGGGATAATGATTTATAAGTGCATTGGCACCGGCGATATAATGAGACCATTTTCTATCCTCGATCGATATCGTTTCGATTCCATCGGAATTTATCATGGTATAATAGTCGTCGTTTTTAAAAAAATGTAAATAAACATTAAGATAAAATTTGGCCATTTCCAGGACACTGGAACCAAAAAAAGAATTGAATGCGTCATCATCGATATAGGCATCCGCAAGATACATCAGATCCTTGTCCACATAGTTGTTGTTGAACATTTGTGTATAATCACATATCTCTTTTACGTTTAAGGCGTTCCGAAAAAACCCGACACAGTTGATAACAATATCCGCATCTATGCGCTGCCGATTTTCTACGATTACGCCGTTTTCATACATGCCGGTAATTCTGCCGGCGATCGAATCGATTTTTTTCAAATAGTGACCAATAAACCATATATCCGAGACACTGATGGTGTGCCCTTCATGCTTGATTTTACCCATCCAGCACTCCGGCTGAGTCGCACCACTTCGGTCATACAATTTTTTCCAAAGCAGCATATTGCGCATGTTGCTTTTTTTGTCGTGCTTGAAATTTTCGTCATAAGGCGTTGTAAAATTTAAATAATCTATGATTTTAGGGCATACCGTCCCATGTCTTCTGCAGACAACCGTGACATGGTTGGCTCCGCCGACCAATGCCGTTCTGGCATTCTCGACGGCAAAAGCTCCCATACCGATAATCACGACTTTTTTGTTTCTCCAATCGATATCTTTGGCATTGTCAGAGATGCCGGAAACAATTTTCCCCTGATAGGTACTCTGATTTTCCCAATCAATTGTCCTGGGTGCCCCGACGCGATCGTTTATTGCTAAAATAACGCCTTTACTTTTAAGGTACGGATTTTCTTTACTACCGTTCATATTCAGCTGATAGGCACCACCCACTTTCTCAATCCAATCAACTTTAGTATTCAAGTAAATATTATCTGATACACTCCGGGCCAGTTGAACAATATCTTCCAAAATCTCCCTTGTGGCGGAATGATCGCTGTTTGATCTTTATTCTTTTTCTATCAATCTGTACCCGCCTTCTGAGGTATTAACCTGCGAGGATCTATTCGCATACTTCGACCAAATTCCGCCGACAATATCTCTTTGATCGACGACACAAAAAGAGATATTGTTTTTCGACAGCTGATGAGCGGCGTATAAACCTGTTACACCCGCACCGACGATAACAACATCGACCTTTTTCGGCAAAACCTTGTTGCTGGTGATCTTTAATTGCCGATTGTCAAAAACAAATCTTTTTTGCGCATAATCAATAATAACTTTTTCTGCATTTTGTGGTTTCGGGCCATCGATTCGAATTACATCTGCATCTGTATCAACGAATTCCGATTTGGCGGTATTTAACCCGGACCCATCAATTAGAAATAGTGCGTAGGGAAAGCAGGCAGACCTTATTTTTTTTAATTCAGACAGCAAATCATTTACTAATTCTATCTGATCCGATGTGAATAGGTATCCATAGGGTAAATCCGCGTATTTTCTGAGTTCTTTTAAATTTGATGGGACACTATTAGAATCAAGGTTCAGCACGTGGTTTAAAGCAAGCTCCATATTACTGAAATTTGCTATCCTCATATCGACGGCAGTATGGTTATTCATCGGCAGGCTCATGATAATTCCTCGAATAGTTCTATAGTTTGGGTTCAGATCATCATCGTACTCTTGGATTCAACTAAAAGTCATTTAAGTTCCGAATTTGCAATTCCAACGCCTTCAACCAGCGATTTTAGTTTTAACCACGCAATTTCGCCGGATACACCAGCGGCTGATGCAGTTGATGCGAATCCGCAATCAGTCGATCCAATTACTCTATCCGCACCAAGAAAGCCTGCAAAATTCAAAATGCGTTGCGCTACCAGTTCAGGATGCTCTATGGTGTTTGAAGTGGTATCGATTACACCCGGCATAAGGATTTTATCTTCAGGAACAGTAAAATCTTCCAATAGTTTCCATTCATGCGCATGACGATGATTACTCGATTCAATCGATATAAATTTTGCGTCTATCCGCATGGCACTGTTGAATATTTTACTTAAATCCACATCACAATGGTGGGTGCCGGGATAATTTCCCCAGCAGATATGGGCCCTGCATTTGTTCCGATCGACATTTGTCAACGCCTGGTTCAAGGTATGTACATTGGCTTCTGCTACCGCCAAAAATTGATCTTCCCCCGCATCCTTGTATCTGGTATGCCTTCCCATCGCCAAGTCTGGGCAGTCTATTTGTAAAAATACGTCATAGCTGTTTATTATTTCATATTCCTTTTTTAGTACTTCACCCAATTTTTGAAGATAGATTTCGTAGCTTGGGTAGTATTTATTTTCTAAAAATAAGGCCACGGTGCCGGGCGAAGGCGCGGTGAAAAACAACTCGGCATCAGATTCCGGATATTTTTGTTTTAATTCTTCAAAGGCACTAACCATCATATCCAGCTCTTTTCGCAGAGATGCCTCTCCAGTATAATAAAGTTCCTCCGAACATGCCGGAAGTTTAATCGGCGCTCTTGGATTCAGTGTTATTAACCCGTTTCTTCCACTGAATCTTCGCGAATATTCGGGTAATTCTTCCAGATCTTTGGGGAAGGGTGCGTAGCCGATATCTGAAAATCCGGATATTCTATTGATTGTGGAATTGATGTAATCGGATCTTGGCAGCTCACCGTTATTAACATATGATAATCCTAACAAAATTTGTTTTTCCAAAATGGTGGCCAGGAAACCGCGCAGTTCTTGATCACTTATTTTTTCCTGCTTTAAAAACCTGGTGTGCATTTCTTTGGGACGCGGTAAAGATCCCACGTGCGTAGTTTTAATTTTCATATTTTACCCGGCTTTCTGTATGAATGAGTGAATTTCATCAATAAATTGATCGGGCAATGGATATTCAAAAATCAAATCAGAATCGATGTCAATTTTTAATGACGACTCCAGCTGAGAAATGAACTCCGTAACGCTTATCGAGTCGAGTCCTTGTTCTGTCAGTTCAACATCTGCCTCTATAACCTCTATACTCGTCAATTTAAAAAACAGCCCCTGAACCAATTTCTGTACTTCTTCCCTTGTTAATTTCTCTTTATTGGCACTGCTTATTTCAGTGTCATGGTCCTGGCTTCCGTTCACCTCAAAACCATCACGGTTGGCTGCAACCGCAACGCTTTTACTGTCGGAATACGAGTTGTCGAGTTTAAAATAATCTTTTAACGATGCGGACCTGCTTCTATCGAAAGGAATTTCAATTTTTCCAATTTTTTTCCTGGCCGTGTCTACGACGCCTCTGATGATAACATGGGCATTCGAACCTCCGAAACCAAAGCTGCTGATGCCTATATTTATCTGATTGTCTATCTTAGTTTCTTCTGAGATATAGTCAATAGTTGTGTATGAAGAAATTAGGCGGCAATCCGTTTTTCTTCGACACCATTGACAAATTTAACTCCTCTAATTACTTCTGCCAGGC
>Ga0126326_1000258_pt1 | contig 19693 bp, 19 predicted proteins | sample InaspJWI67metaG_FD_94485 | JGI IMG/M metagenome (GOLD analysis project Ga0126326, IMG submission 94485) | Marine gutless worms symbiont microbial communities from Oahu, Hawaii - Inanidrilus sp. 1 OAHU.JWI-67 metaG | ecosystem: Host-associated > Annelida > Digestive system > Unclassified | place... | reverse complement strand
TCGACTTCACCATCCGCAACGCCTGGCAGAAGTAATTAGAGGAGTTAAATTTGTCAATGGTGTCGAAGAAAAACGGATTGCCGCCTAATTTCTTCATACACAACTATTGACTATATCTCCAGTTTATTAAGTAGCATCTGACCCACATCGATAATCATCTGCTCATCATCAACCAGCAAGATTGTTTCTGAACCTGCGGCAATTTCTAGTTCGTGCCGCCGATCTTCCTCGGTGGACTTTTTAGATGCCGGTAGATATAAATTAAACGTGGCGCCTTCCCCTTTTTTGCTGCGCGCTGTAATAATACCATCGTGGTTTTTTATGATACCATATGCTGATGCCAGCCCCAATCCGGTGCCGCGCCCTTTTTCCTTGGTGGTGAAAAATGGATCAAATACCCTTTTTAAGATGCTTTCATCCATACCAATGCCTGTGTCGGTAATGGAAACCTTCACATAATTACCAGCGTTAACCTTGTGGGGGCCGACGAAGTTTTCGTCCAGGGTGATGTTTTCAATTTGAATTTTAAGTTTTCCACCTCCCGGCATCGCTTGCCAGGCATTGACATATATGTTTAATAGGACTTGTTCGATTTGACTGCGGTCGACCTCAACTGTCCGAATCTTTTCCTGGAAATCCGTTTGGATAGTGATCTCTTTTCTCGTGCGGCCAAACATCTGGATACTCTTTGTAACCAGATGATTCAAATCAGTTGGCTTCACTTCGTATTTCCCCCTGCGTGCAAAGCCTAAAAGTTGTTTCGTGAGTTGGGCGCCGCTGCGAATGTAATTTTCTATTTCTTGCAGATGCTCGAAGAAAGGATGTTCGGCTATCGTTTCCAACATCATTAAAGTAATTCGGCCCTGGATGCCCATTAGGAGGTTATTGAAATCATGGGCGATCCCTCCTGCCAGCGTGCCAATCGCTTGCATTTTCTGAGCCTGTTGGAGCTGAACTTCAAGACGTTTTTTTTCTTGCTCGGCTTGCTTTCGTTGAGTTATGTCCGTGACGATGCCAAGGATGGCACTTTCATCTTCATAATGTATCAATTTTGTGGTGATGATTACCTCAATTTTCTTTCCATTTTTATCCATCAACGAATATTCGTAGGGCGCAATCTCTTCACCGCGGAGGTGCTTTTTGAAGTTTGATATGATCAATTCTGAAGATTCGGGTGCGATTAAAGTCATGAAATCGAAATCAGGCGCATAAAATTCGTCCCGGCGGTATTTCATAACCTCTTCACATTTTCCATTTGCATATACGATCCGTCCTTTCTTATTGATAAAAATCATATTGGGCGACTGTTCCGCGACGGTCCTGAACTTCTCCTCGGATTCTCGAAGTGCCTTTTCCGCATTTTTGCGATCAGTTATGTCCCGTGCGACCCCCAAAATCGCATAGGGCTCACCATCTCGATAAATAAGTGAACTGTCGGTTTCGACCCAGACATGGTCGCCATCTTTTTTTCTTAATTTAAATTCCATAAAATTTTTCTGGAATCCCGTTTGCCTAATTTCTTTAAGCTCTTCCAAAGCTTTAGGAAGCTGATCATCATCAATCAATGAGGCAAAATTCAGGGAATGAATCTCTTCCCTGCGAAAACCCAGTAAATTCAAAGCAGCCATATTTGCATCTAGGAAGTTACCTTGAAAGTCGTGGGCATAGATGCACAGCAGTCTGCGATCATAAAGCGCCTTAAATTTTTCCTGAGTCTCCCGTCGCTTTTTTTCAAGTCGCTTTAGCGTAAGGCATTCTTTTTCCAAAGCCGTTATCTTTTGCTCCAATTCTTGAATCTTCGAGTTTATTCGCAATCTATTTATCCTCCAGTCGGATCTAATCGCCGCAAGCTTTTTCAATTCTGATCAAAGACCTACTTAATGAATTAACCATAACGCCTTACAACATTGGCCGCAATATTCATAGGCAAAAAAAGTGTCTATACCATTATAATGTAATCCGTAAATGTGAATATCCATTATTAAATCAATATCTTGTAGAACAAGATAACATTTGGTCCAATATCGGTTTCCCGTGCCGGTGATATCAGACAGTCGAAATTTACGTCTATATGCATGCCTCGTCTGGGGAGAAAACTGTACCCAGCAGTATAAACTTGATAACTATGGCACCACGAGTATCCAGTGCTGTGAGGGCCAATGCGCCGACCACGGCAGCGGTATCCTGACTTATGGGAGCTGACAAGAGCACCTGCATTGGTTGAATTTCGAAAGAAGCTAACAGCCGGGATCATTTTCGGTATGATGAGCTATGCGCTTGCCAGCAGGGTTTTCTCACAACCGCGAGACAATCTGATCAGTTCCTCCTCTATGGTTTACGATCCGGATGGGACGGGCGGGACGTTTGATTCTCAATCCATCAAAGACTTCAAGTAGCTGTTGACTAAAAACAGCGCGTCTTCGGGGAAACAAATGCCCGTTTTTAAGCTCGTTGGAACGATCATTACAACCCAAATCAAGAGTGCCGCCATTGTTTTTATCAACGACAAGCAATTCATTGTTGCACAAGGAGACTATGTCGAAGGGCACTGGAAACTCATCCGGGCTGTGCGCGGTCAAATTGTGATTCGGAACTCTGATCAGGAACTTACGCTAAGGTTAGGGGTACAGACTCCGTCAACAGCACTGCCCCATGTTGGACGCGAAACGAATTCCCGACCCAGGCCGGATGATTCCAGGGAAGTTAAAATGGCCTACTATCTCACAGGTAGGGCTCCTGATTTTGATAGAAAAAAAGACTTTAGTTATTTTATCAAGATGCCGATATGATATTGACTGAATATAAAGGGCTCACTCAAAAATAATTTCACATTTTATACGACGATGCATCCCGTCTGGCTGCGTTGCGAAAACTCGGAATATCTCGATGTTCCTGCGTTTTCGCGCCTTGCCCGACGGGCGCCTCAACGTCTAAAATTGTGAATTTATTTCTTCGTGAACCCTAAGGTCTGATTTTTTCCAAAGGGCAAACCTGCGAAGGGGTTTGGACATATGCACTTTAAATATCAGAATTATTATTCAACTTCCTGTATTCTAATCGATAATGTCGTTGATTGGTCCGGTTGTTCATTAGACTACAAAATAAGGAGAATTTATTATGAACGAAAATGTAACCCAAAAAAGTGAAAAAGGTTTTGTACCGACACTATTGCTTGCCCTTTTCTTAGGAGGGCTTGGAGTTCATCGTTTCTTTGTTGGAAAAATTGGTACTGGAATATTACAACTACTAACAATAGGCGGATTAGGAATATGGGCTTTAATTGATGTCATCATGATAGCCGTTGGATCCTTTAAAGATAAAGCCGGTCTTCCAATTAAAGCGTAATTTCAACTTCACCAGTCAACGACACCTGTTTTATTTGATTTAGTTTTTCTATAGAGCTCTTCATGTCTATTTGTTCATTTTTAGATAGATAGCATCACTAAGTTTAGCTCCGTCGAGCTTGACATTCGTAAGATTTTCATCGCATAGATCGTTGTCGATCAGCATTGCTTATGCATATCCGTTTCTTCTATTTACACACTGACTAGTTTCGCAACTCCTGTATTTTTTTGTACATTGATTCAGCCACGCGCTTAAAACCTTCTGGCTTGAGATGTATCTCATCGATCCAGTCGTCGTCCGTGATCAGTGAAGTTGAATCTATACAATGAAATCTGCCACTGCTGTATTCCTGTAAATTTTCAAATGTATCTTTCAAGCGATCGATCAGCCTAACCATCAGTTGGCGCCAAACAATCTGCGGGATCTCAAGATCAACGAGGGTCGGGTACATCCACGGCCCGACATCAAACAATCCGCCAATAAACTCAGCCGGCTTATCCTGCGGTATGGCATATCCGTAAGAATGCGTGATTATTTTTATGTCCGGGTTGTTTGAGTAATCCGCACAATAATCCACAAGGTTTGCATAAGCATTATAGATCTGTGATATTTTTCGATCAAGCCGATCTTTTCTGATAAAATCTTCCGGATTTTGACCTGATTCGTTTTTTTGAAGAATGAACTCGAAATCATATGCGCCCACGAGGTCATTGCCGCCACCCGAAATCAGTAAAAAATCGACCTTGTTTTCAGAGACAGCCTTCAAAATATCAAACTTGCTGTCCCCTGATAGAATATCAACAATTTCATCCCCATTTCTGGCCATTTCATAAAAATTAAATTTTTCTTTCCTTTTTAGAAAAGAAATGACATTGCTGCTCCTTCCGGCGATAAGCCACCTCGGTGGATAGGAAAACCAGGAGTCTCCTTCAGATACGATGGTTGTCCGCTTTTTATAGCGCCGGCACATCTCCCGGAATTCCGAATAGTCATTTGTTGATCTTTTTGCAGATATGTGTTCTCCTCTATTGGCATAGCGATTGGTCATTATTCGCCTCCTCAGTAGAATATTTGTCTTTTGATTCTCGCGGTATGCCGGATTCAGGATAGAATTATCGATCCGTTAAAGTATCTCGAAAACCTATCTCAATGTCCCGGAAATGGAACGTGCATGCTTGGCAATAAATCGTGCAATATTTTTAATCACATTTAAGGCTGTTGAAACTGTATAAACTGGAAAAGAAGTGAGGTCAGTCAGGCACGATATGATTTACTGGATAAAGCGCAGTTTTATATTGGAAACAGCCATTGGTAAGTGAACCCCATATTTTGCCCCATACGATAAGGAGCAGTGATTGTCAAATTGAAAAACGATGATAAATGATTTATCTGAGAAAACATTATCATATGTTACTGGACATTTTTGACCTGAATTTAGAGTAGGGTATGTTGCTCATGCACCGAGAATCGAGGGTTGCTTTTTATGGCAGGCCGGAAGTGGCTGGGAGGTCTATCCAAAAGCGCTAAGTTATTTTAAACGCCCGGGGGGGACTGTGCGAGGTTTTTTGAAAAAAATGAACTTCGAACATCGAACGTCCAACATCGAATTTCGAATGAAAAAAAAGATGATGAAGCAAGCGTATCAGTTTGAAGAAAGGCTGGTTAAGATACCAATATTTTCTCCGAGGCGCAGGCTCTACCCTTAGGTGCGTAGTCCCCTACGGGACAGAGTCGAGCCGGAGGCCATCATTTCACTATTGCATTTTTCTCAGCCTCCCGCCAATGAGCGATCCGAACCAGTTCGATATTTGTGACCAATATCAAAACGGCTGAAATTAAAATAAAATAGTCATTCAAAATTCGACAATGTTTTTTCATTCGATGTTGGACGTTCGATGTTCGATGTTCGACGTTCATCTTTCAAAACCATCCTGTGCGGAATCAATGTAAATTGTGAATGTTTTTAAAACAACTTAACCCCTATGAGGGATCTACCCGCGGTGCTTACTAACCTGGTCCAAGCCCTTGTTAAAAGCATCGACGATCTTATCGATGTCTTCATGTGAATGGGCGTAGGTGACACCGTGGTGGAAAAGATAGCCACCGCTCATCCAAATACCTTCATTCAGTACTGTTTCCTGAAATAACCGGTAGCATTTTTGATCGGACGAACAGGCACTGCGGTAGTCGATGATTTCCTGATCGGCGAAATACACCTGGAATTTGCCGCCGAGTTGTTCCAGGCGCGCAGTGACGCCCCTTGCGGCCGCACGCTCCCGGAACAGATCGGCCAGCCGTGCGGTCGAGGCCTGAAGATGTTGCTGGACATGCCCGGTTTTGAGCTTTTCCAGACAAGCAAAGGCCGCCGCTACTGTGGCCTGGTTGCCGTTGTAAGTTCCACCGTACAGCACCTGTCCACCCGGACGGCTGACAGACATGATATCTTTGCGGCCGACGACGGCACTCAGGGGCCAGCCGTTGGCAACGGCTTTGGCAAATACACTCATGTCGGGTGTGACATTAAATCGCTCCTGAGCGCCCCCGGGAGCAAGCCGAAAACCTGTGATCACTTCATCCAGGATCCAGACTACGTCATACTTGCGGGTCAGTCGCCGAACCTCCTCCAAATATCCCGGACACGGTTTGATACAGCCGCTGTTGAACACAACCGCTTCCATGATCAGCGCCGCGACCTCGTCTTTGTGAGTTTCAAGAGTGTGCTCTAAAGCCTCAAGGTTGTTAAAAGGGATCACCAGGACGGTGTCGGTGGTGTTTTGCCGGATGCCGCCGGTGGACGGGACCGGAAGCGGCCGATCCGGCGGACCGGCTTCTTGCGAATCCGGGTGAACACTAACCTGGGCCTCGTCAAACCAGCCATGGTAAGCTCCCTCGACCTTGATAATTTTTTCCCGCCCCGCAAAACTTCGGGCGATCATCAAGGATTTCATGACGGCTTCGGTTCCGGAATTGGCAAAGCGCACCTGTTCGGCGGACGGAATCATGTCATGCAGCTGCTTGGACACTTTCAAACTCAATTCGGACTCCAGTCCTGCCGTCAGCCCTTGTAGCAAGGTTTTTTGCACCTCGGCCGCTATGTCCGGATCGCCGTGGCCCAGGATACAAGCACCATTGTTGACCACGCAATCGATGTATTCGTTCCCGTCCACATCCCAAAGCCGGGCGCCATCGGCCCGCTCGAAATAGACAGGCTGGCGAAAATTGGAATGCACCCCTCCAGGAATCATTTCGCCATAGGTGTTCAGCAAAGCTTTCGATTTTTCCAGATTCATCGCGATCTCCTGTTGTTGTATTCCCTATGGGACGTTGGCCTCAAATGCTGGTTCGAAATATAAATGCGACAAAAAATAAATGGCAATCTAATGTCATCGGATTAATGCAACGATCCTGTGATGGATTCCCTTAAATGCGACACGATGCTATCGGCATCGCCATTACACCGTTCAATAATCAACTTCGATCCTATAAAAAGGATATTATCTCGCTTATCATCGGATATATATTTCAGTCTGCTTGCACCGGCCACTCGATACAACATCGTTGCACCGGCATATTGGGGCATTCTTTGCAGCAGCAGATCATTCAGCCGTGAGCCCTGCAGTTCTGTATCATAGGCACGTACGGCATTCTCAACAGCTTGCAGGCAACTGCCGGGATCCTGAGCCAGCAGCGCGTGGATCAGATAGTGTCCAATTAGAAATCCAAGGTCGTAGGCCGGATCGCCCACGCCGGTGGCCAGCTCAAAATCAAATATCCCGATCCTGCCATCGGTCTTTTCTATGATGTTTTTAGGACAACAATCGATGCAGATCAGGACCTCATGGGTATGATGCCGCAGAACCGTATCATACAAGCGGTTTAGCTCATCCAGCACCTCGGTTTCAATCGATCTTGAGTGAACATCGACGGTTCGCATCCGTAAAAAGCGTTGCCAGTTTTTATGATCTGCGGCGCGGCTTTGCCTGATCACATATCCTTTGCCGTGCGTCCGGCGGTGTATCCGGCCTAAGAACTGCCCCACCCTGGCTGCGGCGACGGCATTAAAATCTCCATCCAACAGGACCTTCTCGTGCAGTTTGCCGGTTGCTCCTGCCACATCCGACATCAAAAGGATATTGTTGCCTTCATCATAAAAATGAATGTGGGGTATCTGGACATGTTCCGGCAGCAGGTTTTTTATCCGGCCAATAAAATTATTCTCATATTTAATCCGTTGCGGAGAAACGGACCTCAATTCAGGTCCGACTTCGGTATGCTTTTTAACTTCTTTCAGGGCTTGCTTTAGAAAAAAATCTCCCCTGGCCGTTTTTAATTTTAATACCCAATTCATGACCCCGTGGTCGATATATTCAATATCTTCGGATCTAATCGATACCTTTAAATGCCTTTTCAGGACCTTTCTGATGTACTGCTCACGAAACTTTTTATCTGTCAGCTCTTTCAATTTATCGGAAATCCTAACTTCCCGTAGTCTCCATTCGACCTTGACGGGACAAAATGGATCATAATGTTATACGGATGTAAACCGTGGAGACATATGGGCAGATAACACATACATACTGTCTATGCAATTTTCACTATAAAATGACTTTAAATTTTCAATAGAATTCGATTCATGAATTTGGAGGAACGAATGCATATAACGGTATTGGGTGTCGGCTTAGTGGGTGGCACGATTGCAGAGGATCTGGTGCAAGCGGGTGATTACGACGTGACTGCTGTCGATTTAGACAGCCGGACTTTGGACAAGATAGCCCAAAAGTTGCCGTTAAAGGTGATTCAAGCCGACCTGCAAGAATCTAGTATTATCGAATCTTTGGTTGCCGAAAGCGATCTTGTGATAAACGCGGTGCCCGGTTTTATGGGCTTTAAAACCTTGAAAGCGATCATCGATGCCGGCAAAAACGTGGTCGATATTTCCCCTTTCGAAGAAGATGCCTTTCTCCTGGATGAGACAGCCCTGTCACAAGGGGTGACCGCAGTGGTCGATTGCGGGGTGGCACCGGGACTATGCAATATACTGTGCGGCCACGTGGACAGTCTGATGGATAATACCGAAAGCTATAGCTGCTATGTTGGTGGGTTGCCGGTTCTCCGTCAGTGGCCATTTGAATACAAGGCGCTATTTTCACCGACTGATGTAATAGAAGAATATACACGACCGGCACGATTTGTAGAAGAGGGTAGGGAAGTTGTACGACCGGCACTCTCAGATGTTGAACTCATGGACTTTGAAGGAATCGGCACGCTGGAGGCATTCAATACCGACGGGGTTCGCACCTTGCGTAAAACCATGAATATTCCCAACATGAAGGAAAAGACCTTGCGCTATCCCGGTCATGCAAATCTGATGCGGATTTTCAGGGACAGCGGCTTTTTCAGTACAACACCGGTTGAAGTGGATGGAATGGCGATCCGACCGCTGCAGCTCACATCGTATTTGCTTTTTGACCAATGGCAACTGGAAGATGGTCAAGAGGACATCACGCTAATGAAAGTGACGATAGAAGGGAAAAAGGACGGTAAACCTTGTCGCTACACATACGATTTGCTGGACCGTTACGACCGCAAGACGCAAACCACCGCCATGGCCAGAACGACCGGCTACACCTGTACCATCGTAGCGCGTCAGATCCTCAACGGCATGTTCAACCAAAAGGGAATTTGCCCTGCTGAGTATGTCGGCCGCAAGCCGGATTGCTTTGAAAACTTGATGGCAGAATACAATAAACGCAATCTCGGCTTGACCGAGACCATCACCAAGCCATAATCACCCGTTTTTTTAGGCCAAGGAAATGTCCAAGTTCAAATCATCTCTGACGAGATCGAGGCCCTTTTCTAAATCGGCCGGAGACGCACCTTCCGGAATCTCGATTTGAATATCCATCGTGTAAATTGCCGCGCCGCTTTCAGGGGAATGGCTCATTCTAGAATTCAAATTGGCGATATTGACATTATTATCTGCCAGGTAGCGGCTGATTTTATAAACGATGCCGGCCTGATCGAGCCCTTCTACGTGAAGGGTGTGGGCTGAAAACGGTTTTTTAGGCTCAATTTTTTCATCACTCAACGCCCTGATAAATGCCGTTATCCCCTTGTCTCTTTCTATCCTGCGACAATCCCGCAGCAGCTGTTCTTCCAGAGCGCCTTCTTCACGTCCTGCGAACACGAGAATTATTGTAAACTCGTCCTCTAAAAGAGTCATGGTAGAGTCTTCAAGGTTACAGCCGTTTTCATAGATAACTCGGGAAACATCCGCAACGATTCCGGGCCTGTCTTTACCAAAGGCTGTCATAATAAATTTTTTTTCCATAGTTTTTTTCCTTTGCCTTTCCATCGTGTCTCATTGGTGCTGAAGATTGATTTTTACGTAGCATATATCCAGTTGAAATTCAGTAAAATTTCTAGTGAAATCAAAAGTTGTCAATTTGGCATCATTGGGTTAATTGCTTGTATGAAATTAAAAATTCAACAGGTGATGGCCGATATCACTGGATGCTGTTCAAACATCCGTTTTATCTCTGTTAAAGAATTAATATGGAGTGCCGCGAAAGGAGTCTGTCAATGAAAGGAAAACCCGTTATACCGCCAGTGTATCTAACCGCAACCTATCAATTCGATCGATCGGATGATCTGATCGATGTTGTCCAAAATCGCACTGGCTACATTTACTCGCGCTGGGACAATCCCTCGGTCGTGGAGGTTGAAAATGCGCTGGCTGAAATTGAAGGGTATGATCATGCGCTGGGATTCGCCTCGGGTATGGCGGCCATTACAACCTCCGTACTGGCCAATATCAAATCCGGAATGAGAGTTGTCGCCATGCAGGAAGTGTATGGCGGCACTTTTGAATTATTCAATGACATATTGCCGACGCTGGGTATCGAAACGGCATTCGTTAACTGCTGGAAAACAGAACAGCTTCTAACGGAAATCGAGAAGGGCTTGTCGATCCTGTATCTGGAAACCCCCACCAATCCGCTGCTTCGCGTTGTCGATGTCAAACCGCTAGCTGAAGCAGCCCACAAGAAAGACGCTATCATCATGCTCGATGCAACTTTTGCCTCGCCCATCAACCAGCATCCGGCTGATTTTGGGGTGGATATCGTCATTCACAGCGGCACGAAATATCTCGGCGGCCATCACGACGTTACAGCCGGTATCGTCTGCTGCAACAATGAGCATTTTGACAGAATCTGGACCTACCGCAAAATCCTGGGGGGCGTTATGGACCCGATGGCGGCATTTATCACCCTGCGAGGACTTCGAACGTTGGAACTGCGCATACAGCGTCAAAATGAAAATGCGATGAAAGTTGCCGAGTTCCTCGATCAGCACCATAAAATAAGGGCTGTCCATTACCCGGGTTTGCCATCCCATCCCGATCACGAAATCGCCAGGCGACAGATGAGCGGTTTCGGCGGCATGCTCAGTTTTGAAGTAAATGCCGATTTTGATCGAACCAAGCTATTCATGGATCGCCTCAAAAAAATAAAGCTGGCCACCAGCCTTGGAGGCGTAACCAGTCTGGCCAATCAACCTATCACCAACACCCATGCGGCCCTCAGTCCCGAAAATCGGGCAAAAGCTGGCGTCAGCGAGAGTCTGGTGCGGCTTTCGGTTGGCATTGAAAAGGTCGATTTGCTGATTCAGGATCTGAAGCAGGCGTTGGAAAGCATATGAAAATGCCTAAATTGTCTAAAATGCGCTAAAATGCCTAAAATTTATCCGCATCCGGCGGATTGTGGAATTCTTTCGATTTTATATGAATAGAAGGAGCGACACGCGTTGCAAGCGCCTGCGCAGCGCGCGATACCGTGATCCGGTATCTGGTATCCTGAATCTGGCATCAAGCATCTAATAAACAGAATCTTGGCTGATAGACCAATCCTCCGGCGGGTAAACCCTGAATAACGAAACATTATTCTGACACCCTCTATAAACCCTTTGCAGGATTTACTTCCAGGTTTGGCGCAGAACGCGCAGCCAATTGGCGTGCGTGATTTTGCGCATTGCTTCATTGTCGTACCCATTATCTTGCAGCGCCGCAATAAGGCTGGGTAACCTGGCCGCATCCCCGAGATCCGCCGGCATGGTAGCCCCATCAAAATCTGAACCAAGGGCCACACAGTCTATACCGATTCGATCGGCAATATAGTCTAGATGACGCACAATCTCTTGTAGCGGCGTTTCCGGATTCAATTGTCCATCGGGGCGCACAAAAGCGACATGGAAATTAACCCCCACGATGCCCTGCGACTCTCCGATGGCATCCAGCTGTTTGTCCGTAAGATTGCGGGTAGCCGGACACACGGTATGAGCCCCCGCATGGGATACCACCAAAGGGGCATCGGTGAGTCTGGCGACATCCCGGAATCCTTCGGCGTTTATGTGCGCCAGATCAACAACGACACCTATTTGATTGCAGACTTTTACTATCTCTCGACCAGCCTCTGTCAAACCCGGTCCTGTATCCGGTGTATGCGGAAACATGAAGGGCACGCCATGAGCAAACGTATTCGGACGGCTCCAGGCAATGCCCAGGGAACGCAGACCCGCCTGGTAGAAAACATGGAGTGCATCAAGTTCCGGATCAATCGCCTCTGCGCCCTCAAAATGTAGGACTGCGGCGATAATATTTTGCTGAAGGCATGCTTCTAATTCATCGGCCGTGTGGACGATCCGCAGTTGACCGTCTGCTTCGGTTTCAATGCGATAGAGGCATGCCATTCCTTTCATTGCGATTTGTTGTGCATAGGAGAAATCAATAGGAGCCGCCAAGGGCATTTCGTAGGATGTTTGCGTGCTGCCGGGCTCAACTCCGGGATGTTTGCCTCCCTCTTCTTCTTGGGAAGGAGCAAAAACGGCAAAGAGACCGCCGCCCAGACCGCCTTCCCGCATGCGAGGCAGATCGATGTGTCCATGGGGGCTGCGGGTAAAAAATGAACGATCTTCACCTTTTTTCGGTCGGTATAGACTTAAAAGGCAGTCGTTGTGTCCATCGAAAATTGGCCAATCCGTCTTAGGTGTCATCATAAATCCCTTTCCAAGTACAATAATCGGATTATCTTATTCAAATAATGCCTTCAACCATCCCTGCTCTGATAGCAAATAATGCCTGAGAGATCAATCCGGTGGTTGAGTGCTGTGTCAATCCGTTCAGGTTTAGGGTTTGCTCAAAAAATAACTTCACAGTTTTGTGAGCTGATCCTATCCAAATGGCTGGGTTGCTCGTCGATAAAATGGCTTTTTATTCGCCCGCCTCACGTCTAGCCAGGCGGGTGCCTCGACTTCCGAAGATATAAAGTTATTTACTCGAGCATCCTTAATTTCACCGTCAAGCCGCATGTGGAGGGTCTTTCAACAACTTTTTTAGACCTGTTGACCGACCATGGATTAGATGCTACATACGAATCTGTCCCTAAAGCCGCTGCTGAAATGGATAGCGGAACGTGATATTCGGACCTCGTAAGCTTATCGATATCTAATCATAACAGTATACCGTCCCCAGTTTTGAGCACAATTTCTGTTTTCGGACTGATAAGCATTTTTCACACAGCTTATGTTTGAAAAATGAAATGTTAATCGCTCGATCGAAAGGAGGCCCGCCAACCAAATAGATAAGCAAGGCAATTATTGGCAGGATTTGGATGACCCGGCGGTTATTTCAATAGTCTAAATTTTGTGAATACCCGGAGACCAAATCCAAACTTTTCAAGAAAGACTTGAAAGGAGGCATAGACATGATGAAAAAATTGATTGTGCTTTTTAGTTCGATTCTGGTGCTGTTTGCTTTATCAACAACGCCTGACGCAGATGCCGCAGGACGCAAGGACGTGCTGGTGATCGGCATGGCAACCAGCGACATTATTTCACTTGATCCCGCCAAGGCATTCGAATTTTCTGGGGTGGGCATTGACGCTCAAATTTATGATCGTTTGCTCGATTTCCCGGCCGGAAAGTTCGACAAGCCAGAGTTTTCCCTGGCAAAATCTTACAATGTATCTGCCGACGGCAAAACATGGACCTTTAAACTGCGCGAAGGGGTAAAATTCCACAGCGGAAATCCCCTTACCGCCGATGATGTTGTTTATTCCTTCCAGCGGGTGGTCACCCTGAAAGACCAGCCGTCATTTATCCTGACCCAGTTCGGCATTACACCAGATTCCGTGAAAGCAATCGACCGGTATACGGTTCAGATAACTCTGGATGATAAATATGCCAGCGGTATTTTCTTTGCCTGCCTGGCCGCCGGTGTTGCCAGTGTTGTGGATTCGAAGGAGGTCCAACAGCATGTTCAAAAAACCGACAAGTATCCGGAGGGCGATATGGGCCTGACTTGGCTGGCGCGCAATTCAGCCGGTTCCGGCGCGTTTAAGCTGGTTAAATGGGAAAAGGGCGATCGCGTCATCCTGGATGCCAACCCAAATCACTTTATGTATCCCCCCAAAGTCAAACGAGTAGTGATCAAGGAAATCAATGAAGCCACCAGCCGTCGCCTGCAGGTGGAAAAGGGCGATATCGATATTGCCTGGGATATGTTTCCGGATCAGATCAAGGAGCTTAAAAAAAACCCGGATCTGCGGATCGAGAGTTCACCCGCTACGACCATTTACTACGTCGGAATGAATGTGACCATGGGACCATTAAAAGATAACCGGGTGCGCACAGCCATCCGGCATGCCATCAATTACAACGGCCTTATCGAAAGTATCATGGGAGGCGCCGCCAGCCCGACAAATTCGTTTATCCCGGAAGGATTCGCAGGTTATCAGGATCTCTCAATCTACAGCGAAGATCTGGAAAAAGCGCGTCAACTGATGAAAGAGGCGGGTTTCTCCGACGGTTTTACAATTTCCATGGATCACGGTGATCAGACCCCCAATCCTGAAATTGCCCAGGCGCTGCAAAACTCGTTGGCCAGGGTGGGAATCAAGATTACGCTCAACAAGCTGATATCAGCCCAGCTCTGGCCCAAATACCGCGCCCAGAAGCACGAGCTGATCCTGGCCCGTTGGGGACCGGATTACGTGGATCCCCACACCAATGCTCAGCCGTTTGCCGACTACAAAGCCAAACAACTGTCCTGGCGCAACGTTTACTACAATGATGAAACGTCCGCATTGATCCAGCGGGCAGGTCAGGAAATGGACAACGACAAGCGGATTGCCCTGTATCAGCAAGCTAACAGGATTATCCAGACGGAAGGCCCCTATGCCATGCTATATCAGGGTAAATACGAACATGCAGTCCGCAGCAATATCGGGGAGGTTTATGCGGCCCCACAGTTTGATCTCTGGAAGCTGTATCCGATCACCAAGAAGTAATTATCAAACTCCGGCCGCCCGGATCTCCGGGTGGCCGGAAGCTTAATTGAGTCGAAACTCAGGGCTCGAGAAGAATCAACTTTACATTTTCGGGCGTAGTTTGCTCAATAATTGAACTATTTAAAAGATAATAACACCGTATATTCTGTTTGGATCAGCCCACGGAATCGGTGTAGGAGATAAATGCTTCAGTACATCACGCGTCGCCTGGTCACCCTGATCATCACCCTGGTTGGGATCATGGTGGTGACCTTTTTCATTTCTCTGGTCGTGCCACTTGATCCACTGGCATCCATCGCCGGTCCCCAGGCACCCCAGGAGACCGTTGAACGCCTGCGCAAATTGTATGGTTTTGACCAGCCGATATATATTCAATTCGGCCGCTATGTGAAGCGTCTGGTCCAAGGCGACATGGGAACCTCCTTCCAGACCGGTCGGCCGGTTCTCGAAGATATTTTGCAGTATTTTCCGGCAACAATAGAACTGGCAACCGTCTCACTGATTTTATCAATCATTATCGGAATACCCCTGGGGATTTTTTCAGCGGTATATCGTAATTCACCCGTCGATCATTTTTCGCGTGTGCTAAGCCTTATCGGTGTTTCCATGCCGGTTTTTTGGCTCGGATTGGTGCTGTTGCTGATCTTTTATTTTAAGCTTGGCTGGTTCCCTGAACCCGGGCGACTGGACATCATGCTCATAGAGCCTGAACGTGTGACCGGCCTGTTGCTGATCGACAGTCTGATCGCAATGGACTGGGAAGTATTCTGGGATGCGCTGAAGCACATGATTCTGCCGGCAACCGTACTGGGTCTTTATGGTCTGGCCGGTATCGCCCGTATCGTTCGCTCCAGCATGCTCGATGTATTATCCCAGGAGTACATTAAAACCGCCCGCATAAAGGGGCTGAATGAATTTCTAGTCTTAACCCGTCATGCTTTGCGCAATGCACTGGTTCCGGCCGTAACAGTCATCGGCCTGACCTATGGTGGACTTCTGGAAGGCTCAGTCCTCACGGAAACCATTTTTTCATGGCCCGGGCTGGGACGTTATCTGGCCACTGCTTTTCTGACCCTCGATCTGAATGCGGTCGTCGGCGGCACTATGCTGGTGGCCCTAACCTTTTGTCTGGTCAACTTACTTGTAGACCTGGTTTACGCCTTTTTGAACCCGAAAATTACACTGACGGAGTCATGAATCTCAGCCAAAGATTTTTGAATAAAAGCGAGGCACGTCATCAACGCTGGGAAGCTCGCAAACAATATATGAGGGACAGCTACATCCTATGGCGCCGTAACCGATTGATGGTGGTCGGCACTTCCATTATCATTTTCCTACTGCTGGTAGCGGCATCGGCGCCTTTGCTGGCTACCCACGATCCTTACGAACAGATACTGTCCGATCGGTTGCTGCCGATATCCGGCCAACATTTGTTCGGCACCGACGGCCTGGGCCGTGATATTTACTCCCGAGTGGTACACGGATCCCGAGTAACCCTGACCATCGCCATACTGGTAGCGGCCATCAGCACGCCCCTGGGGTTGATCATCGGCGTGTTGGCGGGATATTACGGGGGTGCACTGGATGAGTTTTTAATGCGGATATCCGACGTGTTCCTGGCATTTCCCAAACTCATTTTGGCGATAGCCTTTGCGGCTGCGCTTGGACCGGGTGTTGAAAATGCGATCATTGCAATCTCGGTGGCCAACTGGCCGAGTTATGCCCGCCTGGCAAGGGCAGAAACACTGGCGGTTCGCAACAATGACTATATCCAAGTGATCCGCAGCATGGGTGCCAGCAACCTGCGAATTATGGCCGGGCATATTACTCCCATGTGCCTGTCATCGATTATCGTGCGCCTGAGCCTGGATATGGGAACCATCATACTCACGGCAGCCGGACTTGGGTTTCTCGGTCTGGGCGCCCAGCCGCCAACACCGGAGTGGGGTTTGATGGTCAGCGACGGTCGCCAATTCCTGGTGGATCAGTGGTGGGTATCAACCCTGCCCGGTATTGCCATTCTCATAGTCGTCATGGGATTTAACCTGATGGGCGACGGCATTCGGGATATCCTCGACCCCCACCAACGGCAAAGCTGATGCGACGAACAACGAGTGCGGAACGGAAATGAAGGAATCCCCTGTGTCGAGTGAAGCCATTCTTACGGTTGAAAACCTCAAGGTTCATTTTCATACCCTGCGCGGGATCGTCCATGCACTGGAAGGGGTTTCATTTTTTATCAACCGCCAGGAAACCCTCGGATTGGCCGGCGAGACCGGCTGCGGGAAATCCGTCACCGCCCGTTCAATTCTAAGATTGATCGATCCCCCCGGCCGCATTGTTGAAGGCCGCATCTTTTTCGAAGGGAGCAATCTGCTGAAACTGGACGATGCCGCCGTGCGCACCATTCGCGGCAGTGAAATATCCATGATCATGCAGGAGCCCAAAATGTCTTTAAACCCGGTCATCCGCGTGGGAGACCAGGTGGCCGAGACTTTGCTCATTCACGGTCGCGGTCTCAATCGCCGGTCAGCCCGGGAGCAGGCGCAGGAAATGTTGGCTGAAATGGGAATTGCCGATGCACGCCGGGTGTCCCGCCGCTATCCCCATGAGCTCAGTGGCGGCATGGCCCAGCGGATAATGATCGCCATGATGCTGGTGACCCGTCCCAAACTTTTGATCGCCGATGAACCGACCTCGGCCTTGGACGTTACGATCCAGGCTCAGATTCTGGCTCTGATGGCCAAACTTGTGCGCGACATTCAAACCTCGGTGCTGATGATTACCCATGACCTGGGTGTGATGGCCGAAACCTGCGACCGGGTGGCGGTAATGTATGCCGGAAACATTGTTGAAATGGGCACGGTCGGGATGGTGCTGAAAGATCCCCAGCATCCTTACACCCAGAGCCTTTTGCAGACGGTTCCGGATAAAGCCAACCCGGATCAGCTGCTGTTTTCGATCAAAGGAAATGTGCCCAGCTTGCTCGAACCCCAAAGCTGCTGCCGTTTTGCGGATCGATGCCAATTCGTCATGGACCGATGCCGGCGTGAAATTCCGCCGATATATGTGCTCGAAAATGATCATCAGGCCGCCTGTTTTCTGCACGATGGCCAGGCAATTTCCGTCATGCCATACAACAATCACAGCCAGAGACACCAGGCGAGTTAAGGCAATCATGGTTGAAGACACCGCTACCCTGTCGAATGCGATCCCATCTGAACGCGGAGTGTTATTGGAAATGAAAGACCTGCATGTTCATTTTCCAATACGCGAGGGGGTGCTGCACAGACATCGTGTATCGGTTAAAGCCGTCAGCGGCGTCAGTTTTACTTTGCAGCGCGGAGACGTATTCGGACTGGTAGGTGAGTCCGGATGCGGCAAGACGACCCTGGGACGCGCCATTGTAGGCCTGGCGCCGGTCACGAAAGGTGAAATCGAGTTTAATGGTAAAAGCATTGTCGGGCTGACCGGCCAGGATGCTCACCGTCGCGCACGGCAGGCACAGCTTATATTTCAGGATCCATATTCATCACTGCATCCGCGAAAAACCGTCTGCGACCTGGTTGGTGTGGGTTTGAAGCTGCACGGAATGGCCGAAGGATATGAGATCGACCGCCAGGTGCTGGCGATGCTTGAGCGGGTGGGATTCAGCGGTGAGCATATGTACCGCTATGCACATGAATTCTCAGGTGGGCAGCGTCAGCGAATCTCCCTGGCGCGTGCCCTGGTGCTGCATCCGGAGCTGTTGATACTGGACGAACCCACTTCTGCGCTGGACGTGTCGGTCCAGGCGCAAATATTAAACCTGCTCAAAGCGCTGCAGAAGGAGTTTCGCCTCACCTATCTGTTTATCTCCCATGATCTGGGGGTGATCCGTTATATGAGCCGTCGCATCGGGGTAATGTACCTCGGGAATCTGGTTGAAACCGGCTTGACATCGGATATATTTAAACACCCTCAGCATCCCTACACGCAGATATTGCTCACTTCTCTGCCTTCGCTGGATCCCGACAATCCCTCCGAGCGGGTATTGCTCGAAGGAGACCCGCCGACACCGATTGACCCGCCTCCGGGTTGTCCATTCGCCCCGCGCTGTCCCATCGTGAAAGAGCGCTGCCATATAGAAAAGCCGGCCCTTGTCCACCATGGTGGGGATCTCGCCCACCTGGCAGCCTGTCACTACGCGATTGTTTAACGAGTGTCCATCCATAAATAACGGAACATTATTTTGACAACCACAATAAACTAAAGGTGAGCCCCAAAGCTGAACAAACAATCCGAAGCAATCAGGGCCGCCGAGCCTTCCCATGGCTGCATCCGCGCAATCTTCGCTTCGTCTTCCTCCAGCTCGATCACATGGTCTAATTTGCCCTCCCGCCACATTTTCTCCAGAATCAATAAATCGTTCCAAAGATTGGCACTGTAATTTTGCAAAGCGACCAGATGATCTCGGGTAATAATCCGGGGTCTCAGGGTGGTAGGTGTCGGACCTTTCAAATAGGTATGCCCCAGTTCCAGACCTTTTTGATCCACCTCTTCCTGAATTTCCATTACGTCGGAATATTTCATTGCCAGGATCGCGTAATTGATTCGATCTACGGCATCTTTAGTGGAGATAGCCGTTTCGAGTATGGCCACGCTCTGGTTGCCGCCCCCAGATCCCACGTTGGTCGGTATCCCCCCATAACGAGCAGCAAATCCAATCAGCCCGGAATCATTAATGAGGCAGCGAAAGTCTGTCTGCCATTGCTTGAGAATTACCGATTCATCCTGCTGATCCAACCATGGGTACTCTTCCGCCCAGAGCTCTTGTGGAATAAAAGATTGAACAATATAAGGTTCCGTTTCAAGCGCTGTTTGGATGTCATCGTCAGGCGTTGTGGAGATATAGTCAATAGTTGTGTATGAAGAAATTAGGCGGCAATCCGTTTTTCTTCGACACCATTGACAAATTTAACTCCTCTAATTACTTCTGCCAGGCGTTGCGGATGGTGAAGTCG
>Ga0126326_1000255_pt1 | contig 19947 bp, 20 predicted proteins | sample InaspJWI67metaG_FD_94485 | JGI IMG/M metagenome (GOLD analysis project Ga0126326, IMG submission 94485) | Marine gutless worms symbiont microbial communities from Oahu, Hawaii - Inanidrilus sp. 1 OAHU.JWI-67 metaG | ecosystem: Host-associated > Annelida > Digestive system > Unclassified | place... | reverse complement strand
TTCGATACACTGTCGGACATGGTGGCCTCCTTCCCTGGCTAAATGTTTGGTCTCGCAACCTTTATTTAACCATATCGAGGCCACCGCCTCAAATGTGCGAAAAATATTATACGTTATGATTTTCGGCCAACCAGATCGTGGACGCCGCTTTCAGGATATTGCGCGATAAAGGGCCGGAGGCCGTAGTGGCCCGCGCTGTGGCCAACGAGCTCGGATCTTCCACCATGCCGATTTACAGCTATATCAAGTCGAAAGAGCTGCTTATCGAGGCCTTGCTCAAACGCGCGCTGGCGGTCCTCTACGAGTACATGACTGAAGAACGCACCGGCGACATGTGGATCGACTGGGGCGTGGGACATGTCATTTTCGCCCTTGAAGAACCGCAGTTGTTCAAATTGGTCATCCGGGAGCATTCCCCGGCCGATGAATCCAGACCCCATTGGAAGCTTTGGAACACCATTGTCGAAGCCGCTGCAGATTATCCCCCTTTCGATGGTTTGTCGGATGAACAGGTTGAGATGGTGATGCTGCGCCGATACATTTTTGCCAAGGGCCTGGCTACCCACCTGTCCAAGGCGCCGCGAGGGTTTCTGTCCGAGGCGCAGATTATCGATATGATCAAGGGGACGAGCCAGGCGCTGCTGGAGGGTGCCCGGAGCGGCACGATGACGGTTGTCTAGAAGCCATCTCAAATAAGTCTTTTAGCCCAAACTCGGCGTTGGGCGCTCGGTTCAAGTCCTCGAAATACTACAGGTATTCCTACGGGTTGCGACCCACCGTCGAGGAATGGATCAAGCGGGAAGTCCCGCACTGCGGGGCACCTCGCGGCCCCTTTGCACCACGTTGGGCATTAGCTTCGCGTCATTTTGAACTAAAAATCCATTTTTTGAAATAGTTTCTAAAAAATATTGCCCGGATCCACCGAAAACTATGAATTGTGAAGGAGCTTTCCGATGAACCCACTGAACAGATTTTTGGTTATCCCAGCTTTACTGGTAGGACTCGCATTTGCAACTGCCTGTGGCAGCTCGGTCAATTACACCCCCCCAGCGGGCAGCACAGAAACAGCCATTACTCACTATTCCTTCGGGAAAATGACAATTGACGGCAAGGATTACGACGGGGATCTTGTCTTACTGCCAAACGGAGAGGTGAAAGGTTGGCCGATAGACCTCGGGACCCACATGCTGCAGCCTGACGATCTGGCGCCGCTGCTTAACGAACAGGTAAAGACCGTTATCATCGGAACCGGTAATGCGGGCGCAGTCGAGCTGGATGACGAAATACAGACCCTACTCGACGATCTTCGCCAAAAGGGTGTCCGTATTTTCATCGACAATACTGTCGAGGCTGTAAAACAGTTCAACGCGAGTCCCAAGGAAGGCCTCTTGGCTTGTTTTCACCTGAACTGCTGAAAACCCATCTCAAACAAAACTGCATGTCGGGCGTTTAGTATGGCGTAGCCTACGGCGAAGACGCAAGCCTTTGGGTAAGCCTGATTGGCCCAAACGTCAGCCTGCGCTTAAGCTACGGCAGATAAACTTTGTTGGGCGCCCGGAATAAATCCTTGAAATACGCGATGTAAATACCACGCTAGCCGCTGGCCCGTTGGAACCTCCGGATAATTCCGCTTGTGCCCCCAAGCCCCTGTTGTGGGCTTGACAGCCAACTGCCGAGTAAATACTCTTTTATGAAACCCGAAACCCGGCAGTGAACAACCTGCCCGCCATTATGCCGTATATCCCAGGTATCAGGTGGATGACCATGAATCCTATCAGCGATATGAATGCCTTCATTGCAGTTAATCCCGGGGAGACTTGACCGCCGGAGACGATCATAGTTCCCGTGATTGGAATTATTCTTTTGGTTATTGGTGGGTGGATAGTTGCCAAATTACTGGCCAACCGTCGGGATTCGGAAAAGCTCGACAGCAACTCGCCCTGGCGTTGGAAGGCTCTGAAAAATAGCCACAATTAGTTTTAGGAAATTATCATTAGTTTACTGAACGGCTGGGTTTCAATTGTACAACATTGGGATTAAGACCATGTTCTGCCAATCCTGCCTGCTTGCATTCGCCTAGCTATCCTACTATTTTAATAGCATCTCTATACTCCCCTCCGATAAAGACTACCTAAGAGAGCTTCTGAAATGAAGATTGGGAATGCAGCAATTCTGGCGTCGATAATTCTTCTGGCTTTTATGCTATCAAATCTCCCCGTAATTGTGGGAGCCCAGAAGGACCGGTTTACGGTGGGTGCAAATGGTATCGCTACCGATAACCGGACAGGTTTTCAGTGGGTGGCCGGAGCAGATCAGGACGTGGACTGGCAGACCGCCAAACAGTGGGTGGAAAGTCTGGAACTGGACGGCGGCGGCTGGCGCATGCCCAAAGTCGCTGAGTTGCAGAAACTGTTTGAATTCGGGCCGCCGGATTTTATCCCTTACCAAGGCATGGCCTTCTGGTCCGGTGATACGGTTGATCCTTCCGCAGAGGAAATTTGGGTGTATTCTCCGGAGATGGGGTTTGAAGCACCGGTGCCGCCCTTTGTGGCACCCTTTAACCGGGTTTTGGCCGTGCGGGGTGAAACGCCCAAGGTTGTTGCGGTAAAGAAGGATTACCAGGCGGCCAATTACTTCTACGACCAGGGCATGGCTCTGCGCTCCGCACCGGATGGCAAGCCGGGTAAGTTTTCCAGTGTTGAAGCCGCCCTCGACTATTTCAGCCAGGCTATCGACGCGGATCCAGCTTTTGTGAAGGCCTATAATTACAGGGGTACTGTCTATATCCAACTGAAACAGTGGGAACAGGCGCTGGAGGACTTCAACCAGGCCCTACGCCTTGATGATGAATACGCAGTGGCCATGAGCAACCGGGGGATTTGCCTGCTTAACATGGGCAGAACCGAGGAAGCCAAAATCCAATTTGATCTGGCACTGCTTGAGAACCCCGGGCTTGCTTCGGCTTATCACGGCCGTGGTTTAGCTCACATGTTTACCGGCGATAAATCCGCCGGGTGTCTGGACGCCACAAGGGCCTGCGAATTGGGAATGTGCAGGCTGCACAAGGCCCATTGCCGCTAACAGGATCGCTGGATTGAAGTTCTTGGACCTCCATTTCGGTAAATCAAGAAATGCGCCGATCCTTTTGGCAGATTAGCTACCTGCCACGTTCCCTTGCCAGCGCGGAAAATAGGCTTACTTTGTACCAAATGCCTTGAAGAGAACCGATGAATCCAGAAAGGGAGGGGCCATGGAAAAGCGCGGATTGATGGAACGGTTGGAAGCTGAAGGTATCGTCTGTGCGGAAGGCTACCTGTTTGAAATGGAAAGGCGCGGGTATCTGACCGCCGGTGAGTTTGTGCCTGAAGTGGCGCTGGAACACCCGGAAGCGTTGGCAACCCTGCACCGCGATTTTCAGCATGCCGGATCGGATGTCGTGGTGGCGTTTACCTACAATGCGCACCGTGAAAAAATGCGGATTATTGGCAAAGAAGACCTGCTGGAACCGCTCAACCGGGCCGCGTTGCAGATTGCCAGACAAGTCGCGGATATGGTTCCCGAAGGCACTGAGCCGAATTTGGTGGCCGGTAACATTTCCAATTCTAACATCTGGCATCCGACCGATACCGCTGCCCAAAAAGAGGTGCGCGCCATGTTCGACGAAATGGTATCCTGGGCGGCGGATGCTCACGTCGATTTCATTATCGGCGAGACGTTCTATTTCACCGAGGAGGCTTTCTGTGCCCTGGAAGCCATTCAGGCGGTCGGAAATATCCCGGCTGTGATCACCTTGGCGCCCATGGGCGGAAATAAAATGCGCGACGACTTTTCAGTGGTTGATGCGCTCAAGGCGCTCGAAGACCGTGGGGCTGACGTTGTCGGCCTGAATTGCTTCCGGGGCCCTGTCACCATGATGCCGTATTTGAAGGAGGCCCGCGACGTGCTGCAGGGCCCCATGGCGGCTCTCCCGGTGCCCTACCGAACCAATCCCCAGCAGCCCACTTTTTTCAACCTGGACGATAAAAACGGTTGTACCTGCGCGTCCCCCCACGGGCGCACTTTTCCCACGGCCCTGGATCCACTGCTGTGCAACCGATACGAAATTCGCCAATTTGCTGCCGATGCCTGGCAGCAGGGGATTCGCTACCTGGGCGTGTGCTGCGGTGCCGCACCGGTTCATATCCGGGAAGTCGCCGAGGCCATGGGGCGGAAACCGCCCGCCAGCCGCTATTCCGAAAACATGTCCAAACATTTCATGTACGGCAGCGACGAACGTTTACCGGAGCATATCACTGCCTATGGTGACAAGGCCTGAAAAACAACTGACTGTTTTTTATTGACAAGTCCCTGTGGAGGGTAGTTTGACTGAGGGACATCTTGCCGCCACGGTAAGCGCAATACGGATCATATCTGTTTCATGGGGAGCGCCGACCGGAATACCCAAAAGCAATTTTAAAGCCTTATGATCAAGAAGTTTTCCATGGCCCTCGGGCTTCTGTTTTTGGTTGTAATCGGGACCTGCTTTTCTATCTATAGCAAAGCTACCCGTCTGCCGGAGAACCGGCCCCAGGCTGTTTTAAATCAAACGGTCGACACTAAAAAGATGGTTGTGGTCTGTCTGGGCGACAGTCTGACCCATGGGCGGGTGAGCCACAATTACGTGGACGAACTGGACGAACGGTTTCCGGATGATTACCTGTTTGTCAATGCGGGCATCAACAGCGAACTGGCGTATAATGTACTGCAGCGCATCGAGACGGTCATCGCGCTCAAGCCCGATTATATCACCGTCCTGATTGGAACAAATGATGCCCTGGGGACTCTCGACGATCAGAGCGCCCAGAGATATATTGAAAAATGGAACCTTCCACAGGCACCCGACCGAAAATGGTTCCGGAAAAACCTTGTGCGTATCGTCACGCGGCTGAAGCAGGAAACCCGGGCCCAAATTGCGCTGCTGTCATCGCCGCCGATAACTGAAAATCCTGACCATCCGGGCTATATTCAGGCCCGGACCTACTCGCAGGATATCAGGTTGATAGCTCAGGAGCAGCAGTTGGCCTACCTGCCGCTAAATGAAGTCCTGACTTTTGCGGTTGAGGGGGAAGCCCGGAAAAACAAATTGGTATTCAGGGGACCGGAAAGAACCCTTTTGTACAAGGCACTTGTGGCTCGTTTTGTATTGGGTCGTAATTGGGATACGATATCAGCTAAAAATGGATTCACTTTCCTTACCGATTTTATCCACTTGAATAAAAAGGGCGCCGACATTGTGGCAGACCTGATAGACGATTTTGTGCGGCACAATTGAAAGGAACACACCCCATGGCGAATGAAACCCTCCTGGAAACATTGGATAGTGAAACTTCGGAGCTTGACCGTATTTTCGATCTGCAACGCGAAGCTTATACCCGCAACCGGATGCCCACGGTTGAGGAACGAATCGGGCACTTACTGAATCTCGAAAGAGCCCTGATTGACTACCAGGACCATCTCGCCATGGCCTTGAACGCCGACTTCGGCTGCCGGTCCGGGGACGAATCCCGCCTGGCGGAGTTATTCCCCAGCGTAGAGGGTATTCGCTATGCAGCCAAACGCGTGAAAAGGTGGATGAAGCCCAGTCGCCGCCATGTCGGCCTGCTGTTTCAGCCGGCCCGGGCCCGGGTACTCTATCAACCCCTGGGCGTCGTGGGGATCATTACCCCCTGGAACTACCCGGTGTATCTTTCCATCGGCCCGCTTACCAGTGCCCTGGCGGCCGGCAACCGGGCGGTGATCAAGATGAGCAAATTCACACCGCGCACGGCGGAAACATTGCGAACCGTGTTGGCCAAGACGTTTGACGAAGATCATGTGACTGTGCTGGAGGGTGCGCCTGGGCTGGGGTCCGCTTTCTCAATGAAACCTTGGGATCACCTGTTTTTTACCGGGTCCACCCAGGTGGGACGCCACGTCATGCGGGCGGCAGCCGAAAACCTGACTCCGGTTACCCTCGAACTGGGGGGGAAATCGCCGGCCATCATTAGCCCATCCGTGCCCATGCCGGATGCGGCCGAGCGGATCGCTTTCGGGAAGGTGTTTAACGCCGGGCAGACGTGTATTGCCCCTGATTATGTGTTGTGCCCGGAAAACCGCCTGAATGAATTCGAAACGGCCTTTACGGATGCAGTGGGGCGCATGTATCCCTCCATGCAAAACAATCCCCAGTATACCAGCGTTATCAATGCCGGCGAATTTGCTCGTCTGGCGTCACTCGTTCAGGACGCCGAGGATAAAGGCGCCCGCATTGTAAAGGTGAATCCGGGGGGGGAGGACTTTGCGAATAGCCGGAAAATGCCGGTGCACCTGCTTTTCAATGTCAACGATCACATGGAGGTGATGACCGAGGAGATTTTTGGCCCCCTCCTGCCGGTCGTTTCCTGCGGTAACACTGCTGCGGCCATCGATTACGTGAACGCGCGACCCAGGCCGCTGGCCTTATATTATTTCGACTACGATCAGGACAAGGCCGACCAAGTCCTCTCTCAAACCCATTCAGGGGGCGCGATCATCAACGACACTTTAGTGCACGTAGCACAGGACGACCTGCCTTTTGGCGGCGTTGGCCCCTCAGGTATGGGGATGTACCACAGTCATGAAGGTTTTCTGGCCCTGTCCAAGGCCAAAGGTGTGCTGTACAAGCCCCGTTTCAACAGCAGCAAATTCATTTATCCACCATATGGCCGGTTCGTCCACGGGCTGATCTACCGCTTGTTTTTAAGGTAGCGTGCTTCTCGGCACTCATCCTCAGGTCAGAAGAATCAGATACATTGGGTATTCCCCTGCCTTTTGTTACCTCCAAAGGCGCGGCTACTTGCAAAACGCAGCCCTGTGTTTTTGCAAGGTGCCCAGGTAGTTGGCAATCGTGACTTTTTCAGTGTTGTCGACACGCGCCCCCTTATCTTGCATCCATTCAATTGTCTTCCCCCATACCAGCGGATTGCGCCTACCGATATAGCGACAGATGCGAGACGTGTTGTGGCAGTGGGTGCATTTTTGTAAAAACAGGGTTTCACTATCCTGGGCGCCGGTAACCTGGGGGACTTTGAGCAGCACGACGATTACCAATACGGATAATAGCAACATAAGGACAGTACGCATGGAAGCACTCCTGATTTCATGAGCTTAGGACTTGCGGATTGAACTTTGTCAGGCAGGATGTTATGCGGTCCGGTGATTTTTATCAACAGGCTATTTTCACGATGCTCAAGTCATCATTTAAACGGCAACCCAAATTGGGCACTCCAAATAACACGTCGCAACCCCTTGATTATTCTCGCCGGAGCCGATATGGTACCGGAAATCCAGACGCTGGATGCAATTTATGAAATTCAACTTAGATAAACATCCGTATGCAATTACCGCCTTTGTATTCCTGGTTGTCCTGATCGTCGGAAACATTTGGCTTGGGTGGGGTCAACTCGCCCTGGCATATTTCGGATTGCTTTTCTTCATCGTCATTATCGGCATCCGGCTGGATGAGATTTCCCGGCAGGTCCGAGATCTGGGTGCCGTTCAAGCAACCCTGCTGAAAGAATCCGACAATCCGGGGTCCTTCTCGCAGGTCGTAACGGAGATCCGTCAGTTGAACGGGCAATTGGCCGAATTAAAGGTGTTGCTGGCCCGTTTGAATGCCAACCTGGAAAGGCCCCCGCAGCCTCCAGACGAATAGTCCTCACCGGCAACCGGCATTGAGCAATATGACCCAGGTGCACTCCCATCCCAGCTATGTATCTATTCACGGCGGTCACAGCGGTGAGTTCTGCAATCACGCGCTAGATTCCCTGGAAGACATCGTGCAGGCCTACGTTCGAAAGGGTTTTGCCTGGGTCGGACTGACAGAGCATGCACCGCCGGTGACGGATGCCTTCATGTATCCTGATGAAAGGGGAGCCGGTTTGGATGCCGGCCGCCTGTACGAACGCTTTGCGGCCTATATAAAAACAGCCCGTGAACTCAAGGCTCGCTTTGCAGGCACCCTGGACATTTACGTGGGCTTCGAAACCGAGCTGACCTCCGGGGCCCTGCCATTCACCCGCCGCCTGATTGAGACTTTTAAACCGGATTATATTGTGGGGTCATTGCATCACGTGGATGACATCAGTTTTGACTTTTCCCGGGCGGATTATCACCGCGCTGTGGCGTCTTTGGGCGGGCATGACAACCTTTACTGCCGATATTTCGATCAGCAACACGAATTGATAGAAACGTTGAACCCGTCTGTTATCGGCCACTTCGATCTCATTCGGATTTATGATGAACATTATAAGACCAGACTCGTGAAACCGGAGATCGCCGACAGGATAGATCGAAACCTGGCCCTGATTGCCGATCGGGGACTTATCCTGGATTTCAACCTGGCGGCGCTTTCCAAGAATATGGATGAACCGTATGTTTCTGCAAAAATTTTGGAAAAGGCACGGGAATTGGGCATAGCGGTGGTCCCGGGCGATGACAGCCATTCGGTGGAGAGCGTCGGACGCCATCTGGATGCCGGTATCAACATACTCACAGGGATGGGATTTAGCACGAACTGGCAGCGACCGGTCTGAACCGATCAGCGCGCGCAATCCCCGCAGCTTGTTGGAGTTCAGCGGAAATCCCGCTTATCGAGGCTGCGAGGATCGTTCTAACCCTGGCATGCGGCCGGGTATGGGGCCATATTTCGTTTCATCTGCTGCCTAAAAATGCTACGTTGAATTGGTTATGGACAATCGGGCGAACCAGAAAATAGTTGCGCACAAACCGAGCCGACTGTGGGAATCTCTCAAGAAGGCCTACGTGCGATTTCTCAAGATCCGGGGAACGCCCCGGGAAATTGCACTGGGTTTTGCCCTGGGTATATTCGTGGCCATGTCGCCCACCATGGGATTTCAGATGGCTATCGCGATCCCCATTGCCGCCATGTTGAAATGGAACAAAATCGCGGCGGCCATGGCCGTCTGGGTCTCCAACCCGTTGACCGTACCCATTATTTATGGGCCGACCTATTTCGTTGGCGCCAAAATCATGGGCATGCCCCTGGGGCTGAATGCCGCAAATGCGGCCAGTGGATCCACCATGTTGGCTTTTGCCGAGAAGGCACCGAAAATATTCGGGGCCATGACCCTGGGCGGCGTTGTCCTGGGGCTGCCGCTGGCGGTGGTCAGCTACTATCTGGCCTATTTTGCAATTGAGAAATACCGGACCGACATCAAGGCCAAGATTGTCGAAAAGAAAGAACAACTGGCTGAAAAGAAACGCAAACGCCGCGAGAACAAGGCCCGGAAGAAAAAGAAGAAGAAAAAGGCAAAGGCCCGCCGAAAGAACTGAGAGGCTACCTTAAAAATGCCTTTTGGCCCAATCCACCAGAGGCGAATAAATCTCTGCGTTGGGCGTTCGGTTTTGGCACGGAGTGCCGGTTTTCAAACCGAACGGCGCAACCGTAAGCGCCATCCTCGAAATACTTGAGTAATCAGCAAGATAGGCATTGGCTTCGCTGGCACCTCCGGTTACGACCCTCAATCTTTGAATCAGATAGCGGGAAGTCCCGCAAGGCGGGGGAACCTCACGTCCGCCGCACCTTGAGCCAAAATCCTATTTTTAAGATAGCCTCTAGTGTTAGGCGCCTAACTTTCCTGCGAATCTTCAAACGCATTATCCAGCTTATATATATAGACCAGCACCTCAGCCACTACGCGATACAATTCTTCCGGGATATCACTGTCTATTTCCAGAGCTTCCAACAAGTGCACCAGATTACGGTCCTCCCGGACCGGGACGTCGCAAGCCCGGGCAACTTCCAGTATCTTTTCCGCAATGAGCCCCCGGCCGGTGGCCACCAGTTGCGGGGCCCGGTCCTTCGCAGGGTCATAGGAGATCGCGGCGGCTTTTTTTTGTTCTTCCATATCAGGCCTGCAAATCTACCAGCCGATCGCCGGACATGTCCAGATCTTCGTATTCGAAAGCAGCGATGTTTTTTTCGTCGACGGCGGCAGTAAGGTTGACCGTTTCAAATACGCCGCTGAGCAATTCACCCAGGCGGCTTAGATGGCTGTCTATGTGACGGCGCACGGATTCGTTTGCGGTACTGAATTTGACTTCCAGGTTTTGCTGGTGAGCAAAAATGTCGGCCCTCACAGGGCCCATCCGTTCCATTGACAGCAGCAGCGATATCCGGAACCCGGTCCCGGCCGCGGCATTTTTTTTCAATGGATAGAACACTTTCAGACGGGCTGGTTTTTGTCCTTCCTCCATCGGCAGGGTGAACGTAATGACCTGCAAGGCATCCGTTCCGCGTCCCCGGTCGGTTCCGGACCGATCGCCTGTTTCGGTCTCGGCATCCGTCCACCCCCGCAGGCCCCGCAGAATGTCCAGCGTTTCGTTGAGTTCCGTTTTCTGGAGGGCGATGAACTCGCGCAACACGGCCAGGTCTGCCCGCAGGTTTTCGGAAAGGGGTCCGGGTCTTAGGGGTGTTGCCGATGTTGTCCCGGATGTCGGCTTGGGGGTCGCCAGAGAGGCGAGGGCCCGGTGGACAGTTTCACCGGTCGGCACCTTGTTGCGCTCCATCAAGACCTGGAGGGTGCGCACCGCCCTGGATAGCTTCTTTCCTGGCGGCGTGTTTTTATTATTCGCGGCCGCCTCCACCAGGGTGCTTTCAATACGGTCGAATTCGGTGCCCAGAGCAGTCGCTTTGGGCTCTATCAGGTTGACAATCCGGGTGATTTCTCGGCCGTTTGATTTTAAAGCGGATCTGGAGCTGCCGCTCGCTGGAGACGGTTTTCCAAAACCAGGCAGCCTTTCAATCGTCTCCGCCGGAGCATGCTTGTCCGTCAATGATGTCTTTGGCGGCATTTTGGGCCGCGGTGCCGTAGATTTCAAGCGTTCTTGAGACGGCCGGCTTTCAATGAACTGTGCCAAAATCTGCAGGTTTTGCCTGGCCGCGGCTGCACGGAGACTCGTTTCAGGTCCTGGTGAACCGGCGTACGATTTTGGCGTGCGGATGAAGACTTCTAACTGATTCAAAGCCTTTTCGGTTTGCGCATCTAGCCGGAGCTGGTTTGTCTGAAGGTAGCCCCGATAATCCGACAACAGCGGCGCTAACGATTTTGAGCCCGGGCCCGGGTCACTTTTTAAAAGCATGTCCAGGAACTTTTGCAAAGTTCCTTTTTCAATAGTTTTCGTATCAGGTTCAAGTTGACCGGCCACCGGACCATGCCTTTGTTGGGGCGCAAAGGTCGGCCCGGCAAAGTGACCGACCGCGGGCCCCGGTGCCGGCCTCAACTCGGGCAGCAGGCGTCGGATCTGCGGATCTGACCACAGGCCGGTTTTAACCAGCTGCAGCTGCAGTGCTTTCAGGGTTGCTGCCGGCAGGTTCCCTGCATTGGGTCTGGGCAGGCCCCCATTAGAAAAATTGGTAGGTGAATGGGCACGCGAGTAAGCGACGGCGGTTTTGCCGGATCCGATCAGGGCTGTCCGGATAAGCCGGGCCTGCGCGACCTCAATATGCTTGATAAAATTCAGGGCGGCCCTGCGGATGGGAGCCAGTTGCGACTCCCGTTCGCTGGCGATTTTTGGGAGGATCTTCGCCAGTTTGAGCAGGTTGGGCTTTAAATCGTTGTCCAAGATATGGGTCACAAAGGGGTGGGCCGCCGCCCGGCCCACATCGATCTCCCGGGGAGATTTGAAGAGTTGGAGCAAGACGGTTTCCAACTTTTTTTCAAAAAAGACACCTGAATTAACAAGCAGCGCTTTAACTAGGGGTGCCAGCTGGCCGGGTGACCGACCGGGCTGCAAGGATGGCAACAGGCGGCTTAGCCGCGCAATCTGTAGACGAAGGCTCTCCGTCTGGCCGCGATTAACGCCGGGGAAACCCGGCTTTCGGAGGGCCGCTTCAAGCTGTTGCTTGAAACGCTCGAGATCTTCGGGCCTGAAGGACTGTTCGATCGGGTCTTTATTAGCGGGCGGGGGAGGATCCTGGATTTTCAGTTTTATCTGGTTGCCGGTATCCAGCACTTCGAACCGCAGGTTGTCACCTTTGGCCACCGGGAACCGGACCCGGGTCTGGGTGCGAAACTTTCCGAAGTTGATTTGGAGCAGTCCACCAGGCAGAATGTCTACAACCCGCCCGTTGAGTATGGTTCCCGGCCGCAGGGGCGCCTGGGTTGGGCGCTCCGCTCGCATAGACGGTTCCATAAAAACCTTGATGATGGCGGATAATTCAGACATAGTTTCTATTTCGTAAGTTCAAAACTGGCACCATGCCAGTCTAGTCTCATAATATCGGTAAAAAGGTCCTTAAAGTTTAGTTTTTCAGCGCCGCCACCAATAATAACATGTCGGAAATTCTACTGATCCAGCCGCCCATTCAGGATTTTTACCTCACCCGTAAGCGAACCATGCCATACGGGTTGGCTTGCCTGGCGGGGGCACTCGAGAAGGCTGGTTTTGCGGTTACGATTTTCGATGCCCTGGCCACCCAGAAATCGAAGCCCTTACCCTTCCCGGACCAGATGGCTTACCTCGTGCCTTTTTACGGACAGCCCGATAGTTCGCCATTTGCCCTTTTTCACCAGTACCGGCATTTCGGCTACAGCTACCAGCACATTGAACGCATCATTCGAGAATCCGGTGCATATTTGGTCGGAATCAGTTCCCTTTTTACGCCCTACAGCGCCGCGGCCGAGAAAGTGGCGGCCATCGCAAAAACGGTCGATCCCGGCATCACCGTCGTTATGGGCGGACACCACCCGACCGCCCTTCCATATGCAGCCATGCAATGCACATCCGTGGATTATGTGCTTCGTGGGGAAGCCGAAGAAACCCTGCCTGTGCTGGCGGCGGCCGTCAAATCCGGGCGTTCGCCGGCCGAAATTCCCGGGCTTGTCCGGCGCCTGCCGGACGGCCGTCTGCAAGCCAGCAAGCCAGCCTGGCTGCAGGATCTCGATGCTGTTGCCCTGCCGGCCGCGCATCTGGTGAAGCAAAACTTTTACCAGCGGGGCTCGCGGGGGGCGGCTGTGGTGGTCGCCAGCCGGGGATGCCCCCTGCAGTGCAGCTACTGCGCTTTCGGGGCGGACAGCGGCTGCTCCTACCGCAAACGGTCGGTAGGCTCAATCATGCAAGAAATAGACGGGCAGGTAAGGGCACATGATATTGGATTTATTGATTTTGAAGATGAAAACCTCTCGATGGATCGAGACTGGTTCATGGCGCTTATGGCAGCCATAGAAGGTTGCTGCGCCGAACGCAACATTGAGCTGCGGGCCATGAACGGACTCTATCCACCGGCCCTGGATGAGGCCATGGTGCGGGCCATGCGGGCGGCCGGGTTTAAAACCCTGAACCTGGCGCTGGGTGCTACCGCGGCCGACCAGTTGAAACGCTTCAAACGCAAGGATGTCCGCCACTCTTTTGAGGCGGCCCTGCACGCTGCAGAGTGTTACGACATGACTGCCGTGGGCTACATTATCGTCGGCGCGCCCGACCAGTCGGCCGAGGAATCACTGGTCGACCTGCTCTATCTTGCCGGGCAGCGTGTGTTGGCCGGCTTGTCTGTTTTTTATCCGGCGCCGGGCAGCTGGGATTACCAGCAATGCCAACAGCGCGGGTTTTTACCGGAACGCTACGATCTGATGCGGGCCACTGCTTTGCCGCTTGACCAGAGGACCAGTCGTCTGGAGAGCATCACCCTGCTGAGATTGGGCCGGATCCTGAACTTCATGAAAGCGCTGCAGGATCAAGGCGTACCCGTATCCATTCGACACATGGCATCCCCAGGGGACTTGCCCGATGCCTCTGACCGGACAGCCGTTGGCATTTGGCTGTTGCAGGATTTTTTCCGCAGCGGCATAATAAGGGGCCTGTCACCGGAAGGCCGCCTTTATGAGCATAAGACCGCGCCGAGCCTGGTCCGGATGTTCATTGACGGTATCCGGAATATGGATGTTCAGGGGGTTTCATCTTCAGGTTAAAAAGAATCAGGATCTACAGGATGTCATAAAACGTTTGCTACGGATGGAGGATCGTGCATGGAGTTGGGTGAACACCTAAAACCGATTATTGAAAAAGTGCAGGTCAATATTCCCTTCGGAATGTTCTTCGACGGATACTTGGAACTATTTGAAAAGGCCGGGCTCAACCCGGAAATCTGCATGGATGCCGATGCCCTCGAACACTTTTCACGCGATGATTTCAAGGAGGTTGCCGCCATTTTCAAACGCAACAGGCGCAGGGTTACCTTCCATGGCCCTTTTGCGGACATGGTACCGGGCTCTCAAGACCCGGGGTTTTTACAGTTGGCCCGGAAGCGGCTGGACCAGATGATCGACCTGATCGAGATTTTCGAACCGGTGACGATTGTCTGCCATCCCGGCTATGATTACCGGCGGCACAGCTATTACCAGGAAGCCTGGCTGGAGACCAGTTTGGAAACCTGGCGCGCCGCCGGCGAGCAGATCAAACGGGCCGGCAGTCGTCTCATGCTGGAGAATGTATACGAGACCGATCCCGGGCAGATGCTGCCCCTTTTCAATGAACTGGCCGGACCGGATATCGGCTTTTGCTTCGATGTCGGCCACCATTTCGCCTTCGGCAAGGTGCCGCTGGACGAATGGCTGGACACGCTGGGGCCTCACCTGGGACAGCTTCACCTCCACGACAATTCCGGAGCCGATGACGAGCACCGGGCATTAGGCCAGGGGAGCATCGGTCTGGAACCGCTGTTTAATTTTTTGCGGGCAAGGGCAAACAACCCGCCGGTACTTACCCTCGAACCGCACCGGGTCGAAGATTTGATGCCCAGTCTGGAATATTTGCAGGAAAAACTTGGTTAGGTAATTGTCAGGATTTGCCTAAATGAACCGGGGTTGAAGTAGCGTGGACTGTTTCAGGTAATCCATACCATTTTGATTATTACACTAATTGAAGACTAATGGTCGTATTCCGCATCTACTTTTATTAGGTTTAAAATGGTATTCTTGATTTTCACAATCCACTAAAAAGTTGCAGATAGGCTAATTAAGCGTAACTTTCTCCTTTTGCATCATCTATCACCCGGTGCCATGAATAAGCAATTCTTGGTTGTGTATTTTTAGACGCTTAAAATACTCCATTTTTATTTCGGATCTTACCTCCATTCATCCAATAATTAAATCTCAAAAATGTATCCAGTGCCTGAATCGAGTCCCAGTGTTCTACAATTTTTCCGTTTTCAATCCTCCATGTATCTATGATGTTCATTCCTTTCTGATCATTTCCTCGATCCTTTTCTTTTAGCGTTGCATGCGAGTGAAAGATTACATAATCACGATCCGCATAGATATGTTTTACTTCATACGTGTAATCTGGGTAATCTCGAACAAATTCCCGGAGAAATCCTACTAGACCATCAATTCCATCAGGGAGATTTCTATTGTGCTGAATATATGAGTCTTCGTTATATTTCTCCAGAACATATTCAAAGTTATGTTTATTCATTAAGTTTTGTACAAAATCCGTAATCAGTTTTACATTTTCAAATTCTTTTTCTGACCAACTTTCTTTCTGAAAGGATTCAAGATTAATGATTAGTTTATCTGACTTTGCGTGAATCTCTGCTGAGACAGCACTGCAACCTATAATAAGAAATGAGACCATGATGTATTTCCACATAATTATTCTCCTGGTAAAAAATTAAAATAGGTGGATGTATCCAGACCAATGTTTATAGCAGGTTAGAAAACCCCATTCTTGTTTTGTACTGCGCCGCCTGTGATCCAATAATACATGCGCATAAAACCATCGAGGGGTTGAACAGCATCCCAATGCTCAGTTAACTTCCCGTCTTTTACAAGCCAGGTATCCATAATGTTAAAACCTTTTCGATCATTACCCCGGTGCTTCTTATTTACTGTGGCGTGCGAATGTAAGGTTACGTAGTCACCGTCGACAAAAATACTTTTTACCTCATATGCAAAATCCGGGAATCGTTTTGTGAGGGTGCTGACAGAATTGATTACACCTGTAATTCCATCTTTCATGCTTCGATTGTGTTGTATATACGTGGCATCTGAATACTGCTCCTCGATGAGCTTAAAATTGTGATCGTTCATCAAGTGTTGTACGAATAATAGGACGGTTTCGGCTTTTTGCTTTTGGGATGCTGACCAGTGAACTTTCACGAGGGAGCCAATCTCGTTGCGAATTGTTTCCATAAACACCTCCTGTTTTATAGCCAGCTTCACACTGGCATTGAATTACATTTAAATGGACATTCTCCTCAACCCAATGTTGGGGTATGCTCTCAGGCCTGGGTAACACTCATGAGAATTCTATTGCACTCTGCCCGGTTCATTATCCGGGGGACGCATAAGATCATTTGGCCCCCTATTACCGAATTAAACTATACTGTGTAGTGTAGTTATGGATGGTTAGTTTGTCAAGTGTAAAATTGCATTTAAGATCCTAATGCTGTGATTGTTATCCATAAGTATTTGTAAAATAAGCTAAATAAATGTTTATTCGAAATTCTGGGTATTGGTATTGCAACTGGGCACCATTTAGTGTACTATACGGTAAAGTATAGTTAGGGCGATCCACAATATTCGAGAAACCAGGAGATATTCAAGTGATACCGGGCCAGAAATTAAAAAAACGGCGGAAAAGCCCCAAACGGGCTGCGGTCATTGAAGCGGCCACAGAGGAATTTCTAACCTACGGGTTTTCTGAAACCAGCATGGATCGAATTGCCGAGGCTGCCAACGTCTCTAAAAGAACCGTATATGACCATTTCGGAAGCAAGGAAATCCTGTTCCAGGCCATCGCCAAGGTGATTTTAGAGCAGATAGAGGAAATGGAAACCCATGTCTATTCCAGCGAGAAATCATTGGATGAACAGCTTTTAAATATTGGCAATACGTTTGCACAGACCATTACCGACTCAAAATTCATGAAGTTGTCACGGATTGTAATCGCACGGTACATTCAGTCACCTGAACTGGCCCATAAAGCCCTTAAAGCTTTTGCCCGGTTGAGGCGGGATATGATCGCCTTTTTCAAAGCTGGAAAACGGGATGGCCGATTGAATATCACCAATCATGAGAAAGCTGCCACACAATTTGCTGGATTGATTAAGGAAATTGCGTACTGGCCGCAGTTGATGGCAGGGCAGGAACCGCTTTCAACCCGGGAGCGCAGGGCGACAGTAAAGTCGGCGGTCGAAATTTTTTTGGGATATTACCGTATGGATTAAAGGCCAGCAACAAATTTACCACCAACCCAATGAGTAATTAAAATTGATGTATAGCCAAACTGCAGATGTGCTGTGCGTATCTGCACTATAATCTATCCACAATTACGATATGATGAGGATATCTTGACTGCGCACATTTGCCAAGAACATGCAATAGTGCGATTTTGCCGAAATTTTGAACACTTCAAATGGTATTGCTTGGTTTAATACCCACCAAATGGTCCCAATTCAGCTACAAAGCCAGAAAAATTGAAAAACCGGGATGCCATTACGGTCACCCCGGTGTGCACAATAATTCTGGTATTCCTTGGTAATCAGGAAATCAGGAATACCATCGAAATATGGTCGGAGTGCTCGCTTGGAAAGTTTATGGATTCAAGCTTTATCTTTGACTTTTTCAAGGCCAGCTGAGTCAGCGAATAGGATAACTAATCGTACTTCAGACAAACAATTATTGATGAGGATAAGATGAGAGAAAGAATCCTCTTGGCTCAGATTTACGGTCGAGTCATTGTAAACTCTCTGGGACTTTTGCCGGTCCACTTTTTAAAGGCATGATTGAAGGCGCTCTGGTCTGAATATCCAAGCATAAATGCCACCTCGCATATGGAAACATCTGGATCGGCAAGTTGATCAATTGCAATCCTTTTACGCACAGTTTGAACAAGTTTCCGGAAACTTGTATTTTCGTTTTTGAGCTTTTCCTGGAGCGATCGCTTGCTAAGTGCAAGCTCACGGGCAATGGTATCAATCAGCGGTGCACAGCCCTTCAATACAGTCTCGCCAATTAGCCCGGCGACCTGACCCGACCATTTTTTATCCAGTGCAATAGTCTGTCCTATTTGGAGCGCATGTTTTTCCAGCAGATTTAATAACGTCGGGTCTGCGAATTCAATGGCAATGTCCAGATCCCGGCGGCCAATTACCAGTTCATCCCTGTCAGCCAGAAAGTGGACCGGTGCATGAAAGTAGCTTTCATAACCGGCTTGATCTTCAACACGCTCCGGCCCATGGTGAATAAAGTTGGCTGCGACAGGCCGGATACGACCTTGTGAAAGTCTGGCCAGAACGGAAAAGCAGGTACACAAAAACGCGTCTGAAAGATAGGGCAGTTGGTGAGAACCAAGTACGGAAAAATCCCATGACAAGAGCACAAAACCTTTCTGTTTCCGGACTACAGGCTGAATCTTTTCAGCCATGATCCGGTGGTGCCGAACAAAAAGATCCAGGGCTGTGCCAATGTTCGGGCTATTCTGCATCATGGAAAACAGAATGCTGTTTTCTGGAAAATAATGGGCAGACTGTTTTCCCAGATTTAGGCCGGGACAGGGATCTTTGCTTGTTTCAGCGATTTTAAGCCAGACCTCTGCAAATTTGCTCGCCTGAATGCTGGCTGCACCGTTGTTCAGTGCTTTAGAATCAAACCCATGCTTTCGGGCTACCTGATCAAACACCACACCCCTGGAACCAGCATAGGCCTGCAGCATCTTGACCAGCCCGACCGACACTTTGAAATCTTTAAAAACAGGCATCCCTGTCTCCTGCAATAAAATCGATTTGTTCATCATGAACCAAATCTGCGCAAAATATCAACTCTTTTTCACATAGTAACAAGACCTGCTCCGACCAATCCTGATAATTTCCGGTATCTTTCAAACGGCTTTTATGAGCCAAAAACCAATACCAAGGAGATAATCATGAATAACGCAATACATATTCAAAGAATGAAAATAGTCTGCTGGATTGGGGTTGCTGTCGATGCCCTATGGGTCCTGGCTCTGGTCTGGCCCAAACTGTTCGCTGTCTTAACTGGAAACAGCGCCATGATAGATAACCTTTCCGTGCGTTTAATTGCCGGAATTGCAGCATCGCTGATGGCCGGGTGGACAATCCTATTAGCCTGGGCTGCCCAGAATCCTGTGCAAAGAAGAGGCGTCATGCTTTTTACAGCCATTCCGGTTATCACCGGATTGTTCAGTGTTTCCATGATTGGCAATATCTTCGGACAGGGCGGAGGCTCCCTCTGGATCCTCCTAAAAACTGCAGGTTTATTTTCTGCGATGCTGTGGGGGTATTTCACAGCCAATAAAATGGCAAAGGGGGAAGCCCATGAAATCTAAAATGAATATCACCGTCCGTGGATACCACATAGACCAATTCGGCCATGTCAATCACGGCAGGTATGTAGGACTGCTCGAAGAAGCCCGCTGGTGTTACCTGGAAGAAAACAACCTCTTTGAGCCCATCCATGAAATTGGAGCAATCCATGTTGTTTCAAGGCTTGAAATCGATTACAGGCATCCTGCAAGGGTTAACGACACTCTGTGCTTTGAAACAAAGGTGACCGGCCGCACTGATTCAGGATTTCTGATGAACCAGGATGTATTTCTTAAATCCTCGAAAAAACTCGTTCTGCATGCCCGGGTTTTCAATGTATTTGTCGATCAACAGGGTAAACCCCGAGCAATAGATCCACGAATTTTTGACTTCTGGCCCGACCTGGCAAGTGCAGAAACAATCAGCCGCCTTTGAGATAGGGAAGCCGCTTAGGTAGGTCGGGTTACCAGGACATCTGGACCGCGCACATTCTATGATTCCTTTGTCAACACCTTCTTTTATATGCAAAATTTCAAATAGTTATGTAGCTATACTGACAAAGACCGCACTTCTCCTCGCAGCAGTTAGATACCATATCGGCGAGT
>Ga0126326_1000254_pt1 | contig 19988 bp, 14 predicted proteins | sample InaspJWI67metaG_FD_94485 | JGI IMG/M metagenome (GOLD analysis project Ga0126326, IMG submission 94485) | Marine gutless worms symbiont microbial communities from Oahu, Hawaii - Inanidrilus sp. 1 OAHU.JWI-67 metaG | ecosystem: Host-associated > Annelida > Digestive system > Unclassified | place... | reverse complement strand
GGTACACAGACAGTATTTTCAAATAACATACGCTTTTTTGCATAAAAAAAATAATATAGCGGTTGTCACAAACTACTTTTACTTGGAAACGTTATAAGAACCTCCTTATTTTGTAATGGCTCATACGGAACGAATTTATGACAACCGCTATAACCTGGATCCGGGGAGAATTGAAAATTGAAGATTGGTGGCTTCCGCTCCACTTTGTCCATTATATCGATTTGATTCGGCCGCCGATTGACATCACGGGTCATACGATATAAGTAAGTTTTTAGTACCCGCGGATTTCAATAACTACTGAAATCGATTTCTGCTGCTGAATACCAACGAATAATTGGAAACAATATCTATCAGCCTTCTGCTACAGGCGCCAAACAATAAACCATGCTCAACCAGCAACAGCAATTCGGCAGGAAAAGCGAATCCCTGGCAGTCAAGCACCTGAAAAAACAGGGCTATCGGATAGTGGAGCAGAACTATCGCACGAACCTGGGAGAAATCGATATTATCGCCAAAGAAAAGGACACGCTGGTTTTCGTAGAAGTCAAAGCACGCAACAGCAGCCGTTTTGGAAATCCGAAAGGCGCGGTCACGCCCAAAAAAAAGCGCAAAATATCGATGGTCGCACTTCAATATCTTAAAAACAATCGGCAAACCAATGCAAAAGCCAGATTTGATGTCGTGGCCATCAGCTTATCAGGCAGTTTCCCCAAGATCGAATTAGTAAAAAATGCATTCGAACTCGCCTACCCATAATGCCGAACATTCCGATCAGACCGGGATCTTATATGTGGTTTCCACACCGATCGGAAACAGGGACGACATCACCTTGAGAGCACTGAGAATTTTGAAGGAAGCGGACCTGATTGCGGCTGAAGATACCAGAACCACCGGACGTTTTCTAAAAGGTCACGGAATAACGGGACAATTTGTTTCGTATCATGAACACAATGAAAGCCAGCGAACCCCGACCCTGTTAAAAAAGCTCAGCAGCGGCCTGTCGATCGCTCTGGTAACCAATGCCGGTACGCCGTCGGTTTCAGACCCCGGCTACCGTCTGATTACACAGGCAGTTGAAAGGGGTGTCAGGGTGGTCCCCATTCCCGGTGTATCAGCCGCCACTGCAGCGCTCAGTGTTTCCGGTTTGCCGACCGATGCTTTTGTGTTTGTCGGATTTTTAGCCAGAAAACGGGCAAAACGGTTAACTCAGCTCAAAGATCTGGTCAATGATCCGCGCACGCTAATCTTTTACGAATCACCGCGACGCGTACGAAAACTCACCCAGGATATCCTCTCTGTTATGGGTGACCGCTACAGTGTTCTGGCTCGGGAAATGACCAAGCTGCATGAAGAGTTTCTGAGAGGCCGGCTGTCGGAATTGGATTGTATTTTTAAGATGCGCGGGGCTATAAAAGGCGAATGTACCTTGCTGGTATCCGGATGCCCCCCCAAAATTCCGCAAGGTCTCGATACCCTGAAGGAAGAACTCCACTGCCGGCTGCAAGACAAAAACAAAAATCTTTCGGAGATTGCCAAAGATATTTCCCGCAAATACGACCTGCCCAAAAACACGGTATACGCGCAGGCTTTGCGAATAAAAAACCGAATCGCCGGTTTGAACGGCGAACATGATGATCGAAATGATCCGACTTATAAAAAATAACATGTAACGCACAACCCGAAACCCGCAACCCGTAATCCGCAGCACATGGCGCCTCTCCCCCGGGACGCATCCGAAATCCGGAGCGGGTTCCACATATCTGATGTAAACAGATGACAACCAAGGAGAATACCCATGCAACCGCTTGATGCGATTTTTTCCCCGCAGTCCGTTGCCGTTCTCGGTGCGTCGAGCACGCCGGGCAAAGTCGGACACGATATATTTGTCAACATCCTCAAAGGGGGATACCGGGGAACATTGTATCCGGTAAATCCACGCGCCCGCTCTATCTCGAGCGTCAGGGCCTATCCGACCATCACCGACGTCCCCGATCCGGTGGATCTGGCGATGGTCATCCTGCCGCCCAAGACGGCTTTAAGGGCGGTGGAAGAATCGGTCGAAAAGGGTGTAAAGGGTGTCGTTATCGTCTCGGCCGGTTTCCGCGAAGTCGGAGCAGAAGGGCGTGACATCGAAAATCGTATCGTAGCCACCTGCCGCGAAGCCGGTGTGCGCGTGATCGGACCGAATTGTCTGGGAGTTATCAATCCGCAGACGGGAGTCAAATTGAATGCCAGTTTTTCAGCCCGCATGCCGGCCGCCGGCAACGTCTCGTTCATGTCCCAGAGCGGTGCGCTGTGCACGGCCGTTCTCGATTTTGCTGCCGACAGGGAATTTGGATTCTCGAAATTTATCTCCATCGGCAATAAGGCGGACGTGAATGAACTGGACCTGCTGCGTTATTTTCATCAAGATCCGGTAACCGAAGTGATCATGATTTACATGGAAGAACTGCGCCAGGGACCCGAATTCATTGAAACGGTCAAAGAAATCACCTGTGGGGACTTCCGGCCAACCCCGGTGCTGGCCATTAAATCCGGCAGAACGCGTGCCGGCGCTCAGGCAGCAGCTTCGCACACCGGGGCACTGGCCGGCACCGAGGGCGTGTATGATGCCATCTTCAAGCAGGCCGGCATCATCCGGGTCGAGTCCATCGATGAACTGTTTGATTTCGCCAGCGCTTTTGCCTATAAAAATGAAAACGAACTCGGGAAATTAAGACGCAAAGTCCCCCACGGCAACCGGGTGGCCATCGTCACCAACGCCGGTGGTCCGGGAATTGTCGCCACGGACATGACGGTATCTTCCGGACTTGAACTGACCGAATTTAACCAGGAGACCGTCGAAACTCTGGCAAGTCATCTGCCGCTGACGGCCAACTTGCACAATCCGGTCGATGTCATCGGTGATGCCGCTCCCGATCGGTATGAAAATGCTCTGGCCGCCGTAATACGAGATGAAAATGTAGACGGCGCTCTGGTGATTCTGACCCCCCAATCCATGACGAATGCACTGGGCACGGCCGAGGCCATCGTTCGTATCGCCAGGCGTTCTCACAAGCCGATCCTGTGTTGCTTTATGGGTATCATTGACGTTTCGGCCGGTGTCAAGTATCTTCAGGAGCACGGCATACCGGTATTCAAATTTCCTGAAAATGCAGCCAAATCCTTCGGAGCGCTCTACCGCTACGCCAGATGGCTCAATCGCCAGCACCTGGCCCCGTTTAAATTCGAACATGATAGCGACCGTGCAGCTGAAATCATCAAGGACAGCCTTGCAGCCGGAAAAACGCATATCGGCGAGCTGATCGGCAACCGGCTGCTGGAGTGCTACGGATTCCAGGTACTGCCGACGCAGCTGGCAAAAAGTGCGGATGAGGCGGTGGCTGTGGCAGAAGAGCTGGGTTATCCGGTGGTGCTGAAGATCGTGTCCGAGCAAATTCTGCACAAGACCGATGCCGGCGGCGTTATTCTGGGGCTGAATGACCCGCAAAAGGTCAGCGCCGGATTCGAGACGATTATCCAAAGAGCCCAAAAATACAATTCGGAGGCGAAAATCGACGGCGTGCTGGTGCAAAGAATGGCACCTCACGGCGAGGAAGTCATTCTGGGTGCCAACCGATATCCTGTTTTCGGACCGCTGCTCATGTTCGGCATCGGCGGTATTTTTGTGGAAGTGTTTCAGGACGTGGAATTTCGACTGGCACCGATCGGTCGCAATGAAGCCCGCAGAATGATTCGCAATATCAAAGGCTATAAATTGTTAAAAGGTTTCCGAGGACGACCGAAGACAGATATTGAGACGCTCGAAAGGTCCATCGTTGACCTGTCCGGCATGGTCATCAACCATCCTGAAATTATGGAATTGGATATCAATCCGCTTCTGGTCCACCCGCAAGGAAAGGGGGTAACGGTCGCGGATTGCCGGATGATTCTAACAGAAACGGAAAATGCTGTAAAAACACAGAACGATTGATCATTGTCGGAGATCGGAGGGAAATCTTCCATGCATAAAAAAAGGATATTAATTTTTCTTTTTCTGATCAGCGTCCTGACCATGGGCTGTGTACCGATTACAAAATACGCGGCCCTGGACAGCGAACTGACCGATACCCGCTGGGAACTGGAGCATGAAAAACAGGTACTGGAAGAATTGAGGACTGAACGAGACCAGCTGGCAAAAGAACTCGACAGTCTTCAAAAGCAAAACCGGCATCTTGTACGGATCAACCAGCGACTGGCCGACAATCTGCAAGAGCTATCTATCAGTGCCCAGAAACTTAATATTGATCTGGAAAAACACAAATCGGTGGTGCATCTGCAGGATCAGGTCATTAGACTGCTCGACGACACCAAACGAACTATTGAATCGAGCCTAAAAGATAAAATGGCCGCCCATGGGATTGATATAGTTGATACGAAAAACCAGGTAAAATTGGTGCTGATCGATAAAATGATGTACGGATCCGGAAGAATGGAAATCAATGAGGAAGGGGAGAACCTGCTGCTATTGCTGGCGGCGTCGCTAAAGAAGAATAAAACCCAGCACATCGCTGTGGAAGGGCATACCGACAATGTGCCTCTGAGCCCATCGCTGCAGAAAATATACCCGACGAACTGGGAGCTCTCGGCCGCCAGGGCAGCTTCCGTGGTCCGTTTTTTACAGGATAAAGGCGGTTTGGATCCGGAAAGACTATCCATCAGGGCCTATAGTTATTTCCGTCCCATAGCCGCCAACGATACCGCAGAAGGTCGCAGCCAGAATCGCCGCATAGTGATAGTTCTCGATTCGCCGAACGAATCCGGGCCGGTCGGGAAATGTGAACAGGAACTTTGGCCTGCAAAAAAATAATTGTAAAATCGGATTGATTTTTTCTGCAGCGGTGTTATGTTGCATTCAATCAATAAAGGCCCGGCCTTAATTGGCGGGCCGGTTTCGTTCTGAAGGTAAGATCCATTTAATAAAGTGGTATCCCGAAGTCTGGAACTATGAGAATTTTGTGAAAGGAGGATGTCACTATGGTTAATGGAATTGTAAAGTGGTTTAACAGCGGCAAAGGTTACGGCTTCATTGAGCAAGAAGAAGGTCCGGATGTGTTTGTACATCATTCAGGAATCAATGCACCCGGTTTCAAGTCTCTTGATGAAGGCGACCGCGTAACATTCGACATAGAGCAAGGCCAAAAAGGTCCGGCTGCCGTAAATGTCACGGTGGTTTAGATTCATATTTCCGAATAATAAAAGGGCATTCCGTTATGTATACGGGAATGCCTTTTTTTATAAAACATAGAAATCCTGGTCCTCTGGGTCAAGTCAGAAGCAGCTGGCTATGCCGTAGACAAATCTGTTGGAGTGATGGAATTCTGGAATGTTGGAATAGTGGGTACATAAGGATGAGATCTTTTTTAGATAAAGTTTCTAAATAAGAGGTTAAAATCAAGATAATTTCCTTTTTTATCCCCAATATTCCCTGACCCAGACCGATTCTACAAAGTGTTCGTTTTACAAATGGATGCCAAATATTAACCAAGAATCATGAAGTTATAGGTTAGTCGTACCAGGGCGGGCCATTATTCCACCATTCCATCATTCCATTCGATGTTGTAGGCGTTGTCCGCAGCCCGGCGTTCACCTACCGCGCCATCACTTCATTGATTTTTGACGACAGCTCGCGAAGATCAAACGGCTTTTGCAGATAACCGCTGCATCCCCGCTGGATGAGTTCCTCAACCTGCCGGTTGCGGCTGTAGCCGCTGACGCTCAGGACTTTGAAGTTCGGATTTATTTCCCTCAACCTTTCAAACGTCTCCTTGCCGCCCATGCCCGGCATTATCATGTCCAGTGTAATCAGATCAAGCTGATCCGTGTGTTCCCGGCATATCCTGATCGCGTCCCGGCCGCTTCTGGCCTGTAAAACCTTAAAGCCCAGCTCCTTTAGCATAAGCTCCTCGGCCATAATCGACTCTTCCTCGTCGTCTACGATTAAAATCGTTCCTCTGCCCTTGATGGGAGCCTTCTGTCCGGCTGGCGCAGCCTCCTCTTCGGTCGGTGATGCCGGTAGAAAAATGCTGAACGTGGTGCCCGCTCCCTCTTCACTTTCAACCTGGATAATGCCTTGGTGCTTTTTGATGATACCATATGCGGAAGCCAGGCCGAGACCGGTCCCTTTCCCCACCCCTTTGGTGGTAAAAAACGGTTCGAAGATGCGTGCCATAGTTTCAGGGGCCATACCGATGCCGGTATCCGTTACCGAAATATTGACATAATTTCCGGGCTCAGCTTCATATGCCCGACAGTATTCATCATCCAGACAGGTGTTTTCGGCACAAACCATCAGGTCACCGCCTTCGGGCATGGCCTGCCACGCATTCACATACAGATTGATGAGCACCTGTTCTATCTGCCCCCGATCGGCATTTACCGTCCACACATTTTTCTGGCAATCGAGCTGCAGGTTGATTTCTTTGCGGGTACGGATAAACATTCGCGAGCTGTCTTCAAGAAGTGTGCCGATACGGGTCGGCCGAATTTCATATTTGCCTTTGCGGGCAAATCCGAGCAGTTGCCTCGTGAGGCCGGCAGCACTCATAATGGTTTTTTCAATCGGGTCGAGGTGGCTGTAATGCGGTTGTTCCGGATCCGAAGCCATCCGGATCATGGAGAGCCGCCCCTGGATACCCATGAGCAGGTTATTAAAATCGTGAGCAAAGCCACCTGCCAGCGTTCCGATGGCCTCCATTTTCTGAGCGTGAATAAACTGGGCTTCAAGTTGTTTATTCTCTTTTTCGGCTTCAATTCGTCGGCTGATATCCCTGGCAACATTCAGTATAACCTTTTTGCCCCTGTAAGTAATCACCCGGGAATGGATTTCTACCGGTATGGTACTCCCATCCTTTTTACGATGCACCGTTTCAAGGCTTAACTCGCCTGGAGTCGGATTCTGCGCAGTTTCATTCAATTGCGCGAGAATTTTTGCATTGGCTTCCTCCGACAGGATATCGGCAAGTTCCAACTCGAAATAGTCCGCGGGCGAGTAGCCGAGTTGGGAATAAGCAGCGGTATTGGCATCCAGGATCTTGGCGTCTTCATCTAGGATATACACGGCATCATCGACATTTTCCAGCAACTCCTTATAACGCGACCGCTCTTCGGCATCTTTCAGATGGGCCAGCATGTAGTTAAACGCCTGGGACAATTGGTCAAACTCCCAGTAGCTCCCGTCGCCGTCAAAACGAAGCTCCTTTTGGCCCTCTGATATTTGAATTGCTTTGCGGGTCATCTCCCTCAGCGGTGAGACCATTCTTCGAGCGATGCAGATCGCAGTGAACATCGAGACAACCACCACCAGCGCGGAGAATAATCCCATCATGAGGGTGACTTTGCGCTTGTCCTTATTCAGGCTCTCCAGGGAGGATAGAAAAAACAGGTTATCGATATTGGAGATTTTTAACAGGGCAAAATTCTTACCGGCGGGTACAAAACCGGAATCTTCGAGAAGCGGTGAGCGCCCGGAGACATCGATGGGAAGCACTGCACCGCTGGAAAGGGATAACATCGCCTTGGATTGATTTAGAACGATTTCTCCCTCAACGGTCTGCTCAATGGAGCGGATCAGTTTTTTATCCTCGATCAAATCATACAGGGCATACACCGTACCCATACGCTGATCGACGTTCATGATCGGGGACATGAATATCCAGAAAAGCCCTGTTTTTTCCTGCTCGGTGACAACTTCCCCATAAGGGAGCTGTTGAATGACAAAGGTGATGAATTCGGGTGACAGGCCGGGATATTTCCTGGGAAATATAGATTTATCACCGTATTTTTGTACAAAATGATAGGCACCGTCAACAGCCGGATAAGTCTGCGTTATCCGCAGTGCAAGCTGTTCCTTGGCCCCCAGCATCATGGTGACGCGAATCGTGTTGTCCGAGCCGAGATCGTTGAGGACATTTCGGATAGCTTCGATCCGTTTATTGATCAGGATATCGACTTGCCCTCTCTGGGCGTGTAGCCTTTTCTTAAACTCCGATTCGACTCTGCGGTTGAAATGATTATTCAACACACCGAGTATGATAACCACCGAAACCGTCACCAAAATAACGATGGTGGCCATCAGTACAGTGGAGAATCGTCGACGTCGTCTCAATTCCAGGTGCTCTTCCTTGGAGAGTATGGTCTTCGGCCCTGGTGATCCCGGACCTGATCATTGGCCGCCGCCGGGTCGGAGGCATGGGCGATAAAATCTCATAAGTAGCTTAAATTCAATGGAAAATTATTAAATATGTGTTATAATAACCTAGTATTACATTTCAGGCAACCGAATTATTACAGATTCGTAAAAGTTCGGCAGGTATTTTATGGCTGACGCAGAAGTACTCTACCCTGTGGTGCTGGCGGTTCCGTCGAGTGCCGCAAAACTGCCGGTCAGATCCAGGGTTAAATTTTTGAGCCGTCGCGCGCGAAAAGCCCTGGAAATATCCGCACGTAAAAGCGGAGTTCGGCTGGGGGATCTTTTGAAGGAGGATAGCGGAAGACCCCTGCCTTTCGACGGGGTTTACTGGTCCTTGACCCACAAACCCGGCTACGTGGGGGCCGTGGTTTCCTTTAAGAGAATCGGAATCGATCTCGAAAAAGTTGAACCACGCCGTACAAACGCGCTTTTTCGCAAAGTTGCCGATCCGGACGAATGGGCGCTGGCCGACAGTCAATCCTGGAGCATTTTCCACCGCTATTGGACAGCCAAAGAAGCTGTCCTGAAAGTAACGGGCATCGGTCTTGCAGATCTTTCCAAGTGCCGGATTGTCGAGGTGTGCAACCATCACAATCTGGTCATTGCATATCTGAATCGATTGTGGCCGGTTGAGCACTACTATTTTGACGGACATATTGCCTCGATTGTCAAAAACACGGAAATGGTAAAATGGACACGCCTCAAACGGGTTCCGGGATACTAATTGCTGCTAGGGATTGCATAAAAAAACGCAGGGATTGGACACGCCGAAAATCTCACCGAGCATATCGCCACGACGCCGCGCCGGCAGGTTTTATGCAGGGGCGGCGTCTTTATTTACCTGATTCTTTTGACTTTTTATTCTCGATAAGCTATTCTAGCACATTAAAGGTCCTTACTGTAACCGCCTGGGGAGGAACAGCATGAAGGTTCTGGGCATTGATATTGGCTTTGGCTTCACGAAAGCCACCAACGGCAGTGACACGAAGATATTCAAATCAATATTCGGCGATGCGACGGATTTGCAATTCTGGATGGACCTCGGGGAACAATCTGTTCCGGATTTTTTCCATGTGACCGTTGATGGTAAATCCTACTTTATCGGTGACCTGGCCGAACAGCAATCGAATGTGTTAAATTTCACACTGGACCAGGAAAAGCTGATCTCCGAATTTGTAAAAATCCTGGCCCTGACCGTTACCGGTGTATTCCTGAAAAAAGATGCTGAAATCAATGTCCCGATCAATGTCGTGTCCGGCTTGCCGATCGGCCATTTTAAAAATAATCACGAACGGTTTAATGAAATCCTGACCGGCCACCATAAGGTAACCTATCACCAGCACCGTGGCAGAAAAGTAATCAAGGAAATTTACATTAATAAGGTCCGCATGTTGCCCCAGCCGCTGGGTAGTATCCTGAACATTCTCATGGACGATCATGGCAAGATCACCAATATGGAACTGGCCCGGCAGAAAATCGGTGTCGTCGATATCGGGTTTCGCACGACCGATTTCACCATCATGGATCGATTGCGCTACATCGATCGCGGAAGCCGAACGATGGACACCGGTATCTCAAAAGCCTTTAATATCATCTCCAACAGGCTGCGTGAAAAATGTGGTGTCAACGTTCAATTGTATCGCCTGTATAAAGCGGCAGAAACCGGCAGCATAAAAATGAAGGGGCACGGCCTTAATTTTTCCAAGATCCGGGATCAAGTTTATGCCCAGCTGGCCGGCAATATTGCCAATGACATCGATCGGCTCTGGGCCGAGGACTGGGACATCGACTCCATTATCCTGACCGGGGGCGGCAGTATGGAACTGGCACAGTATCTAAAGCCTCTCATTGCCGGTAACGTCAGGCCGGTGATGAACAATGTCGATGCCCGCTTAAACAACGTTCAAGGTTACCTCAAGTACGGCAAGCACATCTGGGGCGAACCGGAGCCGGAAGCGAAACCAGAGCCCCGGCTGGCCGCAGTGTCTCCCGAGCTGGAATCAATCGAAGACGTCGAAGAAATTACCCCCCTGCCGGATGATGACGCCCTGGAGGAAATCGAAGAGCTGGTGGAAGAGAACTTCATCAGAGAGCGGTCACAACTGAATTAGCCACAGAACCACACAGACGTCCACAGACTTTTGGCCGAGTGATAAACTCGGCCAAAATTTTTCTGTGTCAGTCTGTGTGGTTCTGTGGCTATTTTTCTACTGAAATCCGGTGAGTATCTACTATTGTTGCACGATAGACACCCGGTGAATTCTGCCGCTTTTTTTCTCCAGTTTGAGGTCGAACATATGAAAGGTTTTGTCGAAAGAACGACCGAAAAGAAAATCTAGAAATTCAGGGTCCAGCCCACTTTTTTCAACCACCAGTTTACGCAGTTGGTTGTCGTACTCATAAATTTCGGCGATCTGCCCAGCTGTATTCCTGGATTGCTGTTTCTTCAGCTCCGCTACCAGGCCCGCAAGCTTTAGATAACTGCAACGGTTTTCGTGATCTTCGATCAAGTCCCACAGTCCGTTTACACCCTTTAGCAGATCTTTGCGCGTCAACCGGTTTTTCGCGTTGATATTTTCTATATCACGGGTATCCCAGCATTTCATGGAGCGACATTCCAGGGGTCGTTTCTCATATATGCGGCATGTGCTGTCAGGGTCGTTATGAAAAATGCAGACCCAGTACTGGTCCTGCCCCTTTATTTTGATGATGTCGGAGGTGACAGGCAGCAGCGCCCTGCGGATGTGGTCATAAGCCAGTTCGCCCGGTCGGATGGTGTACAGAAATTTTAGCGGAATGCTCCCGTTTTCAATCAGTACCCGGTCCTCTAAGTGAAAGGAAGGGCCCCCTTTTCGGCAGCACGTGCCGCAGCGCCTGCATTCGGTAATTGGTGCATCTGGCTTTATTCTCATTGAAAAACCGCTTCACGATTTTATTGGGCAACGAAGCGTTCCAGTTCGACTTTTACCGGACCGACGAGGGTTCTGCTTTTCATCATTAACAGATCCCGGGATTCATCGGTCGACAGGTAAATTCGCGTGCTGCCGTGTCTGGGTTTGGATTTCGGTTTGTTCAAATTTTTCACGATTGGGCGGATGATCCAAGCCTCTGTCAGCGCATCACCGTCGGTTACCTGAACTTTATCCAGACAAGTCAGCGTCACCAGGTATCTTTTTTTACCCGTGATTACCTCCAACTGTTGGACCACTCCCTTGCGCCAGTTGAACCCTCGCGCCAGGAAGCTCGCTGAAAAAGGCTCCAGAACAAACCCCTCGGATTGAATGTTTTTAATTTCCGTGCGGGGTTTTTGCTTCTTTTTAGCTTTGGTTTCCGTAACTTCGATATTCCCGTCGTTTAGATAACGTATTTTGGTGTGCCTGTGGCGTGATCTTTTGCGAAAATCCAGGATGGTCTCAATCGGCATAAAATCATGCAAACGGATGAGTCCTTCACAGCGATACCGCAGTTTGAGTATTTGATCGATGAACCGACTGGTCGCGGTGTCGGCCACAACGCGATAGTACTCGTCATTCCGGGCAACGGTCACCGTGGTATCCGCAGCGCGTATCCCCAGCCACTTAACATTGTAAAAATAGGTTCCCAGACGCGGTTTGAAATCTTCCGTCTTCCGGGGTGCTAGGGAATAGGCAAGCGTGTTGCCGGTGCTGGATTCGGTTCCGGAAAAAGCACAAAGGCAATCCATGCCGGTCACCATCAGAATGATCAGACCCGCCAACAGGTGTTTGGGTCGGCGCAGCACTCCGGCTCGCACGTTTTTGATCAAAGACATGACCGGCTCCTTATTTTATGGTCTTGACCAACCCCGGTCCCATATCTATTTTATCTCGAATTAATCAACTATATGTACCTTGCTAATCTCTGCCGGATATTCCCAACAAATCCTCGGTAACAATTTTTATCTGAATTCGTATCGATTTTACCCCGCGAATTGCAGCCTTGCAAGGCATAATCAATGAGTTGTTCGCGGTCGGGACACTGAAGGTTTCCAGCTATTGATAGTATGAATACGCGTGTCACTCTATTTCATACTTTACGTTCACCTGTATGTCAGGTCTTAAGGAGTGATAGACCGAGCAGTATTTTTTTTGGGACAGCTCGATGGCCCGATCAATTTTTTTGGCGGTAATCCCCGTTCCGGATATATGGATCATAAAATCAAAGGCTGTATAGTACTGGGGAGGCGTCATATTGCGGGTGCCTTCAGCTTCGATTTCATAATGCGCAATCTCGCATCTCATTTTGCGCAGGATGTGCACCACATCGATTGAGAGACAGCCGGCCACGCTCAGAAGCAGGGTTTCAGTGGGCGAGCACCCTTCCTCATATTTTACATCATATTCAACTTCATACCCGCGCTGGGTCATGCCCATAAAGTACAGATCCCTTTGCAGGGTTAGACGCCCCTTGTTGACCGGCAAAATTTCCTTTTTATATTCCTTCAGCTCATCTGTCACTTTCTCGACAGGTCCATCTAGGGTTTCAGGCATTTTCCCTCCACTTGTGGTTGTTACATAATAGATTTTATAAAGTACATTCATTCATACATTCAACAAATTATCGCTTTCAATTGAAAAATTTTAAATGACTAAAGTGAACTAAAATGACTAAAGTTGTGGAATTCTGTCGATTTTAAGTAACAAGATGAAGTGAATTGATACCGTAATCCGCAGCGGATTGAAGAAATTTATCTTTTAATAATAGGCCGCGCTGAAAGCGCAATCCATAACTTTAGTTCACTTCGAACTTTCAACTTTAGCCACTATTAAATGGTTATACCACGCCCTGATCCAGCATAGACTCGACGACCTTGACAAACCCGGCGATATTGGCACCGTTGACGTAGTTGCCGGGGGTGCCGTACTGTTCGGCCGCATCCAGGCAGGTTCTATGGATACCCTTCATAATAATTTGCAGCCGGCTGTCGACCTCCTCCCGCGTCCAAGTCAGACGCATGCTGTTTTGCACCATCTCCAGGCCCGAGGCCGCAGCACCGCCGGCGTTGGCGGCTTTGGCGGGAGCGTAGAGGATGTCCCCACGGCGTATAAAAATGGCCATGGCTTCCGCGGTACAGGGCATGTTGGCTCCTTCACACACAACTTTTACGCGATTGTTGATCAGGTTGTAGGCGTCTTTTTCTCTGATTTCATTTTCTGTAGCCGCCGGAAAAGCGCAGTCCGCCGGGTGGCGCCACAGGGGATTGTAATCCAAAGTGGTATCCGCTTCGGTATAAACCGCTGAGGAATACTTGTCCGCGTATTCTCTGATCCGGCCGCGCCAGATATTCTTGAGTTCTTTGACAAATTTCAGCTTCTCCCTGTCGATCCCTTCTTCATCGTAAATATATCCGGAAGAATCTGATAGGGTGACGACTTTCGCACCGTGTTCAATCAACTTTTCCGTAATCGACTGAGCCACCTTACCCGAACCGGAAACCAGACAGGTTTTCTCTTTCAGGGTGTCGTTCCAGCTGGCCAGCATCTCGGACGCAAAATAAACACAGCCGTAGCCGGCCGCTTCCAGGCGAATGAGGCTGCCGCCCCAGCCAAGCCCTTTGCCGGTTAAGGCACCGCTGAATTCATTGTTGAGCTTGCGATACATACCGAACAGAAAGCCTATCTCACGCGCACCGACACCGATGTCACCGCTGGGTATATTCGTATTCGGTCCCATGTGACGGAAAAACTCGGACATAAAACTCTGGCAGAAGCTCATTACTTCGCCGTCGGATTTTCCTTTGGGCTCAAAGTCCGAACCGCCTGAGCCACTGCCCATAGGCATTGTCGTCAGTGCGTTGGTAAAGATCTGCTCAAAGGCCAGAAATTTGAGAATGCTCTGGCTTACCGAAGGGTGGAAACGCAGCCCGCCTTTATACGGTCCCAAGGCGCTGTTCATCTCAATGCTGAACCCGCGGTTGACCATCACCTGCCCCTGATCATCCAGCCAGGGTATCCGAAAGGTGATGATCCGTTCGGGTTCGGTGATTCTTTCCAGAATCGATTTCCGACGATACTCCGGATTGCGGTCAAGGACCGGCTGCACAGACCGGATCACGTTTTCCAGGGCCTGGTGGAATTCATGCTCCCCCGGGTCTCTAGCCTTGACGGCGTCAATAATCTCCTGCATATAAACCTCTGCTGGTATTACTCGCCCGATCCGGCTGCCGCCGCTTCCGGCTGCGGGCAGACCACAGTGGGATCGGCCAGACGCCTGAGAATCTGGAACCGGTCATTGACTTCTTTCTCTAGTCGGGTATGCAAGGCTTCGGCTTCCTCCGGAAAGACCTTTTGCAGTGACGCATACCGGACTTCGCCGGACAGAAATTCTTTCAGACTGCCGTCCGGCTCCTTGCAATCGAGGATGAAGGGATTTTTTTCCTCGTCTTTCAGCTGCGGATTGTAACGGTACAGCGGCCAGTAACCGCTGGCTACAGCCAGCTTTTCCTCTTCCTGGCTGCGGCCCATCCCGCGCATAATACCGTGGTTGATGCAGGGGGAGTAAGCCAGAATGATGGAGGGCCCGTCATAGGCTTCGGCTTCATTAAATGCTTTCATCATCTGCTGTTTGCTGGCACCCATGGCTACCGACGCCACATAGACGTAACCGTAGCTCATCATCATCGCGCCCAGGTCTTTTTTGGTGGTCTTCTTGCCCGAGGCCGCGAACTTGGCCACTGAACCGGTGGGCGTCGCTTTCGAGGACTGACCGCCGGTGTTGGAGTAAACCTCGGTGTCATAAACTATGATATTGATATCTTCGCCCGAGGCCATCACGTGATCGATACCGCCATAAGCAATATCATAGGCCGCGCCGTCTCCGGCAAATACCCAGAAAGACTTTTTGGTAAACAGCTTGGACATGCTGTTGATCTCGCTTAAAAGCGCATTGTTTTTGTATTCGGGCAGCATCGATTTGAGTTGATCGCCGAAACGGCGGGAGCCTTCGGGTTCTTTTATGTTGTCCAGCCAGCCCTGCAGCGCAGCTTTCACTTCATCGGGGATATCTGTTTCCAGGGCTTGCTGCGCCAAGTCTGCCAGTCTGCGTCGCTGCTGAAAGATTCCCATGAACATGCCGTAAGTGAACTCTGCCGGGTCTTCGAACAGGGAATTGCCCCAGGTCGGCCCGTGGCCGTCGCTGTTGACGCAATATGGAATGGCCGGCGCCGAACCACCCCAGATAGAAGTACAGCCGGTGGCATTGCCGATGATCATTCGTTCGCCGTACAGCTGGGTCAGCAGTTTAGCATACGGTGTTTCACCGCATCCGGCACAGGCCCCTGAGAATTCCATCAGCGGCTGGCAGAACTGACTGCCTTTGATACTGTTGCGTTTGGTCAGATCGTCACGCAGTGGAAGCTCCAGTGCGAATTCCCAGAGCGGCACCTGCAGCGGTGTCTGGGTGTCGATCGGTTTCATGACCAGAGCCTTTTTCTTGGACGGACAGATATCGGCACAATTTCCGCAACCGTAACAGTCGAGCGTATCGACCTGAATCCGGAAATAGTAATCTTTCAAAGTCTTGCCCACTGCCTTTTTGGCTTCAAATCCTTCGGGAGCGTCTTTCAGTTCTTCTTCAGAAACCAAAAACGGCCGGATGGCGGCATGAGGGCAGACCATGGCGCACTGGTTACACTGGATGCAGTTATCCATAATCCACTCGGGCACATTGATCGCCACACCGCGCTTTTCGTATTTGGTCGTATCCACCGGAAAAAGACCGTCCGGGGCAAAGGCGCTGACCGGCAGTTTATCGCCTTGCTGGGCTAGAATCGGTCGCATCACATGTTTTACGAAATCCGGCTCTTCCTTTGCCTTGCCGGGTTGGGCCACAGCATCGATCCAGGTCTCGGGGTATTTGATTTCCACCAGATTATCCAGGGTCCGATCAACCGCATCGTGGTTCATGCGGACAATCTTTTCCCCTTTGCGGCCGAACATTTTTTCGATTTCTTTTTTAAGAAGCTTGATGGCTTTTTCAACCGGCAGTACGTTAGCCAGCTGAAAGAAAGCGGTCTGCATGATCATGTTTATCCGGCCTCCCAGGCCGACTTCTCCGGCAATTTTTACGGCATCTATGTTGTAGAACTTGAGCTTTTTGCGGGCGATGGTCTGGCGCATGCCGGCCGGAAGCATTTTCTCCATTTCCTCCAGTGACCAGTTGGAATTGAGAACAAAGGTGCCGCCATCCTTGATGCCTTCCAGCACATCATAAACATCGACATACGTATCCTTGTGACAGGCGACATAATCGGCGGAATCGATCAGGTAGGTGGACTGAATCGGTATCTGACCAAAACGCAGATGCGAGATGGTGACACCACCGGACTTTTTCGAATCGTAGGCAAAATAGGCCTGGGCAAACATGTCTGTGTTGTCGCCGATGATCTTGATGGCACTTTTGTTGGCGCCCACAGTTCCGTCGGCACCCAGTCCCCAGAACTTGCACTGCACGGTACCGGCCGGAGCCACGTCAAAGCCGGGCTCAACTTCAAGGGAGGTGTGGGTCACATCGTCGACGATACCGACCGTAAAATGGTTACGGGGGCTGTTGGCGTTCATGTTGTCAAAGACTGCTTTGACCATACTAGGGTTGAATTCCTTGGAACCCAGCCCATAGCGCCCGCCAAGAATCGTAGGCGTTTGTTTGCGTTCCATAAATGCCGTACAGACATCCATATATAGGGGATCCCCCAGGGCGCCCGGTTCTTTGGTGCGATCCAGCACGGTAATTGTTTTTACCGATTCAGGCACGGTCGCCAGCAGGTGCTCTGCGGAAAACGGGCGGTACAGACGAACTTTTACCAGGCCGACCTTTTCGCCCTTGTCCGCCATGTACTTGACCACTTCTTCGACGGTCTCGCAGGATGAACCCATGGAAATAGCGATCCGCTCTGCATTCGGGTCGCCGACATAATCAAACAAGTTGTAATGCCGTCCCGTAAAATCACCAACTTTTTGCATATATTGTTCAACGATACCGGCGACTTTTAAATAATAAGCATTGGCGGCTTCCCGGCCCTGGAAGTAAATATCCGGGTTCTGGGCGGTGCCCCGCAGCTCCGGCCGCTCCGGATTCGTGCCCCGGGCACGGAATTTGGCCACCGCCTCATGGTTGACCAGTTTGGCCATATCTTCATATTCGATTAAGTCGACTTTTTGAATTTCGTGGGAAGTTCGGAATCCGTCGAAGAAATGGAGAAACGGAACGCTGGATTCAATGGCGGCCAGATGCGCCACCAGACCCAGGTCTATGACTTCCTGGACCGAGGCAGAGGCCAGCAGCGAAAACCCGGTTTGCCGCACGGCCATTACGTCCTGGTGATCGCCAAAAATGGACAGGGCGTGGGCGGCAATGGCACGGGCGGTCACATGCATGACCCCCGGCAGCAATTCGCCCGACATCTTGTACATATTCGGTATCATCAGCAACAGTCCCTGAGAAGCAGTGAAGGTCGTCGTCAGGGCGCCGGCGGCCAGCGACCCGTGAACGGCGGCTGCGGCGCCGGCCTCGGACTGCATCTGCCGAACCGACATCGCTTGACCGAAAATATTTTTTCGACCGCTCGCGGACCATTCATCTGCAATTTCACCTATCGGCGATGATGGTGTAATCGGGTAAATTGTCGCCACATCACTCATGGCATAGGCTACATGCGCTGCAGCAGTGTTTCCATCGATTGTCTTCATGTTCTTAGCCATAAAACCGCTCCTTTATGATTTGGTATATATTGAATTTGGTACATTTTTTTCTTGAAATAGTGCTTGAATATTATTTTCAAACGTCAAATTAAATCATGTAACCTATGATAATCAATCACGTTTGTAAAGAAATAGTTTTTAAAAGTCATTCAGTTAATGAAGCTCCCCGCAGCAATCTGCGGGGTATTCAGGCTATGGCGAATTAAAAACCGTAAAACAATTTCATATAAGGTTTTCGAAAAAGTCGTTGCCCTTATCATCGACGATGATAAATGCCGGAAAATCCTTGACTGCAATCATGTATATGGCTTCCATCCCAAGTTCCGGATATTCGATAAGGTCGACTCTGGTGATGCAGTCTTTCCCCAGACGGGCAGCCGGACCGCCGATGGAGCCTAGGTAAAAACCGCCGTATCGCTTGCAGGCATCGGTTACGGTATTGGAGCGGTTACCCTTGGCCAGCATCACCAGGGAAGCTCCCTGCTCCTGGAAGACCGGCACATACGGGTCCATGCGACCGGCCGTTGTCGGCCCAAAGGATCCGGAGGCAAACCCTTGCGGGGTCTTGGCCGGACCGGCGTAGTATATGATGTGATCTTTGATATATTGCGGAAGGTTCTCGCCGCGGTTGAGCCGCTCGTTGAGCTGGGCGTGGGCGATATCTCTGGCCACCACTATGTTGCCGGTCAGCAGCAGCCGGGTGGCCACCGGATACCGGCTCAACTCGGCCCGGATGTCATCCATCGAACGATTCAGATCGATGCGAACGGCCGCCCCGTCCGCTTCCTTCGGTTCGGGCAGGTATTTTGACGGATCGGTTTCGAGCTGTTCCAGAAATATGCCCGTTTTGGTAATCTTGGCTTTGATGTTTCGATCGGCACTGCAGCTGACACCCACGCCGATGGGACATGATGCCCCATGGCGCGGCAAACGAATGACGCGCACGTCGTGACAGAAGTATTTGCCGCCGAACTGGGCCCCGATTCCCAATTCGCGGGAGATTTTGAGCAGGTTTTCCTCGAGTTCCAAATCCCGAAAGGCGTGTCCGCTTTCACTCCCTTGGCTGGGCAGGCCATCCAGGTATCCGGTGGTTGCCAGTTTGACCGCCTTCAGGTTGGCTTCGGCCGACGTGCCGCCCACAACAAATGCCAGGTGATACGGCGGGCAGGCCGCCGTTCCGAGTGACTTCATTTTGGCAGTCATATAACCGACCAGTTTTTCAGGCGTCAGCACGGCTTTGGTTTCCTGAAAGAGATAGGTCTTGTTGGCCGATCCGCCGCCCTTGGCAACAAACAGAAACGTGTAGGCATCCCCGGCAGTGGCATAAAGTTCGAACTGAACCGGCAGGTTGCTGTCGGTGTTTATCTCATCGTACATGCTCAATGGTGCATTCTGGGAATAGCGCAAATTATATTGGGTAAAAGCGTTGAACACGCCCCTGGACAGGAATTCTTCATCCGAAAAACCGGTCCAGACTTGCTGTCCCTTTTTACCGATGACGATCGCCGTACCGGTGTCCTGGCACATCGGGAAAACGCCCTCAGCTGAGATGACCGCGTTTTTGAGCAATTCGAGTGCCACATAGCGATCGTTGCCGGATGCATTCGGATCATCCAGGATTTTTGCCAGCAGCTTGAGGTGAGAGGGCCGCAATAGATGGGCTGCATCAATGAAGGCCTGTTCGGCCAGAAGAACGAGGCCTTCTGGGGCAATTTTCAACACCTCGCGCCCTTCGAACTGCCCGGTGGACACGTGTTCATCGGTCAGGCGGCGGTAGGCAGTGGTATCTTCAGTCAGGGGGAACATGTTCCGGTATGCAAAATCGGCCATAGGGGTGCTCCTTTGCTGCTTGATTAAACCGTTACGCGTACAAAGGATTAGATCTAAAAGGAAGCGGCAGTGATGTCAAGAGGATTCGGGAAGCCGTCCAGGGTAAGGTCAAAGTGACGGTGCATATCATGCTTGACCGAAAATATCCTCATACAAAGCCGCAAAGTTTTCTTGATCTTCCTTTGTGTCTTGGTGCCTTGTATGGTTAGATT
>Ga0126326_1000253_pt1 | contig 20052 bp, 18 predicted proteins | sample InaspJWI67metaG_FD_94485 | JGI IMG/M metagenome (GOLD analysis project Ga0126326, IMG submission 94485) | Marine gutless worms symbiont microbial communities from Oahu, Hawaii - Inanidrilus sp. 1 OAHU.JWI-67 metaG | ecosystem: Host-associated > Annelida > Digestive system > Unclassified | place... | reverse complement strand
TATCCTGGTTCATGGGTGGTGTATCCTTTCCTTTTTAGTGTGGCCGGTTGACTGCTGCTAACAATCTACCGGTGGATACACCGCCTTTTCCTTTAAACACAACTTTTAAATATAACTCATGAATTTCAACATGTTTTTTAGATAAAGAATGGGAACGTTCGTGCAGAACGTTCATAGTTTACTAATATGATCTTCAACATCAGGCTTTTTGCCGGATGCGACAAACCCTGTCACACAAAAGTTGGTCACGCCTAAATATCGGGCAACATCCGCACCAGAATAACCGAGCTCTCTTACCGCAATCCAGGATATCGATCCGCGAGCCTCATCGGCAATCTGTCTGCAACTGCCGGAACAAAGCTCGCCCAGGAAAATATTGTCATGATGCAAAATCCCGGAGGCATCTAACCTGGCGAATCTAGGTATAGGAATTAATTCCCACAAATGGTTTTGCATGTAAATCATTTTCTGCACGAACGTGCCGGTCCTCCGAATCAGAAAGTTGTAAACGCTCTGCACGAACGTTCCGGTTCCCCCATGAAAACGATATCCAAATTTTTTGAGAAAGCGATTTATTTTGGAATTACTGATATATGCAAAAAAATGATGGGGGGAGATCAATACAGCTCTGAAAAGTACACTGCAGAGAGCACTCCTGAATTACTTTAGACGTTAAGTAAGGTCCCGTCCATCAATGGTCCCAGCAATTCCCGGGATATACCAGGAATTGATAGCGTACTCCAGCGGGATCAGGACAGCTTTTCGGACCAAATTAACTTATTGAGAATCATTGAAATAATTATTAATTTAGAGGTAGTTTATGGTCTTGGAACCACCTTATTGTGAAAGAATCCAACCACACAGGGAGGAGTCAAAATGAGTCAAGCCAAAGACATGTATCAATGCCAAGTGCACAACTGCGGTTATGTTTACGACCCCCAATCCGGCGACCCCAAACGCGGCATCAAGCCAGGCACAGCCTTCGCCGATCTGCTCGAAAGCTGGATTTGCCCGTTTTGCAGGGCACATAAACATCTATTTAAACCATTGGCGGGTCCGGGCTCTGTGTTCTGGGAGAATGTCAAGTCCCAGCCGCGCATGCAGGGCAAGGACGGGAAGGAAATCGAAAGGCTTATCGCCAAGGGCGAGTTCGAGCTGGAGGCGGATGTCGCCAAACGTTCAAAGGGTAAAATGTAACGATCGGCTCAAGCGGCGCCGCGACGTGCGTTGCGGCGTTCAGCTCCGTCTACGTTAAAACTACGCCGGACAGGTTCGTCACCATTAAAACTACGTAGGACACGTCGCCGCGGCAAGCAAGTCGGAATTCGGAATGCGGAAGACGTAAAAACCGGGAAGTCTCTAAATAATTAAATAACTCATTCAGGCGAATGACAAATTTAGCGAAGAGTATAACCTCCTCTTTTTGTGCCGTATAACTAACACCGGAAATGGTCAATTCAATTTAAAATTTATTGCGCTCTATCTCCAGGAAGTTGATGTCAAGTGAGTTGATCAGGGTAAATTCTATAGAAAATAAGTGGTTGCGAGATATTTAGTTACTGAAGGTCCCTCTCTCCCTCTTAATATGGGGATGGCTCAAGGGTGCGCTTTGACCTGAAAGGTGAGTCGCTGAGCATACATAGCCCCCATCCCCAGAAAGAATTAAAAAGATATGTGGTGAGACTTGTCAAAGAATTACTGACACGAACGGGAGATACACCATGAACACACTAACCTATAAAGGATATATTGCCAGAATTGATGCTGACTTTAATGACGGCATTCTTGTTGGCAGGGTAATAAACACACGCGATATCATAGGTTTTCACGGTGAAACTATTTCGGAAACAACCGAGAGTTTTCATGCCGTTATTGAAGAATATCTTGAAGACTGCAAGCAAAAAGGAAAAGATCCGAATAAACCTTACTCTGGAAAGTTCAACCTCCGTCTTTCGCCTCAGCTGCACAGCGAAATTGCGGCTGCCGCGGCTAAGAGCGGCAAGAGCCTTAACCAATGGGTCGTCGACGAGCTCGAAAAAGCAACTTATGCCTACTAAAAGCTGTTGATTGTTGTGCCATTGCCTAAATAGCATAAGCTGCTGTTTTTTTTCTGCCGGTATGATGCATGACCAAGCGGGTTGAAGGCGTTAAACGCAGCTGGAGAAACATCTGCATTAGGCGTCGCAATGATCAATACATACGATCGGACTGATTTTCTCCCGGTCGGAACATGCTTTAATAACTGGCACGATGCTTTCCAGAGTGGGATTGCCGGATGGCCCTAGCATACGGCTGATCGACGATTTATGTTTATTTAGTTGCTTGCAAATATCATCCATAGCTCCGGTTGCATTGATATAGTCACGAAGCATTATTCTGCCGGCTGTGATCTCACCACCGAGGATCATGTTGATCGCTTCAATAATAAGCCCTTTACGAAAGTCAGGATCAGTTTTGGCCCTGGCGACAATCAATTTTTTGAAATCTCTTGAAAGCGGCATTATAGTTCTCCCTTCCGCTTACGTTTTTTATAGTCATCCCAAAAGGCTTGGGCTTTCTCAATATCCGCACTTTGCAATTTTTTGGTCTTTTTGGCTCCCCCGGACAATAAAATAATCAACTTGGACCCATCCCATCCATAATAGATACGGTGTCCGGAACCCCAATTAATCCTTAGTGCTTCGATTCGCAATTACAGTGAAATATAATTATCGACCAATCCATCATAATTGCTCACTCAGCACTAAGTCCTGAGTGAGTAAATACGATATCGTATTTACGCATCGATGGACTTAACTCGGAGACTCCTTTGCCGACAGATTTGGAATCGGCCGTATTACCTGCTCTTAACCTTGTGATCGCGCCGGTAATTTTGGCAGCAGTCATACCGCTTATACGTTTAAAAAATTTGGCAAAAGGCTTTCGACCGGCCTCATCCTCATAATACCTGACCTCAATTTCATCCGGATTCATGTTCATTATGATAACATATATGTTAACATTGTCAAGGGTTGATTAAATTATAAATTCGGTGGGCAAAAAGCCGCGCCAAAGTGCCGAAAGAATGGCATAATAATTATCCAGGCGCAGGTTTTGAAATAATCAATAACGAAAATTATCTTCAATATATTCCATGACCGCCTGTTTATAATATTATCAGTCGGCCGGGCAAATGTTATTGATTTATATATAGGGCTGACAAAAGGAAAAAATTCGTTAACTCAATAAACGCAAAGAGCGCAGTTAACTGGCTAAACTCGACTGTACTAGCCCGACAAAAATAACATATTATGGTATCGCAAAATAAAGTTTGGTATAGGCCACAGGGGAGAATTGATACAGGAAGTTAAAAACAAACTGAGGGGCCGTAATGATTCAACGATCAGCAACGGTGGCAACGGCTGATCGGTAGAACCCGGAAGAAATCAATTAACCGCGGCTGCCGCTGAACGCCAACTCATTGAGCGGTTGCCTTTGAAAAGCATTATTTCTGCGGGAAGGGCCGATTCGGTCCTGCCCGTCTTTCTTTTTTGGATCTGACGGATTGCCAGACGTCTAGTGACATTACCAGGATTATCTGCTACCGATAGCGAGATTTGCATTCTAAATTCAAGAGACCACCAAATAGGAGGTAGCCCGCATGACGAGTTGGAAAGAACACCTGGAAACCAATACATCCCGTTATCTGGAGGAACTGACGACTTTTTTGCGCATCCCCAGCATTTCAAGTTTACCCGAGCACGCCGCCGACGTTAATCGGGCGGCCGAGTGGGTGGCCGAGCGTCTGAAAGCGGCCGGTATCGAAGCGGTTCAGATATTGCCCACCGAAGGCCACCCGGTCGTCTATGGCCAATGGCTGCATGCCGACGGTAAACCAACGATAATGATTTACGGCCACTTTGACACTCAGCCGGTCGACCCGCTGGAATTGTGGACTTCCCCGCCGTTCGAACCGGTCGTCAAGGATGACCGCATTTACGCCCGGGGGGCCTCGGATGACAAAGGCAACATGCTCATTCCGATTCTGGCAGTCGAGGCCATGTTGAAAACCTCTGGCCGCTTGCCGGTAAACGTCAAATTCTTTTTTGAAGGCCAGGAAGAGATCGGCAGTCCCCAGATGCCGGATTTTATCTCCTCCCAACGCGAATTGCTGGCCTGCGATATGGTGCTCAGTTCGGACGGCGGGCAGTGGGAAGAAGATCAGCCTGCCTTGAATGTCGGGCGCAGGGGACTTGCAGCCTTGCAGATCGATTTGCAGAGCGCCGCCCAGGATGTGCACTCGGGCACATACGGCGGCACATTTCAAAACCCGATTCACGCCCTGGCGCAAATTATCACCTCGATGCGCAGCCCCCAGGGCAAGATTCTGGTCGAGGGCTTCTACGATGCCGTGCGTGAACTGTCGGAAGCCGAGCGGGCCCAGATCGCAGATATTCCCTATGATGAACCCCGGTACCTGGAAGAGCTGGGGGTGGAACAGCTGTTCGGCGAACCTGCCTATTCGACCTACGAGCGGGCCTGGGTGCGGCCCACGCTGGAAGTCAACGGCATTTGGGGGGGCTTTCAGGGCGAGGGCATCAAAACCGTCATACCGAGCCTGGCCCATGCCAAAATCACCTGCCGCTTGGTGCCGGATCAGGTGCCGGATGAAATTTTCGAATTGATTGCGGCCCATGTCGCCCAACATGCACCCGTCGGCACGAATGCATCTGTCAAAAAGTTGGCCGGCAGTGCCGATCCATTTGTTATACCCTATGACCATCCCGGCAATCAGGCGGCCCGGATTGTTTTAAAGAAGCTGTACGACAAGGAACCCTACATTATAAGAACCGGCGGTACGATTCCGGTTTGCGGCTCGTTCTTGAAATTCCTGGGTGCCCATCTGGTCAATTTCGCTTTCGGCCTGGAGGATGAGAATCTGCATGCACCGAATGAATTTTTCAGGATCAGCAGTTTTAAGCGCGGATTGCAGGCCTACGGTATGATTTTGGAAGAATTGAGCCGTTGAGCTTATTAAAAGAAAGGTTTCAGGTCTCGTAATTCAGGGTCCTTTCCGGGACGCCCATTACTTTATACGTTTCTACATTTAAATGCTACGAATATTATATTTTATGGAATGTCCCCGAGACCCCACGAGGGGATTGTTATGATAATCGATCCAAGGGGTTCAGTTTACGGAATAGTATTCAATGAACAATGAACAGAGGGAGGTATAAGATCATGTCCATGAAAGGCGGAGATCTTCTTATAGAATGTCTGAAAGTCCAGGGGGTTCGTTGTGTGTTTGGAATGCCCGGAGTTCAGAATCTTCAAATCTACGATGCCATTTTCCGTAACGGCGCGGAGGTCATAGATCACTATCTCGTGCGCCATGAATACGCGGCCTCATTGATGGCCCTGGGCTTTGCCCGCACAACGGGCGATGTGGGTGTGGCGCTCACAGTGCCTGGACCGGGTGCCACTAACGCCGCCACCGGACTCCTGGAGGCCTTTACGGACTGTGTGCCTGTACTGCTGATTACGGGACAGAGCCATTCCAAATTCTATGAAAGGGATCCCGCAAAGATGTTTCACGGTCTGGACCAAATGTCAATGTTCAAGCCGATTACCAAGTATTGCGCCATTGCGCGGAGCACAGATGAGATCCCAAACGTCGTGGATGAGGCCTTTCGTGCGCTTCGTTCAGGCCGCCCTGGTCCTGTGGTGCTGGAGTTTCCGGACGACGTCTTGACCGGTTCCACAAAGGTGGGTATCTTGCCCGCTGCCGAACGGAGTCCATCTGCAGTTCCGGACCCCAATGATATCCAGGACGTTGCAAAGATTCTTGCTGATGCCAGGATGCCGATGATTGTCGCGGGTTCCGCAGTCATTCATGCCGGCGCCCGTGAAGAGCTGCGCTTGCTTGCCGAGAAGTTAAACGCGCCGGTGGCTGTGACGAGGTGCGCAAAAGGTGTTCTTAGAGAGGACCACCCGCTTGCCCTTACCCATTGTTGTCGTTTTGTTGCTGATGAGGCCATGAAAGTCGCCGACCTCACCCTTGCCGTCGGTATCCGCTTTGCGTCTCTGGACACTCGAGGTTATACCCTCGAGCTGCCCCGACCGCTTATCCAGATCGATGAAGACCCGCGGGAGATTGGATTAGAATATTCTTGTGAGCTTAGTGTTGTTGGCGGTCTGAAAGCCAGTTTGAGGGCGCTGATCGAGACCATTGAACATGGGCAGAACAATTGGGAACAACACCTCCAGGGATTTCGAAAGCGATTTGCTGCGCAGCCGCCGATACCGATGCTGTCTGAGATCCGAGAAGTGCTTCCGGAAGATGGTATCCTCTCCGTCGACGCCCATGCAATCGGCTATGCAACCCATGACGAATTTCCCGTAGTCGATCCATCCAATTATCTCTTCCCAAGCATCAGCGTCGCATTGGGCTACGCTTTTCCTGCGGCGCTCGGCGCAAAGGCCGCTCATCCTGACAAACCGGTTGTGTGCTTCACCGGTGACGGCGGCTTTATGATGGGATCTCCAGAGCTAGCCACGGCTGTGAAATACGGGATGAACGTGGTTACGATCATCGTAAACGACCGGTCACTGAGCGGAATCAAGGGATCCCAGCAGAAATACTACGAGGGACGTATTATCGATATTGATTTGCACAACCCCGACTTTGTTGAATTCGCAAAATCATTTGGTGCTTATGGAAGGCGTGTTGACGATCTTTCTGAGTTCAAATCCATTTTTGAAGAAGCCCTTTCTCTTGATCGCCCCTCATTGATCGAAGTGCCGATGGACGATCGCCAGCAGGAACTGATCGATGGGATCGAGTGGTTGCGCCCCGGTCTATTGCGAACGCGTTGAATCAGTATCTGATAAGACCTGAATCTTGCCCCCTGTTGACCATCCCGAGCATAAGCCGGTTTTTGCGACTGGACCGTTTTTGAACTTCGTTTTTGGATTATTCCGGGTTCGGAACGTTATCATGACAAACGCTATAAATGCTACGAATGTTATATTTTTATGGGCGTGAGGCCCGCCCGTCCCTGAGGCCCTAACACATCGGGTTGATGGTAAACAGCCGCAGTATCAGCCTGCTGGAGAACATGGAGACGGTGCTTCAAGATGAAGACGAGATATTGATATTGCTCCCTGTGGGATGGGAATAATTTTTTCAAAATGATTGAATATTTTTGAATGAATATCGAAGACTCCCGTATCGGCAAATTAACCGCGAGGTAACCGAGTTGACAATCTTCAGGAACCTGATTATTAAATTATTCAATACTGAAATACTAGGGAATAATATTGGAATAACCAATAGAGGAGGATCACTATGAAAACACATCGCGCAGGTAGTTCTTCTTGGCTGTTTAACGTGACGATCATCATTATTGCAGCGACGGTAGTTTTCGCTGGATTACTGATCCCGCGGCCGGCAGTAGCCGCCGATGTCATTAAGATTGGCGCCGTAGCCCCCAAAACAGGGCCCCTGGCCGGGGGGGCAGCAATTACGCATTGGCCCAATATCCAACTGTGGATTGAGCAAGTGAATGCCCGCGGCGGACTCAAACTAAAAAGCGGCAAGGCCAAACTTGAACTGATCGAATATGATGATCAGACGAATACGGGGGAAACCATCAAGGCCGTTCAACGCCTCGCCACCCAGGATAAAGCTGATTTCATTGTCGCACCTTACGGCACCGGTTTAAATATAGCCTCGGCGCCGATATTCGCCAAATACGGATACCCACACATTGCTGTCAGCGCGATCACCGACCAGGTTGAGAAGCTGACCAATCTCTATCCGAATTTGTTCTTCACCCTGGGAGATACCAAGGGATTTACCGAATCCGTCGAAAATATTTTGTCCCAGATGAGAGCCGACGGAAAGATCGGAAACAGGATCGCCATGGTCAATGTGGCCGATGCCTTTGGCATTGAGCTGGCCGGATCGGCTCGCCCACTCTTCAAAAAAGCCGGTTTTGAAATTGTCTATGATAAATCCTACCCGCTTGGCACCCAGGATCTTTCGCCGGTCATCAAAGGAGCCAAAGCCAGCAATCCCGATGCATTTGTTGCCTGGTCTTACCCACCGGATACTTTCGGTTTGACCCAGCAGGCCATCATTCAGAACCTGGATGTGAAAGCATTTTACACGGCCGTTGCCACCTGCTTCCCGGCCTATTTCGGTAAGTTCGGCGCTGCGGTTGAAGGTAATCTAGGCGCCGGGGGTGTCAATCCGGATACACCGGAGATGAAAGCCTATATGAAGGCGCACAAGGAAATTACCGGCAAAGATGCAGATTACTGGGCCAGTGCCACCACTTATGCGTCCCTGCAGATTCTGGAACAGGCCATCGAAGGGGTTGGGGCTGTGGATCGTCCGGCCGTCATCGAGTATTTGAGGAAAAACACCTTCAAAACGGTTCTGGGTGATATCACCTTCGACAAGCAATTCAACAAAAAGTTCTGGACGGTCGGCCAGTGGCAAAACGGCGTATTCTATGGCGTGGCATCAACCGGCAGACCAGGTGAGAAGCCTATCAAGTTGAAAACCGGCTGGAAATAGCAGAAAGACCTTAAACTCCGGAATGGAGAAATTTATTCCGGAGATGACAATTCAATTCTTTAGGCTTCCCCACAATGGACATTTTGATCACGGGTTTATTCCTGGGTGGTACGTATGCACTGATCGCCATGGGACTGAATCTGCAATATGGCGTTGCCAGGATAATGAATCTTGCCAATGGCGAAATGCTCGTCGCAGGAGCATTTTCGGCATTCTGGTTATTTACTGCCGGGCAGGTCAGTCCGCTTCTGTCAATTATTGTTGTTGCTCCGATTACTTTTGTGGCCAACTGGCTAATTTACCAGGTGATTCTTCTGCCGCTGGTCAAGCGAGCCAGGAACCGCGGACAGCTTGAAGTGGACTGTATTCTGGCTACCTTCGGCCTCAGTTTTGCGTTTGTGGGAATCATGCTGGCGACTTTCGGCGGCGATTATTTCACCTATTCCTACCTGGCGGAGCCGTTTGATATTCTGGGTAATACCTTTGCCCTTAACCGCGTGGTTGCGTTTGTCGTGGCAGTTATCATCTATGTCCTGCTTTATATCTGGCTCAACAAGTCGCGGCAGGGCATCGCCGTGCGCGCGGTGGCTTTCAATCCAGATGTTTCGGGACTCACCGGCATTAACGTCCGCAAAATTTCAGCATTTGCTTTCGCACTGGGCGGCGCTGTAACGGCAGTGGGCGGCGCGTTAATCAGCACCTTTCTGACCATGGATGCCTCCATTGGCGTGATCTTTACAATGAAGGCCCTGATCATAGTGATCATGGGCGGCGTCGGCGACGTACGTGGGGTGATGATTGCGGCCCTTATCCTGGGTTTGGCGGAAACCGCGGTGGCAAGTCTGGTTGATCCGGGTCTGACTCTGGCAGCGGCATACCTGATGTTCATTCTCGTCTTATTGTTTCGGCCGCAGGGCTTGTTTGGAAGGGCTGGTTCATGACTGTTTCAGAATTGCGCAAACTGATCCTGGCGGCTATTGGTCTTGGACTGGCGGCGCTGTTGCCCCTGGCGGACAACGGGTATTTTCTGTCTCTGGGTGTAACGATTGCCATGTACACTGTGCTGGCAACTAGCTGGACATTGTTTTCGGGACCAACCCATTACATATCATTGGCAACTGCAGCCTTTTACGGTCTCGGCACCTATGTTGTGGCAGCCGGCATCGAGCATATTCCTTATCCTGTTCTGCTGATAATGTCTCTCGCTGCCGGAGCCGTTTCAGCGGCGCTGGTGGGGCTCGCGACCCTGCGCCTGTCAGGTGTGTATTTTGTTATTTTCACACTGGGACTGGCCGAGATGATTCGCCAGGTTGTCACCTGGATTCAGAATAATATGGGAGGCCAACGCGGCCTGTATGTTCTAACGAATATCACCGAGGAGATTATCTACTGGGAGTTGGTGACAGTAGCGGGACTCGTGTATTTGGCCGGGTGGTGGATCGGCCGGTCACGTCTCGGCTTTGCGCTGCGCATCATCGGCAATGATGAAGTCGTGGCCGCCCATTGCGGGATCAAAACGGCTCGCATCAAAGTCATTCTGTTTGTAGTCTCGGGCATGGTCGCCGCACTGACCGGCGCCCTGCTTGCCCCCCGCTGGACTTATATTGAGCCGAATCTCGCATTTTCTGCCATGCTTTCATTTCAGGTCGTCATCATGGCCCTGCTCGGAGGCGTGACGAGATTGTGGGGACCACTGGTGGGTGTTGTGCCATTCTCTTTGCTCTGGGAGTTGATTTCAGCCCAGTACCCCAATCAGAACATGCTGCTGCTGGGGATTGCCTTTTTGTTAATTGTCTTTGTCATTCCCAATGGAATTGTCGGACGCATTGAGTCTTTCATCCACCGCCGCAAGGGAGAGAAAGTTTAATGAGTCGGAGTACGATCCTCTCTGTCAAAGGAGTCACGAAAACGTTCGGCGGGTTGGTTGCCGTCGATTCCGTTAGCTTCAATGTCAATGAACACGAAGTTATGGGACTGATAGGACCCAACGGTTCCGGCAAGACGACCATGATCAACCTGATATCCGGGGCTATCAGGTTGTCTGCCGGTCTGATCACTTTTGAGGGAAGACGGATTTCCGGGTTACCCCCGCAAAAAATCAACCAGCTGGGAGTTTCACGTACCTTCCAGCTTGTTAGATTACTGCCATCTCTGTCAGTATTGGAAAATGTGATTGCGGGAGCCGTATTCGGCCATGTCCGGCGCTGGGGACGATTTGCTGAAGAACATGCGCGTCTGCTGCTTTCCCGGGTTGGGCTCGAAAAAATGGAGCAGGTGCCGGTCTCGGCATTGACCTATATCGACCAGAAACGGTTGGAACTGGCACGCGTGCTGGCATCTGATCCGGAAATATTGCTGCTCGACGAATGGTTGGCCGGATTGAATCCCACCGAACTTGAGACCGGAATCGATTTAATCCGTGAGCTGCGGGACGAAGGCAAGACCATTCTGATAGTGGAGCATATGGTGGATGCTATTCGCAGCGTGTGCGATACCTGTGTCGTGATGAACAGCGGCCGTAAAATTGCCGCCGGCATACCGGCTGAAGTGTTGTCCGACAAGGAAGTGATTCGCGCTTATTTGGGAGACGATGATGCTTAAAACGAAAAATCTTTCGGTCAGCTATGGTCAACACCGCGCTTTGGAGGAGGTATCGATCCAGATCAAGCCGGGTGAGATTGTGGTGATCCTGGGTGCAAACGGCGCCGGCAAAAGCACCCTGCTCAAAACGATCTCCGGATGGTGTGAGGGGAATCATACCGGGTCCGTCAAGATAGACGATACCGAAATCCTGGGGTTACCGCCGCACAAGATCGTTGAACGCCGGGTTGCCCTGGTCCCTGAAGGTCGCGGGGTGTTTGGGGAACTGACGGTCCGCGAAAACTTATTGCTGGGTGCCTATACTTCCCATGCCAGGCAAGAGCAAAGCAGCAACATTGATCGTGTTTTAAATTTGTTTCCCAGGCTGAGCGAGCGGCAAAATCAGATCGTACACACCATGAGCGGTGGTGAGCAAAAGATGGTCGCCATTGGACGCGCCATGATGTCTTCTCCTGTTCTATTGATGCTGGATGAACCTTCCCTTGGTCTTTCTCCCTTGCTGTGCAAAGAACTCTTTCGTATTCTGACGGTGGTGCGTGAGACCGGAATCGGTATTTTATTGGTCGAGCAAAACGCCAAACTAAGCCTGGCGATTGCCGACCGTGGTTATCTATTGGAAAACGCTCGAATCGTCGGGGAAAACACGGCTTCCCGATTGACGAACGATCCCGCCGTTCAAAAAGCATATCTGGGTGGCGCCGGTGAAACACAGCAGCGGCCCGTTCATACCGCAGTGACGGTTCCCGAATCCACTGCGGCAACTCCACCTTCCGGCACGGTTGTGCCAGCCGAACCCGTAATTAGATCATTTCACAGCGATGGCGTCCGGGTAAGAGCTGATGATTTGTTGCCCGAAAAAATTAGCGATCTGGTCCGGCAGGCTGAAAATATCCAATCCAAACATGTTAAAACCGTTCGGAATGAAACTCTGGTAGCAAGCCCATCAAGTCAGCCCGACAAAAAACCCAGTGGTCACCTGGCCAGGGTTTTGGCGGAGATTGAAAAAGCCGCTGCTGACGCGAGAAAGCCGGAAGTATTTCAACCAGATACCAAAGCACCTGCCAAACGCAAAATTGAATCCGAGAATTTTAATGATTTACCTGAAATCGAAATATATCGAAAACCCAAAATTGAAATATATCGCCGGATTAAGACGGACTCTGATAAAGGTCCGGGGAAACTGGTATTGGTAAAGGACAGCTAAAATGACAAGAGAATTTAAGGGTCTGTATATCGGGGGCCAGTGGGTATCGACCGGTAACACTTTTCCCGATCTGAATCCTTCCGACAGCTCTGTGTGGGCCCAAATCCCCGACGGCAGCCGACGGGAAGCGGTTGCGGCAATTAATGCCGCCCAGGCCGGTTTCAGCGAATGGTCCGACCTGCCATTCAATCAGCGCTCCAAGTACATGCTGAAGGTTGCCGAGGTATTTGAGAAACGCAAAATGGAAATAGCAAAGGCACTGCAAGGTGAAGCCGGCGGGTGGTTTGGCAAAGGCATGTTTGAGGCCGGATATCTGCCGGAACTCTTCGAAGCTGCAGCGGCATCCAGTTATAGTCAAGTCGGTGAGATTTTGCCGTCTATGCACGGCAAGTTGTCCATGGCGATCCGTCGTCCCCTGGGGGTTATTACTGTGATCAGTCCCTGGAATTTTCCCTGTGTACTGAGCGGCCGCGGAATTGCCTTTGCACTTGCAGCCGGCAATACGGTCGTGCTCAAGCCGTCGTCGGAAACGCCTTATTGCGGAGGGCTGCTTTTTGCCGAAGTATTCGATGAAGCCGGCGTACCGGAGGGCGTGTTGAATGTGATGACCTGCTCAAAGGAAAATCTTGGCTCGGTCGGAGACGAACTGATCGAAAATCCTCTGGTTAAAGGGATCTCATTTACCGGATCGACGCCGCTCGGGCGGCAGATCGCTGCCAAAGCCGGCGCGCATTTGAAGAAGTGCTGTGTCGAGCTGGGCGGAAAAGATTGCCTGATTGTCTGCGATGATGCAGATATGGATCGGGCAACCGGAGCTGCTAATTTCGGGGGCTTCATGCATCAGGGACAGATTTGCATGTCAGTCGAAAAGGTGCTCGTCCAGGAAGGTATATTCGATGTATTTCTGAAAGGATTCGTTGCGCGAGCTGCAAAACTGAAGGTTGGTGACCCAACTGCGGATGATTCTAATGTGATTGGTCCGTTGATTAATGACAAACAGGTGGCGCAAATAAAAGAGCAAATTGACGATGCGGTTGCCAAGGGTGCGAAAGTGGTCCTCGGTGGCAATATCACCGGACGGTTTGTAGAACCGACCATAATGACGGGAGTAACTGCCGACATGAAGGTCTATCGCGAGGAAACATTCGGACCGGTCATCCCGGTCATTCCATTCAGGTCGGATGATGAGGCCGTCGCCCTTGCCAATGATACGGAATTCGGCCTTTCTTCGGGGGTTATCACGAATGATGAGAACAGAGGGCTTGCCATCGCCCAGCGGCTTGAGACCGGCATGTGTCATATAAACTGTTCTTCAGTTAATGATGAACCCATTGTTCCGTTTGGCGGTTCTAAAGCTTCCGGTGTGGACGTCACGGCGGACGGTGGTCTATCGAAGCATTTACCGAAACCAGATGGATAACTTTCGAACGCGGCGGACGAAATTATCCGCCTGTTTTCTAGCATATTAAGCCGGTTAAGTAAGATCCGGTTTTGGTCCATATCAGAAGGGTAAATACGTTTACTTGCGGTGGTAAGGTTTCAGGTTTCAGATTTTGGTAATTACTAACACCTGAAACCATGATCAGAATTATCACTGGCAAAGCTTCTAATTTTTGAAATGGCCTCGAAGACCAGTTTTTCGATATTGAATAAAATAGATAGAATACCACAAATATTCGATCTTCAATCCTCTATCTTCAATTCCGGCTTGTCCGAATTGGGAGAAAATCATGGATCAGACCAATGTAGACTTAGGTAAGAAATTTGGCAAAATCCTGCGAGACAAAACGATCATTGTCACGGGATGTGCATCCGGGATCGGCCTGGAAACGGCAAAAACCATCAAAGAACTGGGAGGGGATGTCATCGGCGTCGACATTACGAAGACAACCCAATATGTGGATGAGCTCTATCGGGCCGACCTTTCCGACCGACGAACGATTCAAGCATTGATAATGGCTTTGCCGATGGGCGCCAACGGGATTGCCAACATTGCCGGCCTGCCTCCCACGGCGCCTGCCGAACTGGTTCTCAAGGTCAATCTAGTCGGGTTGAAGTTCTTCACGGAAAACATGATTCCCAAGCTTGCCGACGATGCATCGATTGTCAATCTTGCCTCATTGGCCGGTTTTGGCTGGCCTGAGGCTGTCGATCAAATCAAGGCCAGCTATGATCTTGAATTTGATGAGGTGACGGAGTTTATCAGAAGGCACGGCGTCAGCAATGAGGGGGGACGTTCCTATTTTTTCACCAAGGAGGCGCTCAACGTCTGGACCATGGTAAACCGCTGGACCTGGCGGGATCGGGGAATTCGGATGAATAATATTAGTCCCGGTCCGGTGGAAACCCCTATCCTTAAGGATTTTTTAGAGACCCTCGGAGAGCGTGCCGAAGAAGATATGAAAGTGATGGACCGTCCCGGGCATCCAACCGACATCGCGCCGGTTGTGGCCTTCCTGTTATCAGATATGACAACCTGGATCAGGGGTGCAAATATTCCGGTAGATGGAGGCATGTCATCGCACATTCTTTGTAATATGCATGGACTATAGGGTGGAGCAACCGAGTCCGGAGGGCCGGCTTTGGATTTACCCAATTGGGGTTCTGGCTCTAAGCAAAAGGAGTACTCCGGCTAAAAACTACCGATAGCCCTTTTACAGTGACAGAGCCCAAAGGAACTGGATTTCTATATTGAATCAAAAGTAATCCGCGAATAACTGAGTCGAGGAGGAAATATGGCTACTGCAATTATCTGGGCATTTGCCATCATCATCATTCTGGCGGTCATTATTGTTGTGCTCGCCTGGTTTTATCAACGGGCAACGCGCGAGGTAAGCCTTGTAAAAACAGGTGTAGGCGGACGGAAAGTGATAATGGATGGCGGCACCATCGCCGTCCCCTATTTCCATGAGATTTCCAAAGTCAATATGCAAACCTTGCGGTTGGAGGTTCAGCGTACCAGCGAGGCCGCTTTGATTACCAAAGATCGAATGCGCGTGGATGTAGCCGTTGAGTTCTATGTCTCGGTCATACCAAGCGAAGACGGCATTGCCAGAGCTAACCAGACCCTTGGCAACCGGACGTTCCATGCGGATAAGTTGCGCGAGTTGATCCAGGGTAAACTTGTGGATGCACTTCGATCCGTCGCTGCCCGCATGACAATGGACGAGCTGCATGAAAATCGGGTAACATTTGTCACCGATGTGCGTGAAGGGCTGGTTGATTCCTTGGCCCGCAATGGTCTCGAACTGGATTCCGTTTCACTGACCTCACTCGACCAAACCCCTTTCGACAAGCTTGACGAAAATAACGTCTTCAATGCGGTCGGCATGCGTAAACTTGCCGAAGTGGTCGCCAAATCAAAAAAGGAAAGGGCTGAAATTGATTCAGATGCAGATATTTCTGTTCGCAACGCAGCCATGGAAGCGACCAAAAGAAAGCTTCAGATCAGTTTAGAAGAGCAGGAAGCTGAAATCTCACAGATTCAGGAAATCGAAACTCTGAAAGCTGCTCAACTGGCGGAAGTCGCCAAACGTAAGGCCGAAGGAGAACGACAGGCGGCCCAGGCCCGTATTCAAATGGAAAAGGAAATCCGCAGCGCCGATATTGATCGCGAAACCGCCATACGCGAAGCCGAAATAGCCAGGGATAAAAAACTGCAGGAATTTGAAATCCAACAAAAACGCGAAATTGAGCTGACAAACCAGGAAAGCCAGATCATCATCGCGGCCAAATCTAAGGAGGAAAGTAAAGCCCAGGCAATCGCTGATGAAGCCAAAGCAGAGGCCGTCAGGGCGGCCGAGGGCATTTCCACGGCCCGCCAGATCGCGGAAGCCGAGCGCAAGAAAGCGGTCGCACTGGTGGCTGCAAGACAGGAGGCCGAGGCATCCAGCACCCGGCAGCACATCGCAGCGCAGGCCGAAAAAGAGGCGGCCGCCGAATTGGCGAAGGCAAAATTGGAGGCGGCTGAGGCCAAAAAGCAGGAAATGCTTGCAGAGGCCGAAGGCCGACGAGCGTTAATCACAGCCGAAAATGAAACCGGGGAACGGATCGTTGAGATGAAAACTGATCTTGCCCGCCTCGAAGCCCTTCCAAAAATCGTCGCCGAAATGGTCAAACCGGCTGAAAAAATTGACTCCATCAAAATCCACCAATTGTCAGGTCTTGGATCGGTACAGAATGGAAAACAGTCGGATGCCGGCGACAAGCCCGTCATAAGGCAGGTCTTTGACTCCATTCTGGAAATGGCCGTTCAACTGCCGGCGCTTAAAAAAATCGGTGAAGAAATCGGCATTAACTTCGATGAAGGGCTAGCGGTTGTCACGAAGAAGGCCACAGAGGAAAACGGCGATACGGAATCTAACGGCGCCAAAATCAGAAAAAGCTGACCATGTCCGCCTATAGCGGTTGTCATAAATACGTTCCGTTTGAGCTAATACCAAATAAGGAGGTTTTTATAGTGATCCCAGGTGACAGTAACTTGTGACAACCGCTATGTTATCTTTTTTATGCAATAAAGCATATGCTATTTGAAAATACTGTCTGTGTAACAACACATGAAACGGTTAATCATTATCCCTAGCCGCAAAGAGCAACCAAAGAAGATACTAAACCATCACTCAGTGTGGATGGTTACCTAATCGCTACATGCCTGACCGACATCCAAGGCGATTCACCGGCACCTTTGTAAAACTAGTTTTCGAAACTCTGATAGCAACATGCTTTACATAAAGATAGTGTCTTATTCGTTTCAATCAGTGCGGCATCAATAGCCATAGTGTCACCACACGTTCCGGTGCAACGGATATTTCAAATTAAACAAAATATAGCGTTTGCGTCAAACCATCAACGTCGTGATGTTCCGGAAAATATTGTAAAACCACCGGTATCGGAACGTTATTATGACAAACGCTATAACCACTACATTTCGTTTATTCAGGATAGTGATTGAACGTATTTTGTTAGCGAATACTCTGATTTAAGAAGTGGTAATAAATGAACAAATTCAGCTCTTGTAGAATTCGAGATCCGGGCCGGCGATGGGGGCCACAGCGTCGATGCGTTTCTGGCGTTCGGCCTGGTTCCAGTTCCATCTTTTACGCGCAATGGCAGCATTTTGGGAAACCTGTTGGACGCTTTCCATACCACTGACAAGGGTGGTGATGGGCAGGGACCACACGAAGCCGAAGACATCCTCCACGGAAAGAATCGCCGGTATTATCGGCTCGACGGAGACATTCGTGCGACGCCAACCCTTGTTCCCGCCGAAGAAACGCCCGTCGGCCAGCGTTTTCATGGCCAGCACGCCGATGCCCGCCTTCACGCACTTGGGCACCACGTGAGTGACGAAGCTCTCGTAGTGGGGGTCGGCGGGGTTGACCGGCATCTGCGAGGACACCATCTTCACACCTCGCTTTTTGAGCTCCTCCAGCATCTTGAGGTGGGCTTTGTAGGACTCATGGCCGGTGAAGCCGATGTACCTGACCCTGCCCTTTTTCCGGGCCTCGAGAAAGGCGTCGAGCACACCGTTCTGGACGCGCTCTTCCACGTCCCTCGGGCTTCCAAGGGCATGCACCTGCCATAGGTCCACGTAGTCGGTCTTCATGCGGGAGAGGGAATTGTCGAGGTCCTTCAGGGCATTCTTCCTGTTTGTGGCCAAGGTTTTGGTCATGATGAAGGAAACGTCCCTGTACTTGGGAGTGAGGAATTTTCCATAGCGTTCCTCTGCTATTCCACCGCTGTAAAAGGGGGCGTTGTCGAAGAAGCGCAACCCCTCCTCTAAGGCTTTTTCGATGATGGCCTGCGCGTCCTTTTCCGAGGCACTCCCCACATGGGCTCCGCCCACGCCCAGGTTGGTCACGGTCGGACCGGAAGAACCCAGCTTGCGCAGGGGCAGGAGCTTGCCCAGCCGGTCGGAGAGAGAGGTGGTGGCTGCGGCAATCTTTCCCTCGCCATGGAAAAGGCTAGGCACCATCAGCCCGGCGGTGCAGCCCGCCAGCATGGCCATGAACTCCCTGCGTTTGAGTCCCGTGTGAAGGTTGGCGGCGTTTTCATTCTCATGTTTCATAAATTTCTCCGTTTTACAGTGATTATAGCGAGTTTCAAAATTTCGTTCCGTTTGATGCAAACTAAAGATTCAGGGATCAAATTACAAACTAGAATTTTTACTCTTGTATAAAAAGAAAGAGCGAAGCGATACAGTGATCCGGTATCTGCTATCCTGAATCTGGCATCAAGCGTCTAATAAATAGAATCTTAGCTTATAGACCAGCCTTTGATAACGGAACATTATTTTGAAAACCACTATAATTAAAATTTTCCTCACAGGATTAGTACCGATCGCCTACTACACCCTGATTGATAAGGGACTCAAGACGGTCCAAGTGTTCCGTTCGTAAAGTTATATCTTGTGACGCACAGTTTTCCTCCAGGCGTTCAGTACTCCGTGTCCCCGGTATCGCGGCGAGGGGGACATCGCATGACAAAACCCATGCCAATGCGACTTGAGCTGCTGTGGCTTCGATCTCTTCCGCGACTTCAGCTACAACATCGGCCAACCGGCTGTTCCTGGCGATTGCTTCTTCGGTAAATCGCGGATTCTCCAACCTCCAGTCTCCGGGTTCTAGATCGCTTCGTGACCGGATTGCCCCGGATAAAAATCCTCGGCCAAGGGGACTGTAAGCCACAAATCCGATGTTAAGTCGTTGAACTGTTGGCAGAATGTCGGCCTCAACATCCCGCGACCACAAGGAATACTCGGTCTGGAGTGCACTGACGGGATGAACCTCGTGGGCGCGGGCGATGGTTTCCGGGTCTGCCTCAGACAGGCCGATATAGCGTACTTTCCCCGCCTTCACGAGCTCAGCCATAGCACCGACCGTTTCCTCGATCGGTGTTTCGGGATCCACACGATGCTGATAGTAGAGGTCGATGTAATCTGTCCTGAGGCGCTTGAGTGAGGCATCGCAACAAGCTTTTACATAATCCGCACTTCCTTTAATACCTTGCCAGCTGCCGTCTTCGCCGCGGGAAACGCCAAATTTGGTTGCCAAGGTGATTTGGTCGCGACGCCCCTTGAGCGCCTTTGACAACAAGATTTCATTCGTAAACGGGCCATAAATGTCTGATGTATCCCAGAACGTGCACCCAATATCTGCTGCCCGATCGAGAACGCAAAGATTTTGAGCTTCTGAAGAGGAGCCGTAAAATTCCGACATTCCCATGCAGCCCAAACCGATTGCAGACACACGAAGGCCCTGTGATCCAAGATTGACCTGTTTCATAACTCTGATGCCCTTTTACCTGTTTTTCGCATATTTTCCTTGATTTGAAGGATTGGCATAATGAAAAAACCTTCAAGATTATACCGGTACATCCCTCAAATCCGCTCGTGCCCATTTTTCCACAATTTGGCTAACACCTCTCCTTCTTTAATTCAATTAATTTTTCGTTAATTTTTGGTTAATACAAAAAGGAGTGGGTTTTTGACAATTTATATTTAACCTATGCAAGAGTGTTAAATATCACTTCTGTCAATTATCAAAAGCAATAATAGTGGTTTTTATATTAATTCTCCTAAGTCTTTTTATTTTTGTGGCGCAAAAAAAATGTTTTTACTCACAAAAAAATCCTTCTCCCCAAGCATCATTTATCAATCGGCAGACGACTGCTAATCATATATAAC
>Ga0126326_1000251_pt1 | contig 20398 bp, 21 predicted proteins | sample InaspJWI67metaG_FD_94485 | JGI IMG/M metagenome (GOLD analysis project Ga0126326, IMG submission 94485) | Marine gutless worms symbiont microbial communities from Oahu, Hawaii - Inanidrilus sp. 1 OAHU.JWI-67 metaG | ecosystem: Host-associated > Annelida > Digestive system > Unclassified | place... | reverse complement strand
TTCCAGCCCTTGATGACCCGCATCGAACCAGTATTTATCGAACGCGTAATCGAAGCCACCAAAAAAGATCTCGCCAGCGAACAAAAAATTCAACAGAGTCAAGGCGACTCGTCGCATGAAGCGATTGCAGCGGAGATCAATTACGACGACTTTGCCAAACTCGATTTTCGTATCGCCAGAATCGTCGGCGCAAAGCGCGTCGAGAAATCCGACAAGCTCTTGCAATTGACGCTCGATATCGGCAGCGAAACCCGTAACGTGTTTGCCGGCATTGCCGGCGCCTACAAACCGGAAGAGCTGGAAGGCAAGTTGACCGTCATGGTTGCCAACCTCGCGCCGCGGAAAATGCGTTTCGGGGTATCCGAGGGTATGGTACTGGCAGCCGGCAGCGGCGACACCGAACTTTATATTCTCAATCCTGATTCGGGCGCCAAACCGGGAATGCGAGTTAGCTAGTTGTTACTCCGTATATTAGTCGCGAGCCTGTTATTGGCGGCTGTTGCAAGCTCGCTCGCCGGCGCGCTCGATTCCAAAAAAATATACCAACTCAACCAGGACCGCGTGTTTCAAATTCGCGTGCTCAACCGTGAAACCGGCAAGAAATCCAGTATCGGTTCGGGTTTCATCGTCGGCGACGGCAAGCAGATTGCAACCAATTATCATGTCATCGGTCAGGTAATTCTCGAACCCGATGTATTTTACATTTCCTATATCGGCAAAGACGGGCGCGAAGGCGAGCTCCAATTGCTCGGACTCGACGTCGCGCGCGATCTGGCGTTGCTCGGTGCTGACAAGGTCGTCGGCGAACCGATCAAAACCAGCCCCCTGCCCCCGCGCGGGGCGCCGATATTTGCGATGGGCAACCCGCTGGATCTGGGGCTTAGCATCGCGGTCGGCACCAACGGCGGTATTTTGAATCAAACCGACGATAGCCGCATTCTTTTCTCGGGCAGCCTCAATCCGGGCATGAGCGGCGGACCGACCTTTAACGACCAGGGAGAAGCAATCGGCATCAATGTAGCCACCGCGCGCAACGACATCAGCTTTATCGTGCCGTCACGCTTTTTGACTGAATTGATCGACGTGTCCGCCAGCGATGGATTCGAATCGGCAGATGACCTCAAGCTCGAGGTCGCGCGCCAGGTACTCGCCTATGAAAATAACTTCATTGAGCAATTGCTGGCCGGAGAATGGCCGGAACTCGATTTGCGCCAGTTCAGCCTGCCGGGAGTGATTTCACCGACCGTGCGCTGCTGGGACAATAGCGCCAAACTCGGCGCCATCGCGCGTTATAAACGCTATCAGATACGCTGCGCCAATAAGAACCACGTGTATCTCGATGCCGACAACAGATTTGTCGGCGACCTGATTTACGAATACTTCTGGCTAGAATCAGAAGAATTGAATTCGATCCAGTTTTACAACCTGTATGAAAATCTGAATAAGGATCAGATCGACTCCAAATTGGGCCGGGATATCGTCAGCAATTACAATTGCGAAACCTGGTTCGTCCAGGTATCGGGGCAGGAATTGAAATCCAACCTCTGCCGACGCGAATATGTCGAATACCCGGGTATGAGCGATGTGCTTTTTACCGCCGCGCTAACGGGTCATAAAAACAAGGGCTTTTTTGTAACTCTGATCATGACCGGGATCGAATTCACGTCAAGCTTGCCGCTGATTAAAAAGTTTCTGGAGCATACCGAATGGCGCCCCTGATACTCGAAATCATAACCCGCGGTCTGCATCGATACCTGCCGATCGAAAACGAAGTCACCACCGTCGGGCGCGCCCTCGACAACGACATCATCCTCTCCGATCTGACGGTGGCACCCCACCATTTGAAAATCATCCGCTATGGTGACAACTCGGTAGAAATCGTCAATTTGACCGCCGTCAACCCGACCCGGATCAACCGGCACCGGCAAACATCGCTGGTAACCGAACAATTTCCCGTCAACCTCGAAATCGGCCGGGTACATGCGCAGCTGTTGCCGCATGATTACAAGGTGGCGACAACCCGACGGCTGGCCGGCGGCGGTCGTCCCGGTCATTTGTTCGGTCATATCTCCTGGGCGGTCGTTTTGGTGCTAGCTTGCCTGGTCATCGGTGGGCTCGAGTTTTACCTGAATTCCTATAACAGCATCAAATGGAGCGATTTATTCAAATATGTACTGCGCGAAACCGTGCTGACTATCGGCGCCTTTGTACTAGCGCTGTCGATCCTCGAACGCTTACTGGTTAATCGCTGGGAAATCAAGCAATTGGTGACGTCGATATCGCTGATATACCTGTTTTACTTTTTTTCGGCGGGTTTCGCTGACCAGCTGAGCTATTTATTTACGGCCAGCTGGCCGGCCACTTTGTTCCGTTTCGGCTGGTATCTTGCGTTTGTCCCCTGCGCCATTGCGCTCTACCTGATCCACATATCGCACTTGAAAAAAAGCCGCAGTATTATGCTCGCGATTCTGATCGCGAGCCCGATCGCGCTACCCTCGATTCTGCAAAGCCCGGAACTAAAAACGCTGCTCGACGATTTCAGTCCGACGGCCAGGTACCAGAACAGCCTCAGTTCGATGAATTGGCATCTGCGGGAAAGCATCAGCATCGAATCCTTTATCGGACAGGCGCAAAATCTCGAACCGGGGGAATACGCCGACTGAAACAACCCCACACGGCGTGCGGTCCTATTTGAAGTTTTAATTAAAGACCTCTGGGTTTTTCAGTATTTTTAACCGGGGTCAGGCCTTATAATCGCGCGCATGTCGGAATATTTGTTACTTTTGATTGGCACCGTGTTCGTCAATAACATCGTGTTGGCCAAATTTCTCGGGTTATGCCCGTTCATGGGGGTATCGCGCAAGGTAGAAACAGCGATTGGCATGAGCGCGGCGACCACCTTTGTGTTAACCCTGTCCGCGGTGCTGAGTTACCTGATCAATAGCTGGATACTGGCGCCGCTCGAACTCGAATACCTGCGAACCATCGCTTTTATTATAGCGATTGCGGCGGTCGTCAATTTCACCGAAATGGTGGTCCATAAAACCAGCCCGCTGCTGTACAACGTGCTCGGGATATTCCTGCCGCTGATCACCACCAACTGCGCCGTACTCGGCGTCGCCTTAATTAACGTACAGGAACAAAACAGTTTTTTCGAATCGGTGGTTTACGGCTTTGGCGCGGCGCTCGGATTTTCGCTGGTATTAATTTTGTTTGCCGCCATGCGTGAACGCATCAACGTCGCCGACGTGCCGGCTCCCTTCAGAGGTTCGGCGATCGGCCTGGTAACGGCGGGCTTGATGTCGCTGGCCTTCATGGGTCTCGGCGGATTGGTAAAAGTCTGAAACATGCTGCTTGCAATCTTCACCATCAGCCTGATGGCTGGCCTGTTTGGCCTGATACTGGGTTATGCCTCGATCCGCTTCAAGGTCGAAGGCAACCCGGTGGTGGACCAGATCGATGCACTGCTGCCGCAAACCCAGTGCGGTCAGTGCACCTACGCGGGCTGTCGTCCCTACGCCGAGGCCATCGCTAACGGCGAAGCCCCGATCAATCAATGCCCGCCAGGGGGTCAGGCGACTATTGTTGCGCTCGCCGATCTGCTCGACACCGAGGTGCTTGAACTCAACGCCGAACATGGCGAGCATCTCGAAGTCCCGATGGTTGCGGTGATCGACGAACAAACCTGCATCGGCTGCACGCTTTGTATCCAGGCCTGTCCAGTGGACGCGATTCTCGGTGCCGCCAAACATATGCACACGGTCATTGCCGACGAATGCACCGGCTGCAAGCTGTGTCTGCCGCCCTGCCCGGTCGACTGTATCGAGATGGTGCCCGAGCGACAAACCCTCGACGATTGGAAGTGGACCAACCCGCTCGATCAGCTGGAGCCGGCACGGGATGGCTAGGTTATTCGACTTCCACGGGGGACTGCATCTCGACGGGCATAAAGCCGAGTCGATGAGCCGGGATTTGCGCACCGCCAGCCTGCCCCCGCAATTGATCCTGCCGCTTAGGCAACATATCGGGGTTTACAACAAACCGCTGGTCGAGGTCGGCAACCGGGTGCTGAAAGGCGACGTCATTGCCGCCAATACGTCGCATATTCGCGCCGTGGTGCACGCCCCTACCTCCGGCATCATCAGCAACATCGGCAATTATCCCGTGCCGCATCCATCCGGCCAGGAAGACGCCTGCATCGTCATCGACGTCGACGGCGAAGACGAAGCCGGCGTTACGGATATCATCGATCCGCACAGCACGGAACCCGAAGAATTAATCCAGCGGATTTGCCGCGCCGGCATCGTCGGCCTCGGCGGTGCGGCCTTCCCGACCTCGCCGAAGATTTCGCGCGGCAAAACGAATAAGGTCGACACTTTGATCATCAACGGCGTCGAGTGCGAGCCCTATATCACCTGCGACGACATGCTGATGCGCCGCTATGCACCGGACGTGATCCGGGGCACCGGCTATCTGCAGCGCATCCTCGAACCGCGCACCACGCTGATCGCTATCGAGGATAATAAACCCGAAGCGATTAGCGCGATGCGGCAGGCGCTGGTCGAACAGCCCCTGGAAAGTACCGAAATCATTGCGATTCCGACGATCTACCCCTCCGGCGGTGAAAAGCAGCTGATTCAAATTCTGACCGGCAAGGAAATACCGCATGGCAAGCTCGCCTTCGATATCGGTTTGCTATGCCACAATGTCGGCACCTGCGCTGCGATTACGCAGGCTTTCGAACAGGACCGGCCGCTGATTTCGCGTATCGTCACCTGCACCGGCGACAACATCGCCCAGCCGGGTAACTGGGAAGTGCGCTTCGGCACACCGATCCGACATCTGATCGAAGCGGCGGGTGGTTACCAGCATCCGGACGAAGCCTATCTGGTGATGGGCGGACCGATGATGGGTTTCGCTCTTTCCAGCGACCGGCTGCCGATCGTCAAGGCCAGCAATTGCATCATGGTGATGCGCAGGCAAACCGTGCCGCATGCGGTGCCCGGCTATCACGACGAATGCATTCGCTGCGGCAAGTGCACCGAGGTTTGTCCGGCGCAGCTGTTGCCGCAACAGCTTTACTGGCATGCGCGCGCCAAAGCCTATGATCGCAGCCAGGAATTCAATCTATTCGACTGTATCGAGTGCGGTTGCTGCTCCGCCGTCTGTCCGAGCCAGATTCCGCTGGTGCAATACTATCGGGCCGCCAAAAGCGAAATCCGCGCGGCGCAGAAAGCACAGTTCAAATCCGATCGTGCGCGCGTGCGTTTCGAGTCCCGCGAAAGGCGTCTGTTACTGAAAAAGCAGGCCGACGAGGAACGGCGCCGCCTCAAACGTGAAGCGCTGAAAAAGAAACAGGCGCGAAGCGGGGACGCCGAGGCGCTGCCGGATCCGGTACAGGCGGCGCTGGAACGCGTCAAGGAGCGCAAAAAGGCGGTCGAGGAAGAAACCCGGTGACCAGCGTTATCGTCTCTTCGCCTTATGTCGCCCCCGGCAATTCGCTCAAGCGATTGATGCTCCAGGTCCTGGTCGCGCTGCTGCCCGGCACGATCGCCTATGTCTGGTTTTTCGGACCCGGCCTGATCGTCAATATCGGCCTGGCGATTATTTTTGCACTGGCCTTCGAAGCCGGCATCTTGAAACTTCGCGCCAAGCCGGTAATGCCGCACCTGACCGATTTCAGCGCGGTGGTGGCCGCCTGGCTGTTTGCGCTCTGCCTACCGATGCATGCGCCCTGGTGGCTGGTTGCGTTAGGCATAGGTTTCGCCATGGTCGCGGGTAAACATTTATACGGTGGGCTCGGATTCAACCCGTTCAACCCGGCGATGGTAGGTTATGTGGTGTTACTCATTTCTTTTCCGCGCGAAATGACGACCTGGTACTTGCCAGCCGCGGTCAGCGGCGAGACGCTGAGCCTGGCCGAATCGATCGCCTACAGCTTTGGCAGCGTCGATATCGGGCAATGGGACGCACTCAGCTCGGCTACACCGCTGGATCAGGTTAAAACCGGCGTCGGGCAAAACATTCCGGTCGACGAAATCCGGCAAGCGCCGCTGTTCGGCAACTTCGGCGGCATCGGTTGGGAATGGATTGCGCTGTGGTGGTTTGTCGGTGGAATTTACCTGCTGATCACAAAAACCATTCGCTGGCATATTCCGCTGTCGCTACTCTCGGCGATGATGCTGCTGTCGTTGATATTTTATCTGATCGATCCGTCGCTTTACGCTTCACCCCTGTTTCATCTGCTGTCGGGCGCCGTCGTCATCGGCGCCTTTTTTATTGCCACCGATCCGGTCAGCGCCGCCACCACCGATCGCGGCAGAATTTACTATGGATTGATGATCGGCGGCCTGATTTATATCATTCGAGTCTGGGGCGGTTATCCCGATGGTATCGCTTTCGCGGTGCTACTCGCCAATATGTGTGTACCGCTGATTGACTACTACACGCAACCGCGTGTATACGGCGAAAAATGATCATTGACTACTACACGCAACCGCGTGTATACGGCGAAAAATGATCGCGGTCAACCGCCGTCAAATCTTGATTTCCGGGGCCTTCCTGTGGCTGTTCGCGGTCGCCGGTACAACCCTGGTTGCGGTCACCGAGTTCACCACCGCCGAGGCAATTGTCGAAAACGAGCGCCAGGTATTGTTGCGCAACCTATATGCCTTATTGCCGCCCGCCCGGCTCGACAACGATATTGCCAGCGATACGCTGCAACTGCCGGCAGCAGCATTGCTGGGTACCGAGTTGACCACCACCGCCTACCGCGCCCGCCGACTGGGCGAACCCGTGGCCGTGATCTTCAACAGCATCGCGCCCGACGGTTACAATGGTAAAGTACATTTGTTGGTCGGCGTCAACATCGATGGCAGCCTGGCCGGCGTGCGCGTCATCAAGCATGCCGAAACACCGGGACTCGGCGACGGCATCGAAATCAGGAAGTCCCCGTGGATTACGGGTTTCGACGGCCGCTCGCTGGACAATACGGATACCGCCGGCTGGCGCGTGCGGCGCGACGGCGGCGAATTCGACCAGCTCACCGGCGCCACCATCACCCCGCGCGCAATCGTGGCGGCCGTCAGGAAAACGCTGCTGTACTATCGGCAGAACGTTGATATGATTTTCAAATGAAGGACAAGGCATGACCGACAACGCCGAAATCACCCGTAACGGCCTGTGGGGCAACAACGTTGCCCTGGTGCAGCTGCTCGGCTTATGCCCGCTGCTCGCCGTCACCAGCACCGTGGTCAACGGAATCGGCCTGGGCATCGCGACCTTAATTACGCTAGTGCTGTCAAATACCATTGTTTCATTGATCCGCGGCTTCGTGCGCAAAGAGGTTCGGCTGCCGGTTTTCGTGCTAATCATTGCATCGCTGGTAACAATCATCGAATTGGCGATGAAGGCGATGTTCTACGATCTCTATCTCGTGCTCGGCATATTTATTCCACTGATCGTCACCAATTGCGCGATTATCGGCCGCGCCGAGGGTTTCGCATCGCGCAATCCGGTCGGACCGGCCGCGCTCGACGGCTTGATGATGGGCCTGGGATTCTTGGTGGTACTCGCACTACTCGGGGGCCTGCGCGAAGTAATCGGCTTCGGCACGCTGTTCGCCAACGCCGAACTGATGTTCGGCGAGGGCGCGCAGGTGTTAACCATCGCGCTGAACCCGGACTATGGCGGATTCCTGTTTGCAATATTGCCGCCGGGCGCCTTTTTCGGGCTGGCGCTGCTAATCGTCGCCAAGAACTGGCTGGATTTGCGACCGGCACCAAGAGCAGCGCCCGTCAGCGCCGTACCCGAAGGTTTATGAATCCGCAAAAACGGCAGGAAATATTCTCGCGCCTGAGCGCGCACATCAAACAACCACGCTCCGAGCTCGAGTACCACTCAAATTTCGAGCTGCTGATTTCGGTGTTGCTATCGGCACAGGCCACCGATGTCAGCGTCAACAAGGCCACCGCCAGACTCTATCCAGTAGCGAACACGCCCGAGCAAATACTCGCGCTGGGCGAAGACGGCGTGCGGGAATACATCAAGACCATCGGTTTGTTCAACTCGAAGGCCAAGAATGTCATCGCCACCAGCGAAATACTGATCGCGCGGCACAATTCAGAGGTCCCCGACGATCGCGCCGCGCTCGAAGCCCTGCCGGGCGTCGGGCGCAAGACCGCCAACGTGATCCTCAATGTCGCTTTCGGGCATCCGACGATCGCGGTCGATACCCATATTTTTCGCGTCTCCAACCGCACCGGAATCGCGCCCGGTAAAGATGTGCTCGCGGTCGAAACCAAACTGCTCAAATTCGTACCGGATGAATTCAAACTCGACGCGCACCACTGGCTAATACTGCACGGACGTTATACCTGCATCGCACGCAAACCACGCTGCGGTAGCTGTATCATCGAAGACCTCTGCGAATTCAAACAGAAAAATATAGATTGACAATGTACCAGTCACGCGACGAACTGCGCCAGATTTACCTCGACGTCTGGCACAAGATGCAGCAACAGCGGCCACTCGAACCGATGGAGGCGCTGATCGCCGACGTGCTCGAAATCCATCCCGAGTATTTCTCGATCCTAACCGATAGCGACGCTATCATGCAGCTGGAATTCAGCCCGGAGCAGGGTCAGACCAATCCCTTTCTGCACATGGGGATGCACATCGCCTTGCGCGAACAGGCCGGTACCGACCGCCCCGCTGGGATTAAATCCTTATACCAGCGACTGGTTGCGGCCAAAGGCCGGCACGAGGCCGAACATGCGATGATGGAGTGCCTCGGGCAGGTGTTATGGAGCGCGCAACATAATGCGCAAAACCCCAACGAGGCCGCTTATCTCGACTGCCTGAAGAAGCTGTAACGCTACTAAGCCATTAAATAGAGGGAACAAAGGAAAATCATGACCATCGGCAGCGACCTGACCGTAGGCGAAGCAACCATTAAATTGCTCGAGCAATATGGCGTCGATACGCTATTCGGCATTCCCGGCGTGCATACGCTGGAATTCTGCAAGGGATTGAATATGAGCAATATCCGCCACGTGCAGGCGCGCAATGAACAGGGCGCCGGATTTATGGCGGACGGTTACGCCCGCGCCTCCGGCAAACCCGGAGTAGCGCTGGTCATTTCGGGACCCGGGGTTACCAATGCCTTGACTGCGATCGGCCAGGCCTATGCCGACAGTATTCCCGTGCTATTACTCTCCAGCGACGCGGCCAGCTACACCCTCGGCAAAGGCTGGGGATGCCTGCACGAAGTGCCGAGCCTGACTGACACGACCGCGGCCTTAACTGCATTTTCCGCTACCGCAATGAGTCCGCAAGAAGTGCCCGAGCTGGTCGCGCGCGCGTTTTCAGTGTTCGCCGGCGAGCGGCCGCGACCGGTACATATCGCAATCCCGATCGACGTGTTGGCGCTGCCGGCCGCCGGCAGCTGGGACCTGGTCGAGTTACCCAGCAGGCCGGCGCCAACGGCACAGAAAAACGAACGCGCCTGCGAATTGCTGCGCGGCGCGCGGCAGCCGATGATTTGCGTCGGCGGCGGCGCCTGGCTTGCCGGCAAAGCGATTACCGGAATCGCGGAAAAACTCGGTGCGGCGGTAATCGCAAGCTCCGCCGGCAAGGGCATCGTCGACGACTCGCACCCACTTAGTTTATCTGCCACGAGCGCACGCGCTGAAGTCCAGCAATATCTGAAAAGCGCCGATGTCATACTTGCGGTCGGCACCGAGTTATCCGAGGTCGACAGCTTTGTCGAAATCCTGGAAATCAACGGCAAGATCATTCGGATCGATCTCGATTCGCACAAAATGAACGACCTTTACCCGGCGGAGGTCGCGATAATCGGCGGCGCCAAAACCTCCACCGAAGCCATCGCCAGGCGGCTCGGCGAGACCGATGCCAGGGCGGAAACCATCACCGAAGTTGCCGCCATTCGCAATCAAATTTCAAGCCGGCTGAGCGCCAGCGAACAGCGGCATTGCAAAACCCTGGCGGTATTGCGCGCCGCCTTACCCGCCGATACGATCGTCATGGGCGACATCTGCCAACTGGTCTATACCGGCGCCTTTGCCTTTAACGTGGCCGGCCCCAAATTGTGGCATTACCCGGCCGGCTACTGCACACTGGGCTGCGGTTTGCCCGACGCAATCGGTGCCAAACTGGCCTTACCCGACCGCCCCGTGATCGCCATCGCCGGCGATGGCGGATTCATGTTCACGCTTCAGGAAATGGTTACCGCGGCGGAACTCAATCTGCCGCTGCCGCTCATTTTGTGGAACAATGACGGCTTGAAGCAAATTCAGGACGATATGAAACTGCGACAGATCGACCTCGTCGGAGTTACCGGTATCAATCCGGACTTTATCGGGCTGGCGCAGTCCTGCCGGTGTCACGCACTGCGGGTCGACAACGCTCAAAGCTTGACCGATGCCGTCGCCGCGGCATTTAAAGCCGACCGCCCGACGCTGATCGAAGTCAACGAATGGGACCCGTGGCTAAACCAATGAAGCGATAATGGCAATCCAATCCCACTACCGCGGCGCCCGCAGTCAGCCATCTGGCAGCACAGCATGCGTCGACGGCGAAATAATTGCATCGCGGCGCCGCCGGCACAGGTTCCTCACGGCGACGGTGCAGCAATCAAACGCCGCATCATTCCGACGCCGCAATGACCTCTCCGGATGAACAAAACGACCACCCAAGCCATTAAGCGCATGACGGCGATTTCGCTGGTAGGCTTGGTGGCTGGTTTGACGGCCGCTTTCGCGACCATCGGTTTCGTCGAACTGGTGCATTATCTCAACGATGTTTTGTACGTTAGCGCATCGAGTCGCTCTGATCTCGACAGTGGCCGGTTGTGGTTGATTACCGCGTCGGTGCTGAGCATTGGTGGTCTACTGGTTGGACTGACGCTAAGATATGGGGTCGAGAACGGTACTCAAACCGGACCAGCCGATACGATATATGCGGTTCAACTCCACGAAAAACTACCATCCACCCGGTCGGGCCTGTCATCGACCGCGGCTTCGGTGCTGTCGCTGGGCTGCGGTGCCTCGGTTGGTCAATACGGGCCGCTGGTCTATCTGGGCACGCTGATCGGACAGCTAACCAATCGACTGCCGTTCGGCTTGAGCGATGTCCGCAGTATCGCCGTTGCCTGTGGCGTCGCGGCATCGATATCGACTGCATTCAACGCGCCGATTGCCGCGTTGATATTTACCCATGAAGTCATTCTGCGCCACTACTCGCTGCGTATGTTCACCGCGGTTACGGTCGCCAGCGCTTGCGGTTACCTCGTCGCCAATGTGATTTTCGAGCACCCGCCGCTGTTTCTGATCGAATTCGATGGCGGCTTTCGCTGGATCGAATTCTTACTGTTTGCGCTTGAGGGTATAGCTTGCGGCATACTGGCGGTGCTATTCATGAAACTGCTGCAATCCAGCACGCAATTGGCGCGCCGCGTTAAAACGCCGGCGGCGATCAAACCCATGATCGCCGGATTTATTCTTTCCCTGGTGGCACTGCAGGTGCCCGAGGTTCTGGGTGCGGAACAGATGGTATTTAGCCAGGCTGCCCAGGGCGGGATATATACCGCGGACGCATTACTGATGATTCTGGTGGCGAAATTACTGGTCACGGTGATGTGCATCGGTTTCGGCTTCGCGGGCGGCGTGATTTTCCCCGCGCTGCTGATCGGCGTTCTGTTCGGCGCCCTGTTCGCACTGTTAGTCCCCGGTCAATTGCTGAGCGACTATTCGGGGCTGCCGGTTTATGCGGTCTGCGGCATGGTCGCAATCATGGGCCCGGTAATCGGCGCGCCCATGACCGCTTTGTTGATGGTATTCGAACTGACCCGAAACTATGAAATAACCATTGCCGCGATGGTTGCCATCGTGTTTGCCAACCTGGTGGCATACCAATGGGTTGGCCGCTCGCTCTACGATTTTCAACTGAGCCAACGCGGCATCGATCTGTCGCAGGGGCGGGAACGCGCCTACCTGATGCACCATACGGTCGTCGATTTGTTAACCGACTCCCTGCCGGTGGTGCAGCGTGATGCCAGCCTGTCCGATCTGTGCCGGCGTATGGCGGAAAAATCGACCGCGGCGGCCGTGATTGTGGACGCGACCGGCAGCTACCTGGGTCTGGTAACGCAACACCTACTGCACGACCGACAGGATAGCTCCAGCGTCGCGGAAATCGATCTCGAGACAGGGCCCGAATTCAATGAAAACACCAGCATCTGGGAAGCGATGGAAACCATGCGCGGCTACATCGGTGAAGCCATTCCACTAATCGATTCAGCCAGCGGCCGCTACCTGGGCGCGATTCCTGAAGCGGTGGTTATCAATGCCTACCTCGACGCCGGCCACGAATTGCGGCGCGAAGAATACGAGGTTTAATCCATGGATTTATATCAAGTGATCATAAACCAGGTGGCTAACGCACTCGACGAAGATGTCGGCAGCGGCGATATCAGCGCCCAGTTGATCGATGAGTCGGCCCAACTGGAAACCGAGCTGCTGGCGCGCGAAGAAGCCGTGTTATGCGGCATCCAGTGGTTCGACGAAGTCTTCCGCCAATGCGATTCCAGGATAGCCACCCGCTGGCAGGCGCGAGATGGAGACTCGATCGGCGCCGGCGACGTCGTTTGCGAAGTTTCCGGTCCGGCACGTGGCCTGTTAACCGCGGAACGCAGCGCGCTCAATTTTCTGCAAACCCTGTCCGGCACTGCTACCCTGACACGAAGATACTGCGAGCTTATCCGGCACACCGACTGCCGCATACTGGACACGCGAAAAACCATGCCGCAGCTGCGCGTCGCGCAGAAATACGCGGTTCTCTGCGGCGGCGGCAATAACCACCGAATCGGATTGTTCGATGCCTTTTTGATCAAGGAAAACCATCTAGCCGCCAGCGGCGGGATCGCCGCGACGGTAGCCCGCGCCAGACAGCTACATCCGGGCAAATTGTTAGAAGTCGAAGTGGAAAGTCTCGAGCAATTGCAGCAAGCGCTCGACGCGGGTGTCGAGCGCGCCCTGCTGGATAATTTTTCACCGGCCGAACTGCGCAGCGCCGTGGAACTAACAGCCGGCGCTATCGAGCTCGAAGCCTCGGGCAATGTCGACTTCGATAATCTGGTAGAAATTGCCTTCACCGGGGTCAATTTTGTATCTATCGGAGCGCTCACCAAAAACTTGCGTTCGATCGATTTTTCGCTGCGCTACCGCTGACAGTAAAACGACCCGATTATCCGTTAATCCGCCTACAGGCCTGCAGAAAACAATCCTCAGTTCTCCTCAAATCGAAAAAATGTATATTATTTGTATGTACAAATTCGCATAAATGTATATACAGCTCGATTTTTCGGACTTTACTACTATAATCTTGTTTTAATTAAAATTTTTCGGCGTTTTGCCGAAAAAAGACAGGAGTCGGGCCATTAGTGGCAGTATAATTCTGATCAACCTCGTCGGAGGCGTAGCCCTCTTGTTATGGGGCTTGCGCATGGTGCGCATCGGCATTTCGGAAAGTTGGGGCAGCCAAATCCGCGCCTTGCTCGGCGCCAGTCTGAACAACCGTTTCAAAGCGTTTCTATCCGGCCTCGGTGTAACCATGCTGTTGCAAAGCAGCAGCGCTACCGCACTATTGACCGCGTCGTTTAGCGGTCAAGGCATGTTAACGACCGCAACCGCGCTCGCCATATTGCTGGGCGCCGACGTCGGCACCACGCTGGTGGCGCAAATTCTGACTTTCGACTTATCGGCATTGTCCCCGATATTAATCGCGCTGGGGGTGGCTATGTTCACCTATGCACCGGGTGGACGCATGCGCGATACCGGGCGCCTGCTACTCGGGCTTGGCATGATGCTGCTGGCGCTGAAGCTAATCGTCGCCGCCTCGCTGCCGATGCGCGAGTCACTGGTCATTCAGCAGATATTTATTGCGCTCGGCCAGGACCTGGTGCTAGCCGTGGTTTTTGCCGCTATTATCGCCTGGGCCTCGCATTCCAGCCTGGCAACGGTGCTATTGGTGATAACCCTCGCCGGCACTAATGTGCTGGGTACTACGGTTGCCTTCGCTTTCGTACTGGGCGCCAATATCGGTAGCGTAATAGCGCCGTTCATCGCCACCCTGGGCGCCAACCGCAGCACGCGACAACCGCCGCTCGGCAACCTATTGTTCCGCATCTGTGGGGTTGTTATCGCGTTACCTTTTATCGACCTGATCGCCAACCACTTGTCACTGCTCGAAATCAGCAACGCGCGCCAGATCGCGACCTTCCATATGCTGTTCAACATCGCCCTGGCGGTGGTGTGCTTTCCACTGATCGACCGCATGGTCGAACTCACCGCGCGCATCCTCCCGCGGGACACCGAGGTAAGCGATGTCATGGAACCCAGAGAGCTAGACCAGGGCGCTTTCGAAACCCCGCTGGCGGCATTGGTCAACGCCGAACGCGAAGTATTGCGCATGGGTGAAGTGGTGGAGCGCATGCTGCGCAATGCCTTCATCGCACTCAAACGCAATGATTACGCGCTGGCGCAACAAACCCGGGAAATGGATTTGTTGGTTAACGAGTTTTACGATGGGGTGAAAGGATATTTGACGGCGCTGGCGCGCGAAACTCTTGGCAAGAAAGAAAGCATAAGATGCAATGAGATTCTCACCTTCGCAACCGATCTGGAGCATATCGGCGACATTATTTCGGGCGATATGATCCGTAATATACAGCAAAAAAAGCTGGTCACCCGCAGCAAGATGTCGCTACAGGACCGCGAAGATTTAAACAATTTATACCAGCCGGTGCTAAAAGCCTTCGAGTTATCGCTAAGCGTTTTCACTTCGGGTGACGTGGCGATGGCGCGCCAGTTACTGGCACGCAAGTACAAGTTCGTCAAACGCGAACGCAAAGCGGTAATGAATCACTTGCAGAAAATCCGCGACGACTCGACCTACGATTCGAGGCTGAGCGCGTTACAGCTCGACGTGCTGCGCGACCTCAAGCGCATCAACTCGCACCTGACGGCGGTCGCCTACCCGATCCTCGAAACCGCCGGACAACTGCGCAACCGCCTGCGCCGCAGCAAGTCGGTTAGCGACAACATTGCCCGCATTTCGACCCGGGCCAAGGTTTCGGCCAGTAGCTGATTTAGTCAGCCGATCTGCGCCGATCGAGACGGCATCGTGCTATGCCCTCAAGGCCGCAATTTGGCAACTTGATACAGCGCGGGTTACCATGAAAACACTATGCCAAAGTCCATCCTGATTCTCCTGCCGGCGCTGCTAACAGTGCGCTTGGCGACATCCGCAACGGGAAATCGGTGAGATATGCGGACTCGCAACGCAACCGGGAGAACGTCAATAATCGAGCTGCAAGCCGCGTTACCCGAGCAGTTAGCGCTGTTTTGCGAACTGGAGCGGGACCGCGATACCGCGCCTTACATTCTACCCACTACGCTCGCACAGCACCGCCGCGCGTTTGCCTGCGAAGAAATCATCTACCTGTCGATTTACGTCCGGGGTGAACTCGGCGGATTCTTTATCCTGGCGCTCGATCCCGACAAACGCAGCGTCGAATTTCGACGTATCGTGGTCGCCGCCAAGGGCCGGGGTACAGGGCGGCGCGCAATCAATACAATGGAAATATACTGCCGTAATCGTTTGCAGCGCAGCCGCATCTGGCTGGATGTGTTTGATTTCAATGAACGCGGCCGGCACGTCTATTCGAGACTGGGATATCAATTGTTCGACCAGCGGGCTTATCAGGGTAAACAGCTGTTGTATTATCAAAAAGAACTGGGGGCTCGTTCATCGGAATGCGCTTGACGCGAATCCGATCATATTGACCCGTGGCGGCTAATTATGCCGGTTCAGTCCCGCCAGGCGTTCCATGGTACCGATATCGGTCCAAGCACCACGGAATATTTCTCCGCTAACTTGTTGCTGCGCCGCCGCCGCATACAGCAAGGGTGCCAAGCTTCGCTTACCCGGCGGCAGGCCCGCAAAGAAACTTCGATGGTAGCGAGATATCCCGCTGAAGGTGTAACGCGGAGATCCGTCGGTACCGACAGTCGCTTGCTGCAGCGAGAAATCCCCATCGGCATTGTGCCGCGGATTCTCTACCAGAACCAGGTGCGCCGCGCTGTCGGTTGTTTTCATATTTGCGTAATCATAGTCGGTAAAAATATCTGCATTGATTACGAGGAAACGCTCGCCGAGCAGCGGCAGCGCCTGCACTATCCCGCCCGCGGTTTCAAGCGCTTCGGGCTCTTCGCTATATTCGATATTCAGACCGAACTCGCCGCCATTGCCGAGTTGCGCTCGAATCTGTTCCCCCAGCCAACTGAGATTAATGACGATATCGCTGAAGCCGGCGCGCGCCAGCGCGTCGAGGTGATGCACGATCAGCGGCTTGCCCTGCAATTCGAGCAACGGCTTTGGCACACTGTCGGTCAACGGCTGTAAGCGCTCGCCACGCCCGGCAGCCAATATTATCACTTTCATGACTGGTTCACCGCGCCGCTAGCGCACTCACGCGCGGATCCAGCTGCAATTGCTCGATGATCGAAAATAATCCATCCATCGACGTTTCCTTGGCACTGACTTGCCGCAGGTATCCGAGCGTGCGTGGGATATCCTTCAGATAAGCCGTTTTACCGTCACGCAGCTTGAGCCGGGAAAATATTCCGATCGCCTTCAGATGGCGTTGAATGCCCATCAAATCGAACCAGCGTAAAAACTGCGTAGCCTTAACATCGATCAGCTCATTAATACGCGCGACTTCATAATAGTCGAGCGCCAGCTGTTCGACCCGCGGCGCCGGCCAGGCGACATAACAATCACGCAATAGCGATACCAGATCATAGGTAAGCGGCCCCTTGACCGCATCCTGAAAATCGAGAATACCCGGGTTTTTTTGTTCTGTTTTCATCAAGTTGCGCGAATGATAATCGCGATGCACAAATACTTGCGGTTGCACCAGCGCGTTGTCGACCAGGATTTGCTTAACCGACTGCCAGGTGACCTGCTGCGCCGGATTCAGCGTAACACCCATCAATTGGCCGAGGAACCAGTCGTGAAACAAATCCATTTCACGGTTTAACAGTGCCGCGTCGTATAGCGGTAAATCCCCGGCATCGACGCGGGTTTGCATCAGTAGCAGGGCCGCCAGCGCGTCGCCATAAAGCAGTGCTTCGGTTTCGGGGCTGAGCTTTGAGAGATAATCGCTGCTGCCGAAATCGGTCAGAATTAAAAAACCGTGCTCCAGATTACGCGCAATGATTTCAGGCGCATTCAATCCGGCCGCCCGCAGTTTGTCGGCCACCGCGATGAACTGGTCACAGGGCTCCCTGTCCGGTGGCGCATCCATCACAATCCAGGTTCCAGCGGCGCTGTGCAGGCGCAGATAGGCGCGAAAACTGGCGTCCTCGGACGCCGCTTCGAGGCGATATTCCCGATACCCCAGCTGCTGCAGCCAGTTTTTCAATAGTGTCGATCTTGCGCTCATTTGGCGGTAGCGGCTGCGATCCTGTTAAAAGGCCGGTATTATCGGGGTTTTATTCAGTCAAACGCAATAGAACCGATGAATGCTATCGAAAACCTGCTTCAGGTAATGAAGGATTTACGCCACCCCGAAAACGGCTGCCCCTGGGATATCCGCCAAACCAGCGCCTCGATTGCGCCGCATACGCTCGACGAAACCCATGAACTACTCGATGCAATCGAACGCGACGATACCGAAAACCTGAAAGAAGAGCTCGGCGACCTACTGTTCAATATCGTGTTTCATGCGCGTATCGCCGAAGAAAAGGGCCAGTTCAATTTCGACGATGTCGCCCAGGGGATTACCGACAAGATGCGCTACCGCCATCCCCATGTCTTCGGCGATCAACGCGATCAGCAGCTCAGCGACGAAACCCTGTCGCAACAATGGCAGGCAATGAAAAACCGGGGAAAAAACGGTCGTGAGAAGAGCCCAATCGGGCAAGACTCCGCCGGCAACTCGGCGCTGTACCGGGCGCGGGAAATACAGAAAGAAGCGGCGCGGTTCGGCTTTGACTGGCCGGATATCAATCCGGTGTTCGACAAGCTCGAGGAAGAGTTGGCGGAGTTGAAACATGCCTTCGGCACCGCCGACAAGGACGCCATCGACGATGAACTCGGCGATCTGATTTTCGTCTGTGTAAACCTTGCGCGTCATGCCGGAGTCAATGCCGAAATGTCCCTGCGCCGCACCAACCGGAAATTCCTGCGCCGCTTTGCCTATGTGCAGCGACAAATGGCCGCCGCGGGCATCGAGATGGAGCAACAACAGCTCGAACAGATGGAAAACTTTTGGCAGGACTCAAAGCATAAGGTCGGGTAGCAAAAATGACTCGCAGCAGGTTACTAACCGAACAACGCATTCTCGATGCGCTTGGCGCATTATTACTCGAGCAAGGCTACCCGGCGGTCGGCATCAATGCCATTGCGCGCCGGGCGGGTTGTGACAAGGTATTGATTTACCGTTATTTCGGCGGATTCGACGAACTACTGCTGGCGTTTGCCGAAACCACGACCCTGTGGTGGGAAGTGGACGAAATCATGACCGAAACGGCAAGCGAGTGCACCGCGATCGCACTGCCTGAGTACCTGCAAACCCTGCTCAATCGTTATGTCTCCGCCCTTGAGTCGCGTCCCTTGGCGCTCGAAATCATGGCCTGGGAAATGTCCGAGCACAACAATCTGACCAACGCGCTGGCGCGCTCACGCAGCGAACGCGGCATGGAGCTGGTGAAACGAATCCGGGATTACTATCGTCGGCCGACGATCGATATCGGCGGCGTTTTAGGCGTCTTCGGCGCGGCCATCAACTACCTGGTCATTCGTACCCGCAAACATTCCCAGCAGTATAAGACCGAGGAATGGTGGCGCCTGCAGCAAACCATCGGCAAGTTGCTGCAAGCCTATGCCGACTGACGTTTTACGCCTGGGCGACATCGATACCACGCCGCTGCGCGAACTGCTGGCGCGTTTTGATCTGAGACTGTGCCTATGCCCGGACGCCGATCTTATCCCCGCTAGCTACTGGGGCGGCGAAGAGGCGGGTCTCAGGACAAACCGGCTGTATGCGCGCATCGACACACCGCTACACTCGATTCTGCATGAAAGCGGCCATTTCATCTGCATGGATGCCCTCCGCCGGCAATATCTCGATACCGATGCCGGTAGCGACGAAGCCGAAGAAAACGCGGTCTGTTACCTGCAAGTCTTGCTCGCCGATGAACTCGCCGGTCTGGGACGCGCGCGCATGTTCGCGGACATGGACAGCTGGGGTTACAGCTTCCGCCTCGGTGGCAGTCAAGCCTGGTTCGAGCGGGATGCCGAGGACGCGCTCGCCTGGCTACTCGGACACGGATTGGTCGACCGGCGCCCGCGTCCCCTTTACCGGCTGCGTAGCTAGCCAAAACCCTTTAATTTAATGCAAGATCCGGGCTAAAGAATCGGCCCCTGCTACCGATACTATCCGTACGAGCATAGCGGTAGTTTGCTCAAGATTAATTTACTCTTTGATACGAAAGCTAGCAGGAGCAACTGGGTGGACATCGCTACACTTGTCGGATTCATACTGGCATACGTCATCATCGCAATGGCGATAAGCCTGGGCGGCCCCTTCGTCATCTTCGTCAATGCACCTTCGCTACTGGTCGTGGTGGGCGGGACTTTCGCCGTCACCTTGATGCGGATTACGCTGGGAAATTTTTTCGGTTCGTTCAAGATTGCACTCAAGGGGTTTTTCTACAAACTCGATGCTCCGCAAAACCTGATCGAGGAATCGGTAGAACTCGCAAACGTGGCGCGCAAAGAAGGCATTCTGGCGCTGGAAGGACGTGAAATCAGCAACGCCTTCCTGGAACGCGGCATCGGCCTTTGCATCGATGGTCACGCACCGGAGATCGTCAAAAACCTGATGGCCAAGGATATCAACATGTCGATCGAACGCCATACCATCGGCGCCAATATGTTCAAGGCGATGGCGGTCTACGCCCCGGCGATGGGCATGATCGGCACTCTGATTGGACTGGTGCAAATGTTGTCTAACATGTCGGATCCCGCGGCAATCGGACCGGCGATGGCGGTTGCCTTGTTAACCACACTCTATGGCGCGATCATCGCCAACGCGTTCGCCAGCCCGCTGGCGGAAAAACTGATTCTGATCAGCGGGTATGAAAAATTGAACAAAGACTTGATCCTGGAATCGATCAACGGGATTCAAGAAGGCACTGACGTGGTCAAGCTTTTTGATACACCCCAGTTAAGCGGCATCCTTCATTTCCAGACATTGTTTTTCATAATCGTTCGGGCTGACATAACTCAGCGTCGAATGTAATCGATATGGGTT
>Ga0126326_1000250_pt1 | contig 20658 bp, 15 predicted proteins | sample InaspJWI67metaG_FD_94485 | JGI IMG/M metagenome (GOLD analysis project Ga0126326, IMG submission 94485) | Marine gutless worms symbiont microbial communities from Oahu, Hawaii - Inanidrilus sp. 1 OAHU.JWI-67 metaG | ecosystem: Host-associated > Annelida > Digestive system > Unclassified | place... | reverse complement strand
TTTTTCGATACACTGTCGGACATGGTGGCCTCCTTCCCTGGCTAAATGTTTGGTCTCGCAACCTTTATTTAACCATATCGAGGCCACCGCCTCAAATGTGCGAAAAATATTATACGTTATGTATAAACGCCACCGCTTTCAATTATTCAATAGAAGCAACATATCAAAAAAATTTTCTGAGAAGCACTTAATATCCACCACCACCATTACCCCCATCATCCTTATCGACAAAAGGAGGTCTTCGCCAGGCAATCCCCTCCAACATGATCAATTCAGCGTCGGTATGATTCATAACAGGTGCCGGTTCAATTAATGTATCTCTGCCCGGCTTATAGATATAGCGCGGGGCTTCATGGTGCGAAGTCTGAACGGACTCGAACACTGATGGGCTATCCTTAACCCTTAGGTCAGCCTTCCCATAACAGAGACAAATATAGGTTCTCTCTGGTTCCGCCTCAACATAAGCCGCAGAGCCTCTGATGCCAGCCACGGCAGTTTGGGTTATTAGGCGCTTTTCGCGTCTGCGTCCAAACACAGCCAATACCTTTCCATTCAAAATGCGCGCGATTTCAATACCTGCTTTTTTTGGCGAAGTAGATTGCTCGATTTGAATCTCAAGCCGTGTGTTTGCTCGTAGCAAGTAAACGGACTTGTCAACGATGAATATGACCATGCTGCCAGGGCCTGTTTCTACCATGTCACCAGGTTTAAGGATATCTCCCTCGGCCGCTGAAACGCCATTGAGCAATACTTTTCCTTTCAATTTTTGAATTCCGGTTGGATATTTAAAGGCCCCCATGGCAAAACAGTTCTTCACAAATTCTGTAAGAACTAAACCGCCAAGTGTCCCAGCGCCGACTAAAGTTAAAAGGAAAGATCTCCTTTCGGAATCCTCAAAGTCTATTATAAAGCCCATGAATTTCACCCTCAAATTTAACAGAAAATATGTATTATGCTTATCTTTTGGGATAAACAAGCTGTCGAATCCAGTAGCATCTTCGAGCGGCCGGTTTTACACGTTTGGAAACAGTTCATTCGCTGTCCTAATGTACAGTTGGCGGTAATTTGGGCAAGCCATATAGGCCGTTAAAATAAACTTACCGAATGTAAACCGGAAATGCAAATTTTCGGCCTTACCCACCCAATGTTGTCTACTGCTAAGGAATTATTAGATCACAGCAATATATATTAAATTTCCAAAAATTTGGGTTCATATAGGCATATCGAACTGCTGAGGTACTGCAATCCTCCCCATGTTTTCGATGATCTCAAGTGGAGCAAACGCATTTATCCAAAGGCTCTATTTGCGGGGCGCACCAACCTGGAGCGGTTTACAAACCACAGTGGAACCCGGTGCAAAATAACGAAGAATGGCCCTGAATTTCGCCTCTGACATTTTGTTGAGCTGCTGATAGCGGTTTACCAATGAAGTTTCGCAAGGTTATTACAATTTTATCCATATCACTCTAATTTTCTTAGATTATTCATTATATTTGCTGTGGGTGCTGTGTCGTTACCATTGCCGGAAATAGGGCTTATGCAATATATGCTGTCAGCAAGATGGAACCTGACCTATTCTAATATATCAGATAAACGGAACTACCCATTTTCGAATAATAAATAGATAGTTTTTGCATTAAAAATCATGTTATGGTTACCAAATTATATCCAAAGTTGACTTGGGTAATAGTGTCAACCCGATTGTATGAATGCATTGATTCCTAATTGAGCAAGTGTGGGCAGTTTACGTAAAATTTCAGATACCTCCTCAAATTCTCGAGTGGCCCTTATCGCCCCGCCCGGTATGCACTGCACAAGCCCGCCCTTGGCTCTGGCGGTATTAAAGTCCTTCGCGGCCCAGGCAGTGCCAAATTGCCATTTGCGCTTATTTGATCTAAATTTGGCTCACTATCAACAGGCGCTTGCCTGGCTAGAGCAAGGCCGCTTACCTCTGGAAGCCAAAGGCATTGATGTAAACAGATTTGCAGCGGCCGCCGTCCAAGCAGTGGCTTATGTAAGCAACCCTTGGCAGAATGCAGCGGGAAGCGATGATTCCCCATACCTCTCCCACCTGTCCGCCTACCTTGATTTCATAGACAGGGTCAATCTGCTTTTCGACCAGGTAAACCGGGATTATTTAGCGCGAGCCTGCTATCCTAGCTGGGTTGAGGAATATTTTGCCGAACTCATCCGCCCGGTGCTGGAATTTGCCCCGGACCTGTGCGGGGTATCTCTTCTATTGATGCGACAGCTATGGCCCAGCCTGATAATCGGGCGTTTACTAAAGGAAACTGGGGCCAAAGTGATATTTGGAGGGGCAACCCTGACAGCCAAACCTCGGCCCCAAACCCTTTTGGATGACTTCCTCTTGGTGCCGTGCGATGGTGAAAGCCGTCGCATAAAGCCGGCGGATTGTCTGGACGCACTTGTTATCGGGGAAGGTGAAGCATCCTGGGAGCACATTTTAAGTGATCCGAGTGGGGATCCTACCCTTGTGCCGGGTCTAGTTTTTCGGAACAGGGGTGCTGTTCACACGAACCCACCGGAGATGATCCAAGATCTGAACCTTCTGCCACCGCCTGATTTTTCCGACCTCCCTCTGGACCAATATCATTCTCCGGAACTGGTTTTACCCTATTTATCCTCCCGTGGCTGCTTTTGGGGGCGTTGTGCCTTTTGCACCCACCACAAAACTTACCAGTCTTATCGTGAGGAAGGGGTATCCCGCACCGTAGCCAACCTGACACAGTTGGCCCGACTACACGGATCCCGCCATTTCACCTTTGCCGACGAAATGATCCACCCCAAACGTTTCCTCCGCTTGGGCAACAAAATCAAAAAATCCGGTCTAAAGATGGAATACCTTGCGTATGCCAAGCCGACCCGCGGATTCACGAAACCAATAATGGCTACTTTGGCCGATTCCGGTCTTCGGGTAATACAGTGGGGCGTAGAATCCGGCAGTCAGAGGATGCTGGACCGCATGGGAAAAGGTCTGCGGATAAAGCATGTGGAGCAAGTGCTATCTGCGGCCCACGAGGTCGGGATTATGAACATGTTGTTTTTGCTATTCGGCTTCCCAGGGGAAACCAGGAGCGAATGGAATGAAACTATAGCTCTGGTAGAGCGCAACCGGGAAAACATCGACGTTGTGGCAGAGTCCCTTTTCATTCTTCCAGAGGGCAGCGATGTGTTTGAAAACCCGGCGGATTATGGGGTAACGGCCATTACTCAACGGGCTACCGGTATACCCATCACTATGGCCTATGATTACGAGGTCGCCGCTGGTATCAGTCAATCCGACGCCAGGCAGATGATCACATCCACGCGTGACAAACTGACGAAATACTTCGGCAGGGCCAGGGATCTCTACCGCTTACGGGACCATCTTTTATTCCTTTCTTCCCAGCCTAAGGTTTCTGTCGGTGATTAAGCGGCCCTACAATCGGGTGGGGCAGAACTTTGTGAACTTTTTGGCAACCTCCCGCCTCCCCTTACCCAGCCACCACCATACATAGATAATTTCAGCTTAATTTCAATCCTGGTTGTGCTACCTGAAACTAAGATGTGCCTGCCTTTAGATTCTGTTATAGCTATAGCATTGTGAATTATTACGGCGATTGATGCTTTGGGCCAGCGTAAGCCATTTGAGTGCAAGGACTTGAAACTGTCGTCTGGGCATCATTTTATAAATCCGCGCAACAGACTGGCCACCGTTTTACCAGCGATTACCTTTTCACCATCCTGATTTTCAATCCAGCTCTTTATTTCAATCTCTTCAGCTTTGGGATCTACGGCCAGGATCTCAAAATAAGCCTTGAGTGTATCCCCTATATAGACCGGTCGTAAAAATTCTAAAACTTGAGATTTGTAAATTGCACCGATACCGGGCAGATGCATTCCCACCAACGTGGAAAACAATGACGCCGATAACATACCATGGGCGATTTTTTGGCCGAAAAATGTCTGTTTGGCAAAGGCGTCCTCAACGTGTAGTGGGTTTTTATCGCCCGTGATCTGAATGAAAAGGGCTAAATCCTCCTCTGAAATCGTCTTTTGCAGGCAAGCGGTTTGTCCAACTTTTAGGTCGTCGTAGGTTGTAAGCTGATAGGCCATCGATGCGCTCCCATTACAGTACATGTTTTTAGGATTGTCTTTCTAAATAATTGTTTGAACTGGACCTGATATAATTTTTAAGGTAAATTTATTTGTAGCACTTTAGTGGGAATCCATAAATGCCTTTTGGTATCTCCAATCCGGGAGAACCCACATAACCGCAGACTGACTTACTGGGCGCCATGGAAACGAATAGTTTATTGAACAAGTTAGCCTTCTCTGAAGACGGACCTGTCAAAACCCCAATCCTGCAACAGGAGCATTTCACTCTGATGCGCATCGCTCTTGGCAAGGGGGTACAGATTCCACCCCACCAAGGCGGTCACGCTGTCTTTTTCCTGGTCATACAGGGTAAAGGCATCTTCTCCCATGGTGATAAAGAAACAGAGTTGGGCCCCAATGAATATCTCCATATTCATGCAAATGAAGCCCGCGGGATAAAGGCACTGGAAGATATGGTAATTTTAGCATTAAAAAGTTAGTTCAGCCAACCTAGCGGCCCAAAATCCCATCCTAGACATGGCAATCTCCCTCTTGCAACTTCAATGACCGCACTTTCGAGCTGCAGCTTCGTTATTCTCCGTGGAGGCGATTGTACAATTTGGTTTAGTACAGTCTGTTGGTTAAATGGCCTCCTACCCGGGTGGGACCCACTGCCAAAAGTCGGGCCGGCTGATTTGATGGGCCACCACCTTGACATGCCGCAACGGGGTATAACTCTATTCATATAATGCGGCACCCTATCTACCTGTGATCTGCGGTTTTCCCGGCGCCGATCAAGCAGATTCCAGACCGCTAACCGTGCGCTTGTCGCTGAAACTTTTCCGGGGAAAGTGAGCTGAAAATGAAATGCCATCCGGCGCTTTTTAGACTTATAATTGTTAGTATTTCCATATTATCCCTATCTACAGGTGTTTATGCAGTCGAAAACTCGCTCAAGATTGAGCCGGCCGCGTTAAGCGCCATGCTCAATCAAAAGAATCTTACAGTGATTGATGTACGCATCGTTTCGGATTGGCGCAATAGCGACCGCAAGATCGCCGGTGCGATACGCAAAGATCCGCACAATGTCAGTTCGTGGGCGGCCAATTCACCGAAGCAGAATACCTATGTCATCTACTGTGCCTGACCCAGCGAGTATACGAGCGCCAGTGTGGCGCGCCGGATGAAAGAGCTGGGGTTTGAGCGTGTCTTTGCGCTCAAGGGGGGCTGGGATGCCTGGGTACAGGCCGGGTATCCGACCGAAAAAAAATAAAAGCTCTGATGCGAGGATTTCTTATGCGAAACTGTCGGACCTTAGCAATACACGTATGTATCCTTCTCACCCTGTTATTCACAATTGGATGCCACCACCGTATCAAATCCACCAAACAGGTGGAACACATCCCCAGGATAACAAAGGAAGAGCTCAAGCAAAAACTGGGCGACCCGGTTGTCAGCGTTATTGATGTCCGGTATAGTACCAACTGGAAAAAGAGTGATCGCCTGATTGCCGGAGCCGTGCGCGAAGAACCGATGGAAGTCGGCGCCTGGATCCATAAGTACCCCAAGGACCAGATGATTGTATTGTATTGCGATTGAGCCAACGAACAGACGAGCGCCAGTGTGGCGTTCAATTTGGTCGAGCAGGGTTACCGCAAAGTTTATGCTCTCAAGGGCGGCTGGGATGAGTGGATCGAAGCAGACTATCCAACAACGTCAAAATAGATGTCTGGGAAAGCGTTGGCGGTTAACGTATATATGCAGAGTCTTTTAGTAATAAATTCAAATAGATATATTGACTTGTGTCATGGTCTGGCAAGTACCGGTCGCGAGGTGCTCCGGATGATTGCCAGGCGCACCTTCCTACCCAATCGGCATTCTTGTACTTATACAGGCCCACCTTTGATGCATACCCTCCAAGAAGCATTGGCCAACTTTTGAAATGTTATGCTTCTGGTTTACCCTGATGCCGTATGTCCCCACGGATTTTCAAAAGATGTAATCGGCTGATCGCATGTAAACCGGACTTTGTTTTGGTGGTATAATTGTCAAGAATGCAGAATATACCTCAATTATGCTGAAAATTTAAACGATTCATGTATAATGCCACCTATCTGCAACTGAAACGACGGACCTGCCATTGGATTGAGATATCCGGATTCGAAAGCCACCCAGTTGCCATTGCCTGCAAACTCGAGATTGGGGAGAGCCTCAGATGAAAACATGTGTTGCCCGGCCAATCCTGATCGTGATTTTCGGCATGTTGTGCAGCCCCTTGGGCTTAGGCATTGCTGCAGAAGCACCCATCAAGATTGGGGCGACGGTTTCCTTGGAGGGGCCCTACAAGGAACCTTCGCTGATGATTCAAAAGTCCTATCAGCTGTGGGCCCATGAAGTGAATCAGCAAGGCGGTCTGCTTGGTCGCGAAGTTAAACTGGTTCTTTATGACGATAAAAGTCAAAAGGAAAAGACGAAAAGCCTCTACCGCCAATTGATAGAGGACGATCAGGTCGACCTGGTCTTTTCCCCCTATGGTACGCCGTTAACTCTCGCCGCCTCGGAAATCAGCGAACAACACAACCTGTTGATGCTGGCTTGTGCCGCTTCTGGTGAGGTTATTTGGGAAAGAGATTTTAAGTACATTTTTGGTGTTTACGCACTGGCAAACCGATACTTTATTGGACTGCTCGACATGATGGCACGTGCGGGAATCAACACCGTGTCAATTGTCTATAATGATGCTTCACCTTTTAACGTGGACGTAGCCGCCGGTTCCAAAAAGTGGGCCCGTAGATTCAAGATTAACGTGGTACACGAAAAATCCTACCAGGATGGCGAAAAGGAGCTGCCCGCAATTGTAGCTAAATTGAAAGCGGCGGGCGCCGGCCAGATTATCCTTTCCGCCTATCCGCCGGATTGTTACCGGTTATTGGATCTCATGCAGCAGCTTGACTATCGCCCCCGCGTTCTGGGGATGACCATTGCACCGATCCATCCGGATTTTGCTAAAAATGCCGGCCCCATGGCCGACCGTGTATTCGGCCCATCTCAGTGGGAACCCAACGAACGCATTCCTTTTCCGGGAACCAAAGAATTTGTGAATGCGTTCAGCCGCTTTTCCGGGAAGATTCCGTCCTATCACGCCGGGTCGGCTTATGCCGCCTGCCAGTTGATTGCAGATGCCGTCCGGTATACCGGGTCGCTGGACAACAGCAAACTTCGCAATTATATCGCCGCTCTGGATACGGTGACCGTGATCGGTCGCTTCAAGGTAGACCACGACGGCAAGCAGATCGGGCACAATCCGATCATTATTCAATGGCAGCATGGCCGGAAAGAGATTGTCTGGCCTTCCAAAATGCAAACTGCGCCAGCGCTTTTTTAAGATTTATGTCCCCTGCAAGCAAAATTCACAACCTGCCTTTTTACCGGCGCATCATTCTCTGGCTGGTTCTGCCGGTCTTTATCGTCGGTGTCCTGATAACCTGGTTGCTGATTGCTTATGTTTCTCCACAGATGATGGCCTATTTAAACCGGCACTTTGATGCCAACCTGCGTCTCGCTGCCAGCCTGGGGGTAGGGATCTGCGAGACCCATTTCAACCAGCTTCTGGATATGCGCCTGGAAGACAACCCCGAGATGAACGATGCCCTGCAAAAAGAAGCCCTGGTGTCCATAAAGAGCATTGGGACCCAGGTGCCCGGTGTGCATATGCTGGTCCTTGAAGACAGGCGGACCATCAAAACCATATCGGTCGACTATCCCAGCGATGTCTGGCAACTGCCGACCCTGCAGGGGCCGGAAGGGGAGCTGAAAAACGTCCGGCTGGGCGGCGAACCAATTCATGCCCTGGTGCAATATTTTCCTTTCTGGGACTGGCACATCGTCAGCTTCGTATACATGCAAGATATCCAGGCTCCCATGGCGACCGCCCGTCGCACCGTGATCATCAGTATGATCGTGCTGCTGGTCACCGTATTTTTCACGCTGCTGCTGATGTTCCGATATGTGCTTACGATACCGCTCAACCGGCTGGTCCGGGCGATCCAGGATGTTGCCGCTGGGAATTTTCGCCCGGTCGAGTCGGTCCGGGAAGATGAAATCGGCCAGTTAACGGAATTCTTTAACACGATGGTTGCCAGCCTTAGAATGAAAACCCAGGAGGTCCAGAGCCTCATCGATCGGCTAAGTGAATCGGAAAGCCGCTACAAAAGCCTTGTGGAATTATCCCCGGATGCTGTTTTCGTGCACCAGGATGGGGTCATCAAGTACATCAATCCCAAGGGTGTTAAAATGTTTGGGGCCGACCACTCTCAGCAACTCATCGGCCATTTGGTGATGGATATCGTGCACCCTAGACACCATGAACGCATAAAAGCGCGCATGAAGATAGCCTACAAAGATCACATCACCTTACCACCGGCGGAATTTGAGTATACGACGCTAGATGGTCAATTTATGGCGGCTGAAGGGGCAGTCACTTACATCGAATACGCCGGAGCACCCGCGTTGCTGAGCGTGGTTCGAGATATCAGGGAACGCAAGCAGGCTGAGATTGCCCTCAAAGAGAGCGAGGAGCAATTGTCGAGCGTGTTTCGCATTGCACCGACCGGAATCGGCGTGGTCATCGAGCGTGTGCTGAAGCAGGTCAATGCGCGCATCTGTGAAATGACGGGTTATGCCGAGGAAGAACTGATCAACCAGAATGCCAGAATACTGTATCCCAGTGATGAGGATTATGAATACGTCGGCCGCGAAAAATACCGACAGTTACGCGAGCACGGCACCGGGACGGTCGAGACGCGCTGGCAGGCCAAAGACGGCCGCATCCTCGATGTACTGCTCAGCTCCACACCTATGGATCTAGACGACCTATCCAAGGGCGTGACCTTCACAGCGTTGGATATCACCGAGCGCAAGCGAGCGCGGGAAGCACTGCGTATATCCCATGAAAGGTTCCTCACGGTCCTGGACAGTATCGATGCCACCATCTATGTGGCCGATATGGACACCCACGAAATTCTTTTCATGAACAAAAACATGGTTGAAAGTTTCGGCGGGGACATGACCGGTCAATTGTGCTGGGAAGCATTCCGGGGCACGGACGGTCCCTGCCCGCATTGCACCAATGATCAACTGGTGGATGACGACGGACAGCCAAAAGATGTATGCATCTGGCAGGGTAAAAACCCGTTGACCGGGAAATGGTACATCAACCATGACCGCGCTATCCAGTGGACGGATGACCGGTTGGTCAGGCTGCAGATTGCAACCGATATTACCGATCTGAAAAGAATGGAACAACAAATTCAGCAAACCCAGAAGTTCGAGGCGATCGGCACATTGGCCGGCGGGATTGCCCACGATTTCAATAATCTTCTCATGGGTATCCAGGGCCGGGCCTCACTATTGGCGGTGGATCTCGAGTCTTCCCATGAGTATCTGGAGCATGTCAAGGCGATTGAAACTTATATCCGGCAGGCCACCGATCTGACCAGACAGCTCCTGGGACTGGCCAAGGGTGGGAAATATGAGGTCAAGCCCACTGAAATTAATGACCTGGTAAGCAATAGCGCCAGAATGTTCGGGCGAACGAAAAAAGAGATTCGCATACACACCCGATTTCAAGACCCGTCCCCGGTGGTGGCTGTGGACCGCGGTCAGATCGAACAGGTATTGCTGAATTTGTATATCAATGCCTGGCAGGCCATGCCCGCTGGCGGCGAGCTATATGTGGCGACCCAGTCAGTCGACCTGGACGAGGCCTTCTGTCAACCATACAACATCGAGCCCGGCCGGTACGTTAAGCTTTCGGTGACGGATACCGGTATCGGCATGGACGAAGACACCAGCCAGCAGATTTTCGATCCCTTTTTCACTACCAAAAAGAAGGGACGCGAAACAGGTCTGGGGCTGGCTTCGGTCTATGGCATCATCAACAACCACGACGGTTTTATCGTGGTGAATAGTGATGTCGGCATCGGCACCACCTTTAACATTCATTTACCCTTGACCGATAAGAAGGTCCTGCCGGAGACTTCCGTCAATGGCGATTTGATCAGTGGCGTTGAAACCGTTCTCCTGGTCGATGACGAAGAGATGATCCGCGATGTGGGCGAAGCCATGCTGACCAAGTTGGGGTACCGGATTTTGGTTGCCGATAGCGGCGAACAGGCGTTGGATCAGATCAAGCGCAATGGCCACGAAATAGACCTGGTGATCCTGGACCTCATCATGCCGGGCCTGGACGGCGGCAAGACCTTTGATCTCATCAAAGATATTAGGCCCAATCTACCGGTTATTCTCGCCAGTGGCTACGCCATCGACGGCCAGGCGAACGAGATTATTAAAAAAGGGTGCAACGGGTTTATCCAGAAACCATACAATATCTCTGACCTTTCCCAAAAAGTCCGCGAGGTTTTGGATGCAGACAATTCCAACGTCAGTTAATATGGCGTGGATTTCTGGAAGCAATATGGTATAGAACGGCATATTCAATTCGTGGTATTTACCGAATGCTATCTTACAAAAACAGGAAAGTCCTAATTGGCCTGCTGATCGCACTCGCCTGTCTCAACAAGGCCTGCATCACCCAATCCACCTCCATCAAAATTATGATTCCACAGGGCAAGGAGAACCTGCACCTAGAACAGGAACTTTTTCAGAGCCAGAACCTGGGCGTGCAGATGGGCCCGTTAGGCCGCGGCGGGGGTGTGCGGAAATCCTACCAGTTTGACTTCAGCGTCAAAGATACGGATCGGATTCGATACGCCTACTTGAGCATTGATACGGTCGATGTGGATAGACCTGAAAACCCACTCCATTTAAACGGTCACCCAATAGGCTTTTTGAAACGTGCTGGTTATGGAATCAACCAGGATAAATGGTACGCCGGCCAGGATGGACTCAAGAAGAGAAAGCGGGCGGCGCGGACCCAGCGCTACCTGCCGGCGGCCTATTTTCAGGATGGGAAAAACACAATTACGATCGGCCACCAGAAATTACACAAGGCCAACCAGCGCGGCAAGGTGTCTTATGAGCAATATACGATAAGGAAAATAAGCCTGGCGGTCATAAAAACCCGGACATTGCTGCATTCACAAGAAACAGTTACCCGTGTGAAAAAACAGCGCCGTTTCCCTGACCAGTTTGCGTTCTTTCAAGATCTCAACGATGAAGAGCTTTATATTGCCCTGGTGAAATTGCCCTATCTGCTGGCGGAAATCAGTGATTCGGGTAGTCTGGCCGGCGACAGCCTGAGTTATGTTTACGCCCGCATTGGCGATTACTATCGCTGGACCGGTTGGTACAATAAGAGCCTGGACTACCATCGCAAAGCCAGCCGGCTCCAGGCGGAAATGCCCTTGACCCTGCTGACGCCCAAAGTGCGTGCCGGCCTTGCGCTGGCTTATAATTTTGTAGGGGACTACCACAGCTCGGTAGCCGAATGTGAAAAAGCCCTACAGGAGATCGAGCAGGTAAGAGCCAGCCAGCCGCATCCGGTGCCCAAACATCTCACCGGCAAAGCAGATCACCTGGAATTTCTTTTGAGCGCCTACCTGGCTATTAATCACTACCATCTTCGGGATGCCTCCGAGGCTGAATACTTTGCCTACCGGGTTATAAACAATTTTGACGACACCTGGGCGCATTACAACACGCGCACGACAGAGATCGGCAAATTTGTGCCCCTGTCGCTTGCCTATCAGACCATGGGTGATGCTGCCTTGCGCAGCGGTGAATATGACGCGGCGCTCCAGCGATATGGTGAGGCTGAAAAATATCTTGGCTACGAGATCCGACCCGACATATACCACGACCAGATGATCACCATTCAAATCGGTATCGCCAAAACACTCTACCACCAGGGGCAATACAAGCAGGCACGCGAGATCTTGCAAAACGTAAAATCCCCGACCAACGCATTCTTGTGGCGATCCTACCAGCTGCAGGGCATGATCGCCGAGTCCGAAGACAACCTGAAGCAGGCTGTGGAATTCTACCAAAAAGCAATTGATGCCATCGAATTCTCGCGGGCGCGGCTTACTTCGCACGGTCTGAAGATTAATTTCATGTCGGACAAGCAGGAGCCCTACGCCCGTATGGTGAAGTGCCTGGTCCTGCTTCAGCGCACCAGCGCAGCCTATAATTATGTCGAAAAATCGAAAGCACGCGCTTTTCTCGATTTGATTGCCAGCACGGATAAAATCATCGGTCAAAAAAACGAATCTCTCAGGGAGATAACGGAAGAAGAAAAAAGGCTGCGGGAGAACCTCCTGAACGTTCAGTATCGTACGGAGATGAACACGCGTATGTTCCAGGAACGCGGCACGGCTATAGATAACAACCGTGAAATAGCGGCGGCCCGGGGTGCCCTGGGTGAATTCTTTTCGCGCTGGTTTCGCCGAAATAAAGACTTTGCATCGCTGCGGTCATCGGACACCCTGCCGATTGAAAAAGTCCAGGCACTGCTTCCGGCGGATGCCCACCTGGTGGAATATTATTTCCGGGATAAGCATCTATATGCCTGGATCATAGGGTCGCATTCTTTGCGGTTTGTCCAGAAACAGGTAGACGCAGGCGGGCTGCTTGCACTTGTCAGGTCCTACCGCGACCTTATCAGTCGGCCGGATACAGTCCGCGGGCTTAAAGTTGCCGAACAGGAAGCGCCGCGTCAGACCCAAGTACAAGTAAGCCTGGCGACCATCAGCGGACAGTTGGAAAACGTGTTGGTCGAGGATATTATATCGGGCATCCCATCCGGGAAAATATACATTATTCCGCACGGCATTCTCCACTACCTGCCTTTTCAGGCCCTGACCCTGGAAGGCAAATATTTGATTGAGCGTTACGAGATTGGCTATTCACCCAGCGCCTCGGTTCTCCGGCATGTATTTGACAGAAAGAAGACCGTTAAAAAAGCGGTTCTGGCACTTGGAAATCCCGATCTGGGTACACCTCAAATGGCGTTGCCTTATGCTGAGGTTGAAGTTGGAGATATCAAACAGTTTTTCAACCAGACAACCGTTTTGACCCAACATCAGGCGTCAGAGGCAACCTTCAAGAAAAAAGCAGGGGCTTACGACATCCTGCATATCGCTTCCCACGGGGAATTCAATCAGGACACCCCGCTGCTGTCTTGCCTGCGGTTGGCCCCGGGCAACGAGGAGGACGGCCGACTGGAAACCGCCGAAATCTTCGATCTTAATTTGAATGCCTATCTGGTCACGCTCAGCGCCTGCAATACCGCCATGGGCAAAATGGCCAGCGGCGACGAGCTTATGGGATTGACCCGGGCCTTCATGTTTGCCGGGACACCCTCGATCATGAGCACCTTCTGGAGTGTCAACGATAAGTCCACCAGCGTATTGATGAAACACTTTTACGCGAATCTAAAATCCAAGGACAAGTTTGCCGCCCTGCGGCAAGCCCAGATCGAAATGATCGGGCACCCGGAATACAAGCACCCCTATTTCTGGGCGGCCTTTCAGATTATCGGCGACTACCGTTAGGTCATGATTTAAAAGGCCGGATTGGGAATTATCGGTCGCCACAATCTGCTGATACATCCTGAATGGGGTCCGCGCATCAGGCTGCGGGCTGTATTGCTTGTAGGTGAATTCCCGGCCGTTACAGATTTGAAGGGGTTTGCCCCTACCGTGATTGCAAGGTGTACTGCCAAAGAGCCTGTCCCCCAAAAGCCTTCCCCAAGGGTGCCTGCAACCGTCCGCGCTGCAATGCCCAGATGAATGCCGACCTGGAAAATCCGATTCCGAAAGGCCAGAAACACCCGAATGGCAAGCGCGCGCTCGTGATCAGCTATTGCCGGGCATGCGAAATGGCCTGTCCTCCGGGATGGTAGATGCGCTTTCCCTTTAGGGTTTTCTAAGCGTCCGGGCAAAAATTGATTTGCCTGTTTGGCGGTTATGAACTAATGTTTTCATCAATCGGCCCCTCTCTCCAAAATATTTATCCATTTTTTAATCAAATTGCGTGGATATTTCGCATGTCGAATAGATTCCTGCAGACGTTTATCGTTGGAATAGCAATACTGTTGAGTCTTGTTGCAAACTGTCCTGGACAGGAACTCACTGTATACACGGAAGATTACAAACCCTTTCAATACAAGGATGCCCAGGGGGTGTTAACCGGTTTTGGGGTAGAGCTGGTTAAAAAAATCTTTGCGGGGGCGGATATAGAGATTAAGAGGAACCTGATTCGGCTATATCCTTGGGCCAGAGCTTACGCTAAGGTGTTGAAAGAAAAGAATACCGCGGTATTCATGACCGTGCGAACCCGCACAAGAGAGCCCTTGTTCAAATGGGTCGGCCCCTTGGCACCGCGGGTGATGTGGCTGTACAAGCTCAAAAAGCGTAAGGATATCCAATTGCATACCCTTGCCGATGCAAAACGTTATAAAGTCGGGGGATACAACCGATCCGCGGATACCATATATCTGCTTGAATTGGGGTTTGATGTACATATCGTTCCTGCGCAGCGCCATATTACCAAGATGCTGGTCAAGGAGCGCATTGAATTGATGCCCTCCCTGGAACTTACCATGGCCGCTAGACTCAGCGACCTGGGACTCGACCAATCAGTGGTCGCAAAAACGATTCTGCTGGACGATCGTTACGATTACCATCTGGCCATCAACTCCCAAACTGAGAATGTGCTTGTGAATCGCCTCCAAGAATCATTGGATCAAATCAAGCAAAACGGGGATTATGCACGCTTGTGGAGCAAGTATGCCCGGTGAAGACTACCAACAATACAACGCTCCTTTATTAAACCCTGTCTTCTGCGATCAAGGCTGCCAGGTTTATACAAAAAGCAATTTGACATTTGGTGCCGGGGTTCTAACTTTCTAGCAGATCTTTCATTTCCTAAAAATTACCAAAGGTTCGTCCTCGGTAAAACCAAGCGAATCCCCGTTCTTGTCCCGCATGTTCTGCACTGACGTTTCCGAAAATTCGTTCATGAAAGATCCTAGTGAGATCCGATTTTCCCAATGCGAGTTTCCATGCGGACATGATGACTGCCGATTCGGTTCTAAAGGGCAATGATATCCGGACCGAACCTTTGTGGCATACATATAATTCGCGAGAGGTGAACATGGGAGCAAACCTTACTCAAAAACTGATCGCTGCCCATCTAATGCATGGCAGCATGGAAATAGGAACGGAAATCGGGTTGCAGATCGATCAGACCCTTACCCAGGATGCTACCGGCACCATGGTCATGCTGGAATTGAACAGCATGGGCATTGACAGGGTAAAGACCGAGGTTTCGGTCCAATACGTCGATCACAACCTGATCCAGACGGACTATAAAAATGCAGACGATCATCTGTTCTTGCGCAGCGCATGTGAAAAGTTCGGTGTTTGGTACAGCCGTCCCGGCAACGGCATCAGTCACCCGGTGCACATGGAACGTTTCGGTATTCCGGGGCGCACCTTGCTCGGCTCCGACAGCCACACCCCGGCGGCCGGTGCCCTGGGAATGTTCGCCATGGGCGCCGGTGGTCTGGAAGTTGCCATGGCTATGGCTGGCGAGCCCATTTACATCCCCATGCCGGCCGTTATGGGCGTGCGCCTGGAAGGAAACCTGCCCGCCTGGGTCAGTGCCAAAGATGTCATCTTGGAGATGCTCAGACGGCATGGTGTTGATGGGGGCGTTGGTAAGGTGATCGAATATTACGGCCCGGGCTTGGACAACTTAACGGTGATGGATCGCCATGTCATTGCCAATATGGGCGCAGAACTAGGGGCTACTTCCACGGTCTTTCCATCAGATCAGGCTGTCAAAAAGTTTTTAATCAGCCAGGAGCGCGAATCAGATTGGCGTAACCTGGAAGCCGACGAGGATGCCGGCTATGACTATACGGATGCTATCGATCTGAGTATGCTCGAACCCCTGATTGCTCTGCCCAGCAGTCCGGGCAACGTCGTACCGGTGCGGGAAGTTGCCGGCCGGGAAATATTCCAGGCTTATATCGGCTCCTCGGCCAATCCAGGCCAACGCGACTTTACTATTCCGGCCCTGATGGTGGACGGCCTACAGATTCCCGAACGCATCTCCTTCGACATCAACCCCACCTCACGGCAAATGCTCGAAAACCTCATAAATACCGGCACGGTGGAAAAGTTGCTCCACTCCGGGGCACGTTTTCACCAAGCGGGGTGCAACGGCTGCATCGGCATGGGCCAGGCACCGGCTACCGGAAAGATCAGCCTGCGTACAGTACCGCGCAATTTCCCAGGACGTTCCGGCACGAAGGAAGACCAGGTCTATCTGTGTAGCCCGGAGACGGCGGCCGCATCCGCCATTACCGGAGTTATCACGGACCCGCGTACGCTCGAAATGTCCTACCCATCTTATGAGGAACCTGAAACGTTGCGCATCAACACCAAGATGCTGACGCCGCCGCCGGATAACGGCAGTGGCCCGGTTGAACTGGAAATGGGGCCCAACATCCAACCCCTGCCAGTTTTCGACACATTGCCTAATTCTATAGCCGGCCCCGTGCTTTTAAAAGTGGGCGACGATATATCCACCGACGAGATCATGCCGGCCGGGGCGGCTGTATTGCCATTTCGCAGCAATATCGAGGAGATTAGTAAATTTGTTTATCAGCGGGTTGATGAATCTTTATATGCGCGTTCCCGAGATTTTCAGGAAAGCGGTTTTCTGTGGGTTGGCGGAGACAACTACGGGCAGGGCTCGAGTCGCGAGCACGCTGCCCTGGCGCCCCGCTATCTGGGGTTGCGCGCAGTTCTGGCCAAAAGCTTTGCTCGTATCCATCGCCAGAATTTGATTAATTTCGGAATATTGCCCCTGGCCTTTGCCAATCCGGCCGACTACCTGTCTGTTGAGCAGGGCGATCAGATCGAAATTGCCGACATCCATGCATCCCTGCAACCGGATTCAAGCTTTGAGGTGATCAACAGGACCAGGGGGCACACTTACGCCGCCGAACATCACCTCAACCAGCGACAGGTGGATATCGTGCTGGCCGGCGGAGTGCTGAACCTGGTCAAAGCTCGGCTGAAAGGTGATTGATTCTCAGTCTGCTGCAATTGACTTTGGGCTGGATACGTTTAGCTTAAATAATGGGCCTCCGCTTGATTGGTTGTGAGGTTCTGATCAATGTTCACCGGGGTTTACCCCGATATCCCAGAGGGGGTATAGTTTATGAAATCTTTTTCAAATAAGAGTGCCAAATGTTGCAGCATGGAAAAAAAGCGCCTCGTTGAAGAGCTGCGCAAGTGTGATATGAGTTCAACGAGTTACGATGAATTTCACCGGTGTTCTCGCGAGGTGGCCCGCGAAAGCGGAAAACGCTCGCGCGCCTGCATGCTGTCTTGATCACCCTACCATAACTATTACATAAAAGTCCGCGGTCACTGATCGCGGACTTATCTTGTTTTTCGCTGTAAATAGCTATAAAATAACCAGTGTAATTGGTAGCTTGGAGCAAAGAAAGTGGCTCCGCGAACCACATTCTGTCGCAGGTGGACCTCACCACGTCGCTAGTGCGGGCAGAAAGGGCTCATCCGCATGAGGGCTGACTATGCCTCCTAAGCCGACCCACCCCGACGTGGCCGCCAAGGTCAGGACCTGGACCCGTAACCCCACTACCTGAGATTGGAATATCCAGATATCTCTGTCCTAACCAGTTCTCTATGGTCTTGTATAAAAAGTGCAAAAAGGTTGGTTTTATACGGTATCCGGAAAAATCGGTGCCTCAATAGCGGCCACATCCACCTGTCAGTAGACTTTGGAAAATTGATCATTTGTTAGTTTTTTGGTATAAAGGGGCACCCTTTTCTGAGCATACCTTTGGTGCCTCTGCAACTTTTGCATTGGTATCAACAAACCCCAATCATCACTTTTTCAATGGAAAGGAAGTGATATGCATACGATTGCTGCGTGGCTGGTCAGGGTCCTTGTATTCATGACTATGGTGGGAATCATCAATGGTTGTAAGACCAACACCATGTCAGTCCAGGAGGCCCAGGATGTGGCTCTGGGGTTCCAGGAAACATACAAGACCGTTCCCCCCAGAGGACTGGGGGCAATGATCGACAGGAAAGTGGCTTACTACCAGGATCCCCCGAACGTTCCTGTAGAATTCTTGGTGCCCCGTAAGAACTACAGTGATGAGGAATTGAAAAACCTGTTTAAAGACAGGGGAAAGAGTGAATTGTGGGTTGAACCGCGATTTTTTGCCACTATGGCCTATAACGAATATCTTCTGGGCAATCTCAAGCTTTCAACCCGGCTAGCTGATAGAGCGATCGCAAGTGCCCCCGATAATTACGTCGGCAATAAATGCGAAGGGTATACATTCAAAGCACTGATTCTGGCGGAGGCTGGCGATTACGACGGTGCTGAACGATCCCTCTCAGCCGCAAACCGCTATTACAGTCAATATAGATCCTGGCGTGGGCGAGACCACACGGTCCACGCAAGGTCCCTTCTCCTAAAGGCGATCCTTACGCGATCCAGAGCCGCTATTCATTTTGCCCGTGGTGATTTAGCTGCGGCTGAACAGGCGTATCGAAAGCTTTTGGATGAACTTGACACCTTTCGACATAATGGCAGAATTGCCGAGCCCACGTCTCATGAACCTGAAGCGCTCGTTTATCTTTCTCGGGTGCTGCTGGCTCAGGGGCGTGCTACGGATGCAGAAATACAAGTGCGTGAGGCGATTCGGCTGGGTCATGCACATATTCTGCCCCATGCCTTCATCGCTTTGAGCGGCATTTTCTTTGAACAGGGACGCTTTGAAGATGCCCGGATATGTGCTCGAACGGGTTTACACGCTGCCATGTCACTACGGGCGCCAATTGATGCATTTATACGAGCGAATGCCCGACAGGTTTATGCCCGGGCACTTTTTGCGCTTGGACAATACGGGGAATCATTGGAACAGTTTAACCTGATTAAGGAAGAACTGGAAACCGACCCGGAGACCTTTAACCGCCGGTTCAAGGGGAATGCCCTATGGGCACTGGCCTTGCTGATGAATGGCGATACACAGGCCGCCATTGAGAAAATGGAATTTGCCGCCCGGCAGAGTGAAAAAATTACGGGGCCAGACACCTATGCCATGGCGGAGTTGCAGGCCCTGCGCGCCATGGCACTGGTTCAATCCGGGCAAAAGGTGGGTGCCCGGGAGGCGTTTGATAAAATGTTCCCATGCTTTTGAAAAACTGGAAAAGCAAAACGGAAGGCAGCTATTCCCAGAACGCCCGCCCTTTCAAGTTCAGGTTAATCCTGGAAGCTTACCTCACACTCCTGGCCGACAGCGGCAAACCTGAGGATGCAGAAAGAAGCTTTCAGTTTGCCATCGCCCTACAGGACAAAATCATTGGACGTGCGGTGGCTTTAAACTCGGCCCGTGCTGCGGTTAAAGACCCGGCACTCGCTGACCTTATCCGGCAGCGCTAGGATCTGGAACTCAAACTGTCATCCTTTAAAAACAGGCTAAACAACGCCCTTTATGCACCTCCCGAGTTAATTAACACGAAAGTTATCGCGGAACTTCGCAGCCAGGTGGAAACTCTCAATCTGGCTTCCAAAACACTCGAAGAGGAAATCAAAGATCGTTTCCCCGAATATGCCAATATCGTAGACCCGGAAAACGCCGATGTGGCGCTTGCGCGTAAAACTTTGGACAGTTCCGAGGCCCTGATCTCCGTCTTCTCCGGCCGCAAGTACTCGTTTGTCTGGGCGATTCCGAAAATCGGATCGGTTGCCCTGGCCAAAGTGCCGGTAGGCAAAGACAAGATAGCCGCCATGGTGGGCAAGCTAAGAAAAGCCGTCAACCCTGGAGAGGTGTATGGTATCTTGGAATTGCCGCACTTTGACTTAGACTTGGCTTACAGTTTGTATGAACAGACGCTGAAACCAGTCGAGGACGGCTGGAAAGGGGCCAAGCATTTAATGGTGGTCACCCAGGGCCCAATCGGTCAGATCCCGTTGTTTATTCTGCCGACGACACCAAAGTTCAAAACTAAATCTGATCAGGGGCAGCCTGTTTTTTCGAACTACAAGAGTGTCGACTGGCTGATCAAAACCCATTCGGTCACGGTGTTGCCGTCGGTATCCGCCCTGGTCAACCTGCGATCCATCCGGCCTGGGGAGACTCAGCGGCGGGCCTATGCCGGCTTCGGTGATCCTTATTTCAGCCAGGAACAGCTGGCCGCAGCTGAAGCAGAAGCCGAAGAACCCCAAATGCTGGCCATGCGCAATGCCCCCATCCAGATGCGGGGTATCCGGGTTACCGCAGCGGGGCGGATTGACAAGAAGAAGATCACTTCCATCGACATCAGCATGCTCAACCGGTTACCGGATACCCGCGAGGAGGTCATCAGCATTGCCGCCACGCTGAAGGCGGACACGGAAAAGGATGTGTTTATCGGCAGGCAGGCCAGCGAACAAACCGTTAAAACCTTGGACCTGAGCACCCGCAAAGTGGTGGTCTTTGCCACCCACGGTTTGGTGCCCGGTGACCTGGACGGGCTCGATCAACCGGCCCTGGCGCTGAGCGCG
>Ga0126326_1000249_pt1 | contig 20681 bp, 13 predicted proteins | sample InaspJWI67metaG_FD_94485 | JGI IMG/M metagenome (GOLD analysis project Ga0126326, IMG submission 94485) | Marine gutless worms symbiont microbial communities from Oahu, Hawaii - Inanidrilus sp. 1 OAHU.JWI-67 metaG | ecosystem: Host-associated > Annelida > Digestive system > Unclassified | place... | reverse complement strand
GACTTCACCATCCGCAACGCCTGGCAGAAGTAATTAGAGGAGTTAAATTTGTCAATGGTGTCGAAGAAAAACGGATTGCCGCCTAATTTCTTCATACACAACTATTGACTATATCTCTCAAAGAGATTTGACGCTCCCACTGTGATGAAACCATACCGTTTCGGCAAACGGTAACTGATCCCGGCATCCGCTACCCAAAAGTCATCTTTACCGTCTATAAACGTTCCAGTAGAATCTAGCCGGTCAAAACTGCCCTTCTGATTTACATAGGTCCCCTTAAAGAAGGCACTCAGCCCGGAGGGATGGAAAAAATTGATGCCCAGCGGAATATAATTTGTCTCAACGAATAACGCTCCATCACCAGACCTTTGATCTCTATTAAATTCCTCATAAAGATATTCCCCACTAAACGCCAGCCATTTGTGCGGCGTCCAGTAGAGGTAGGCGCGGAGCAACTTTTCGTCCCATTCAAGTTCTCCAGGGGTACCTCCGGGCCTCGAAAACGGAACTGTCAGGTCCCTCTCAGAATACTCTACGCCTCCGTATATACTCTCAGTGAATTTCTGATCAATGGCACCACCATAACGCCATGCCTCTGTACCCGTAGCATCATCAAAGAACTGATTAAATCCGGCTACCTGGGTGGGCTCAAGGGTTTGATCCGTCAGCAGCGTTCTCTTAAATACCCTGAACACAGCGCCGCGTAGTGTGGTATTTGGAAGAGCATTCCAGATGACGCCGAATTTGGGGTTGAATAGATCTGCATCCGGTAATGCCTCACTGGGAGTGTCGAAGAAGTCTCCACTTACGCCAAGAGTGAGGGTCAGATTATTCAGGAGATTTAAATAGGAATAGAGATAAAGGTTGGTGTGTTCCCTGTCTCTGTCAACTTTTCGGAGAGTAGTAATAGGTGGGACCGGTACTATAATAAAAGGTGGAGGAGGTAAGGGATTAGGAATCGTCAAAGGGGGAGGGGTTACGACAGTGGTGATATCGAGTTCACTGTTTATGTTGAAATATCCTCCTCCGCCGACGACGCTGACATCATTGGAGCGGAATAGATATTGAAACTCGCCGCTACGAGCTTCACTATCACCCTTGGTATCTGAATCGATATTAGGAGACGGTTGATCTCGTGTACTACTTTCTGTCTCTTGATACGTAAAATTGCCAATGAGATTATGAGCGGGTGAAAAGGCATGGCGGAAGCCCAGTCGTATTGATTTGGTTTCATCTTCTTCCCTTAGGTTCGGACGAAAGTCATCCTCAAAAAACCTCAGCTGAAGATCACCATTTTCAGTCTCTCTGTACCTATATTCGGCCTGAATGCTCGTTTTGTGGGAAAGTTCGAACTGGGCAAACACATTGGCGATTTTGTCCTTCTGGTCATTGTTTATTCGAAACCCGTCTGTATCAAAACGCCCCCCCCAGCGCTGAAGGACAATTTCTTGTAAATGCCTGAGACGATACCTTCGCCTGCCCATGCGTCCCTTGTAGAACTCTTGTTGTCATACTCACCATAGAGGCCGGAGGCCTGTAGTGCCGCCCTATCCCGGTTGAACAGGGGGTTGAACTCCCTGAAAGAAAGATCCGCAGCGCCCTGGGCGCTGATGAGGAACAGGTTGCTCTCTGCGAGAGCAGGCTGAATAGGGGTAATGTTGTTTGGCTGAAGCAGCTGAGATTGGAGCAGTTCGCTGACCCTGGCTATCTTGTGGCGCGGCAGAGCAGCATACGTATCGGCCAGAAACCTGTGCGCAGAAAAGTTGGATGGATCGGTGTTCACCGACATCCATCCTTCAAAGAGGCCTCGCTGCTGGAATCCCAGATCGTTGTATATCCTTGCAATGCTCGCGCTTCTTGCCGCCAGGTCTGAATCAAGCTGCAGATTGGAACGGTATACGGCCCTGTTGTCATTGAGCTCGATGGATTTCTGAAGGTCATGAAGGGCCTCCACCGGTCGATTCACCGTCTGTTTCCGGATCGCATCATAGAACCAGGGTGTGGGATCTAATGGGTCCAGCTTTTTGGCAATTTCATACTCGCGCTCGTCCAGCTTGGTGCGTTTCTCTTCATAGTAAGTCTTTCCCAAATAGCTGCGGACAAGGGAGTTGTTGGGATCCAGGCTGGCGGCAATTTCGATTTCCCTGCCCCCCGCTTTCAGATCGCCGTCGCGGATCTTTGCTAGACCCAGGCCTAGCCTTGAAAGGGGGTCGGCCTGATCAAGCTCGATTGCCTTTTCAAAGGCCGCTCTGGATGCTTTCGTTTTGACCTGGGTCAGGTAGGCAAAGCCTAAAACCATCTGTGTTCTCGAGAGGCTCGGATCCAGATCAACCGCCTTTTTAGCCGCATCCAAGGCTTTTCCAAGCCTGCCAAATGAGGACCACAACTCTGCCAGGCGAGCCCATGCCAGGGCATCCTTGGGATCCAGTTTTACCGCTTCGATAACACTTGCCCGTGCGCCCTCCAGATCGAAGTTGGCCTGCTGAGCATAAGACATGGCGATGCGGGCCGTAGCGGAGTTTGGTCCTGCCTCGATCGCCTTCTGAGCAGAATTGAACGCCTTTTCTCTATTGTTATGTACCACGGAGATGATCGATTGAAGCGCAAAGGCGTCGCTATAAGTCGGATCTAAGCTCAGTGCCCGCTCGATATCTGCACTGGCTTTATCCACGCGGCCCACAGCCAGCAGCTGTGAGGCACGGTAGGCCAGAAAGCGTGGGTCACTCATATCCTCCTTTGGGACTTCGCCGGGCGGAACATACATGACCGGCAGATAGTACAATGCCCAATGGACGGCATCCCGGGGGCGCACCACAATCCGCAAAACCGGTGCTTTGCCTGTCTCTGCGACGGCTGATTGACCGCCGCTAAGAATGAGGCTGCCGGCCGCGTTGGCGGCCAACACCTTTCCTTCAAAAATGGACAGGATGGTATTGTCTTCCCCGACTCTTATGAGACCTTCGGTTCCCTCCACAGACGCATTTACAAAAGGCGTCAGTACTTTTATACTTCGCGGAAGCCGACTGAAAAAATGAATCGCGCCTGAAAGTAAATCAAGCAAGAAAGGCTTTTTACCCTCCATTTCCACAAAGGTAATGGTGGTTAGTTGATCCATCGATAAATTCGTTTCATTGCGGAGGGCAACCGCTGCCCGGCTGTTTTCCTGTACCCGAATCATGTCACCGACGCAAAATGTATCATTTAATTTAACCTGCACCCAGAGTGTTTGACCGGCTTTACGGGCCTCAACAATACCCTGAACCGATACAGCTCTCGCAACCCATTGATCACACGGTTTATCCGCCGCTTCAGCTGGAAGCATAAATCTTAAATAATATGTGGTGAAAAGCACGATCATATAAGCGGGATGTTTCATTAGCTTCATGAATTGTCCTTTTCAAAAGTCAGTTTTATTTGGTAGGTAAGCGAATCACACCTTTCCAGGTTTCGCCCGGTGGATTTCTTTTATATTTTTCACATCGATCGATATAATAGAGCGATGGCCCATCTTCGGGATACATTTTTAAAGATTCATTAAACCCGGCCATAGCCTCATACCAGGATTGTTGCTGAAATGCATCGAGAGCTTTCGAAAAAATTATACAAAGGTTTTTCTGCACTTCAGTAGCATTCTCGATTCTGCATATCAGCTCACAAGCTGCCACCGGCTCTGATTTACCGGCCAATATGAATTGGCCCATTCTTCTGACCAGGAAATCATCCTGTTGATCCATCACCTCCTCGGACACCAATATTTTAGTGCCTAAATGTTTATTTAAACCCTCGATCCTCGAGGCGGTATTGACGGCATCGCCTACAGGTTGATATTGATAATGGTCGATAGCCCCTATGAAATTTAAGGAAATATATCCAGAATGTATTCCGATGCGTGTTGGAAGTTTTGATTCCTCGTCCTGCCAAGACTGGTTGAACTCATCTACTGCCTGGATAATTTCCAAGGCCGTGCGGCAGGCAAGATGATTTAAGGTGCCATCGGGATGCTCCTTTTCCCATATCGCCAACATGGAATCCGCCTTTAATTCCAACCCGATTCCGGAGTTTTTTCTCACCGGCTCGAATATTGCCTCAAAGTATTTGTTCATGTATCTGCTGAGTTCTTCAGAATCCATTTTTTCGGATAGGCTGGTATAATTCTTTGCATCTGTAAACAGACAAATACCGTAAACGGGTTTGGGGCCGTTTTTGATAATCGACAAGTTTTTGGCTAACCGGTCGACAACCTTGTTCGGTATGTGATATCCAAAGGCTGTTCGAATGTTCTGACGTTCCTTATTGATCTCAATATACTTCCAAATGCTGGTTCCCATTAAAGACAAGGGTGATTGGATAAATAAAGGAACTACCAATGGATACCAGATACCGATTTGGCTAAATTGAGAATAGGCAAAGAGAAGATATAACATGCTTAGAATCAGGATGCATCCTGTAGCGATAAATCCGGAGAGTGAAATACACAAGATTCCTAATACGAAACCCCAAACAAAAACGCCAAGAAACTGAGTCTTGACATTGAGCGGTTGGACATGCAGATCTTCAAGAATATTTGAAAATGCGGTGGCCGCGATTTCAACACCACTGATATCTACTCCGCTGGGTTGGGAAAAAACCGTATGGAAACCTTCTTCTTGCTCTAGTCGCAGACGTTCCGAAAGTCCGATAAAAACGACCTTATCTCTGAAATCAAAGCGCTTGGAATCTATCTTTGATCTTTTTTCATTTTCCAGCAACTGGTAATAAGGCACCGTGTATACCGTCCCCGGAGGACCATAAAAATTCAAATAACGGCTGTTAGATCCCTGATACAAGCGAATCAAAGACTTGAGAATCTGACGTTTTTTCGGGTCAGTAACAAATATGTCCGACGCCTTGAGCTTAGCCAACATTTCTTCGGCCGCCATCGGATTCTGTTCAAAAAAATTTTTCAGCAGCAGCATGAGTTCTTTGATGCCTTTATAAACTAAAATATCATCCTTGTTTGCCGGCAACAGTATAGGGTCAGATGATCTGACCTTTTTTAACATATCAATAAATTCATCATAAACCTGCAGGGCAAAGACTTGAAACACCACAACCGGCAACGTCGGTATTTCGCCTGCGCTTGTTTTAAAAGTCCAATAGCTATTAAGCCTGACTGGGATTTTGGGTAAAGCAAATGGTGCTGAGGCCAATGCAGAACGGGCCAGGGGGGAGATCGGGGGAACGCTCTTTTCGATTTCGATATTCTCAATCTTTATTCCCGCCGAATTAAAGTATGGGACCTTTTCAAGATTTTCAATAAGAATGACGTTACCTGCTCTTTGGATTGCGTTCGCAAATAGATTATCATCTTGCGGTACGCGCGCTTCGCTAAAAAACACATCGAAGGCAATCACAGTTGCATTTTTTTTTGCTAATTTGTCGATAAGTCGGGCATGGAGTACACGAGGCCATTTTCTGATACTACTTTGTAATTTCAGCCGATTCCCCGAGGCACTGTCCATGGCCACCACAACAACATCTGTCGGAACCTTCCGCGCTCCCCTCAGCTTAAACAGCATATGCAGGCCGATATTTTCCTCTAGGGCGATTCCAAAGGGAGTGATACTGATCACCAGCCCAATAAGCCCAATACCCAAGCCTGTGCTAATAGCCTTTGAAAGTCGAGACATTTTATTTACTTTGAGTTAGACCTACAACTCGATTATATTCGTCGAGAAGTCGGCTGATTCAGTTGCTTTTTTAAAATGCAAATGCGTTTCAATCAAAGAGTCTAACGGAGATGCAATTGGCAAATGAGAATCCGGTCGGGGATCAACTCTTACATGCATTTCGTTTGGCGAAGATACGGCGGCAGAATCGATGAACCGAAATAAATCCGTTCCGGTGGATGTACCGCCTTAGCCTTTAAACTCAACTATTAATAATAACTCCTGCGGTCGGCAATGATCAGGAGAATGAAATGTAAATGCGCAAAAGATAAGGTTAGTAGTGTAATATTTTCTATTTCAAGCAGAATGAGTTGTATAGATGAGTCCCGGCAGTGAAATTATTATCACCTCTAATTTTTGAGATAAGGATTTATATGAAATAAAGAGTAGAAATAAAAATAGGCTTTAATTTCAAGCCAATATAGGTTAATGGATTTTATATGTCAATTAAAATTTAATATCGGAAATTGAGCATAAAGCGATCTTTGAATTTATGTTCCAATGGATGCATTCGCAGGGATTTATCGCAATCGGGTTGAACGAATCCTGCGAGTGTCCGTGATCTTAAAAAAGTCTCGTACAGAGCCAAAATGGCAAAACTAGGCGGGAGTGATACAAAGGGGCTGCTTTCAATTAATTTTACATAATTTCATTTGGTTAAATAATATTGCCTTTCATGGTGGGTTATACAAAAAGTGGTAAAACCTAACGATGCAGAAAATATCAGGTTGTTGAGATTATTTCAGCCGAACCGCCTTCTGGACTGCACCGAGAAAGACCAACAGGTCTTTGCGGACTGCAAGATTTTAGCTCATCGGCAGGGTAAGTTCCCCTTGCGGCCGGTTAGACGTCCTGCGCGATGCAAAAGGCGGAGGCCGAAAATGTCCAATATCAAAGCCAGGTAAATTTTGTTTTCCTTTTAGCGGACTATTCAGAATGAATTTATCCCACAATCGGATCTGATTAGGTCCGGTTGTCACCACTTCTGGCTTGATGTACTTGGGACGTTTAGTATGTGGCCGATTTGCCATAGGAGCGAATCCATTCTTCAAAAATACGCTGCCTTCTATCTACAGAATCATCTTCATTATGATATGACTGATCGGGGCAATAATATTCTTGTCCGATACCCTTACATCTTTCACAAATGCGCTTTAATACCAGCAGGTGCCGATGGTATGACTTTCCGCCACAGGCCATACATGCAGTTGCATAAAACGGTTTTTGGCACCTCGGGCAAAGTTGATTTTCTTGGTAGTATTGTTTCAATTTGTGACCCCCATTTTTCTCTCTTAGTCACTATACTAAACCAAGCAATTTTTAGTAAGCCTTGTGGAGGTCCCAAAATAGGCGCTGCCCTTCACACCAGACAATATCAAAAAGGGATTCGAATTAGCGACAGCCAGATGAAAGAAATTTACCTAAAGCATTGCACCCAACAGCCGAACTGGAATTTCTCTATTATTCCATCGAAAAAAGTGAATTGATCTTTAGGCAGGTCCTTAGTCTGACATCGAATAATCCTTGGCCACAAGCGCCTCTTTTGAACGGATGATCGCAAAAAACCGCTGGTTTAAATAGTGATCGATTTTATACGGTTTCATTTCGACCTGGCCGATTATCATATCCTGAACAAGCAGCTCTCTGTGATTAATTAAAAACTCTGCTTTCAGCCGCGCAATTTCCGCAGCATGGCGCAGGCTCTCACTCCTTGAGTTGTGCAAAGCCGTCTTCTTGCTGCATTTTCGTATGCATTGGTCGATGTAAGAGCTATACATCGATCGAATTTCCTCAAGGCTGGTCACATAAGGCTGCGGTTGTCTTGAATATGCTTCAGCGACAGGTGCTTCTTTTGAACGGTTGATCGCAAAAAATCGCTGGTTTAAATAGTAGTCGATCTTGTAGGGCGTGATCCCGACACTGCCGGCGAGCATGTCCTGGACAAGTTTTTCTCTGTGATTTTTTAGGAACGCAGCCTTCAGTAGTGCAATCTCGGCAGCACTGCGAAGATTTCCGAATTTGGAATTCAGCAGGGCTGTTTTTGATTCGCACTTTAAAATTTGCTCCTCGATACGGGCTTCATAGAAGGCTTTCAATTTCTCGTTTGAGAGTTGTTGTCCAATGACCGGAACCGCCCAAAGTATAAACACGATGGCTACGGCAACATAGTTGATAATTTTTTCTACCTTCATTTAAAATTCCTCCTTTCCTCTGTTTCCGGACGTTTCGTATACTGGAAGCTGACTGCTGCTTTCCCGATTAAAGGCAGCAGGTAACATGACCGGTTCCCCCTGCAAGAAACGAAACCAAAGTAGCGAATAAAACCATCCGAGCTGCAAGATTCAAAAAGTAGATACTCTAAAAATCATATTCTCCGTTCCTGGCTTCGACTTGAATCAGGTCGTGATGGTCTGAAACAAAACCTTTTTGCCATTATGCATTCGCAAATCGTGTGCCAAAGGAATATAGTTCCAGTTAAAATCTAATTTTTCTATAACAATTCAACCACTTAATACCAATAAGCGACATGGAAACCTTACCTCCAAGTCGTAAAGAATGGCCATTTCGGACATATTTCTTTTTGCCGATTTGGCCGAATTCCCCGTAAATAAAAAAGGCCGTTAATGTAGTATTTTACTCGATGGCCTTTTTGAGCCTTCATCCGAATATTCAAATGAAAGCGTTCATAATTTTCAGGGTAAAATTCAGGCAGGCTGATTTACGCTTTGAACTGTTAACCTAAAGTCATCAAAAAAATAATATGGAAAGCGTATCGGGGATTTGCGGAGAATGCCGCTTTAAGGTGTCTAGGGCTGAGGAAGGCGTTTTGAAGATCTGGGGTGGTGGCATACAAACATGTGGAAATTGGCATTCATTGGGATTTGTGCTTTAGATCAATCATTGCCAAGCTGGACCAACTCGGCCAGGTCTTTTGACCTACTGCCAGAGAGATTTGAGAAAAGCGGTGCGAATAGGATTGCCGGAAGAAAAGGAGGCGATCACTTGCTCCGAACCCAGCGACAGGCCTTGGATGCTATCGGGATATTGCAGTGTTCTTTGCGTTATCAGGTACGCATCAATAGGGATAAGATTCATCTTGCCGGTCAGGTCAAGGGCCATGACAAATTGGCCGGAAGGGTCCATGGACGCATCTAAAAAGCGCCCGCGTTTGCTTCCGATGATTGATCGGGTTGTAGGATCTATAACCGTAAGTTGCCCATGTTCAACAAGCAGTAATTTTCGCTCATCCAATGTGGACTCGATCCTCACCGCGGGCGTGGTCAAATTAAATCCTCCGATCTGCGCACCATCGAAACTGAATATTTCAACCCGGCGTCCCCCGACCACAATCGCATGGCTGCCGGCCCAGACTGCGGTTGGGGCCGCCTCATTTTGTTGGGACAAAACACGGCTGAACCGGCCCTTTTTATCCAGAAGCACCACCCGAGCCGGTCTTGGTTCTCGCGTGCCCACCCAATTTGCGGAAACGACAATGTAATCTCGGTTGGTGGACCAGGTAATAGCCACCGGGATATAGTCTCCCAGCGGTGACGGCACTGTCGGTAAACCGGTGCCAACTTTCAGTGCCGCGGCAACCCCGTCTATCTGATCATAGGTGCCGGTATCAAGATCCAAAATAAAATCACCCCAATAAAGACGGTCTTTTATAAACTGCGGGCGCGCAGGTATTTGTGTTTTTGATTCGATGACCGCCAAAGTTTCACCTGCGGACCACACGGTCATGCGGCTCAATTCTGCCGCAGCGGCAAACCCTTCATATACCGCCAGATTTGTACCCCGGCCGTTGGCAAGGTTTTTCCATGGTTCAGTCATATGATCGCATTCGTGCGGCCGGCGCCGTTTGCCAGCTATGCCAGGGCCGTGCCGTGCGCATCGGGATCAAAGGGGTATTGAACCGCCAGGTTTCCGGCAGCATCCATGAACACCGCCGGCGTACCCGCGACCGCACGCATCCCGCGGGCAAAACCGGGGGATAAGCCCTGCGCCTTTCCGCGGGCTTCGGTATAAGCCACCAGATTCTGGCAGGCGAGATTGTTAAAATAGCCGGAAATCGACGCAGCCGGTGTATTGGCCGGAACCGCGGTCGATCCCTCCAAACAGCCGGTGTAAACGATCCGAGCCGTGGCCGGATCAAGATGGCGGGTCAAGGTATCGATCAAGGCCGTGGCAGCGACATTGTTTGCATCCAAATCAAGGCTGTCGGTCGGGTAGGTCACGGCGGTTGGGCTGACTATCGGGGCACCGGTGCCGGCCAATTCGATCATGCGTGTTTCTCCATGCCCGCAAATCATTGCCTGGCCAATGCGAAACGTTCCGCCCGCATCCGCCTGGCCATAGGTGCCGGCGATGACCGGAATCTGGGCCGTTATCCCTGCCAGGGATGCCTGACCTTCCAGCACAAGTACATTATTGGGTGAATTGACCACAAGATTTTCAACCAGCGGAATATTGGCTCGAAAAGAACCGGGCGCATCATGCCCGGAAACCAGCAGCAGATGAACCGGTCTTGAACGGGAGGTATCGGCAAAATTCGTCATCAGTTTCGTTAGGGTTGGCACACTGAAACGATGCAGATTGCGGATACGGCCCAACAATGCAATAAACGGCAGTATACCCGGACCGTTTAACAAATCAAGAATGCGTTGAAACTCGAGGCCGCGGGCACCCGCAGCCGGTGTATATACCTCTTGCAAATGCGGCTGAAAGGTTAGCCAGTAAAAAGACAGCGCAGGCAACAGGCCGCCGGACCGAACATCCAGCAGCTGGGCTTCGGAAACCGTTAATTTGAGAACTGCAGCCGGGATGATGGCCTCAAGGCCGATGAGTGTCGATCCCAGGGCGATGCGCTGGGCCATTGTATAGCCGGGCAATGAAGCCGGTAAGATGCGAACCGTGTTGCCGCCCGAATAGCAGGCTCGCCCGAATGCGGCCAGGTTGGTCCAGTTGGCGTCGTTTACGGCGCGCAGACTGCTAATTGGCAAGTCACCCGCACCGGCCAATATATAACCCCCTTCGGCGATGCGACGCACCAGATCCCACAGATCCGCCTGGTCTGTGGCCGATAAGCTGGGCTCCACAAACCATTCCTCCTGACGGCGGGTATACCGGTTGAATCCGGCCAGTGTCATGCCGGGATTGGCCGGCGTGCCATTGCCGAAAATAGCCGTTGCATTTCGACGGGCCACCGGGGTAGGTGCCACGGGGATTTCATCCGTGTTCTGCTCTATTTCGGCCTCATCTTCTGGAAGTCGTTGGAGAAGACGGTCTTCCTCCTCATCGGTCTGGCGCTGCAATATGCGCGGATTCACCTGCGGAGTCAACGAACTGAACCGTAAAAACGCCGGAACACCCGCGTTAGGTTCTTTTGCAGCCGGCATTTGTTCGCGAAAACCGCTTTTGGGGCAAGCTGCAGTACCTGGAAGTTTGTTGGATTCCTTTTTTCGTAATGTCGTCTTTTGCATAACCTTATTCCCCGCAACTGTACTGTTTAAACACCAATTTGAACAATAAACGACTCGGGTCTCGCGTTATTCTAAATCCACTTTAAGCCTGAAGTCGCCGCTTCCGCTATAAGATTGGACCATAATGTAGTAATCACCTGGTTTGGCCTCATCAATTGATACGTCTTCGGAAGCAGTGCCGGAGTATCCACGGTCATCGTAATTGCTCAGGGTTGGCTGTTCTCCACGTTTAACATACAGATCAAAATCCGGACCTGATGGTCCAAATAACTGGGCCTTCAGCTTTTTTCCCAGAGCGACTTTATACATAATGAACATCTTTACTCATCACCGGAGTTGGTTGCAGCCAATTTACTGCAGATAAAAAACTTGATTGGTTTTTACATGTGCAACTCGTATGCCAGACCATTGAAACGATGGGTAAGCCTCAAATAAATTAATTTAATTTCAAAAGGTTAAGGCATATTTGTGCTTGAAGAAGATGGATAAAAAGTGGCCAAAATGACCACTCTGGCCAAATTGCTTCTTACCTATTTGGCCGATTAAGAGTAGTGTAGGATAGCTATTTTACTTCTGAAAAAATCTGAGAAATTAACATATGAGGAAAGTTCAAGGATCATTATCCAAAGCAAAAGTTCGTGGGATTTTCAGTACCCCTTTTGGCAACACGCCCCGTGAGATGGATCTCACGGGGCTTTAGACTCTGATGGGATGCGGTGCCTATTTTACAGGCTGGATCGCATTCGGCATTTCAAGGAAAGGATCATGATCTAAATTTTACTCCCGAAGAAGTTAAGGGATGTAATCCGGCTTTTTCTGTGGTATTTCCTGGGAAGACTTTCTGCAAAATTCAATGTTTACCATGCTGCGTGGTTAGTTATCTGATTTTGAGGACAGGCGTTGCACAGCCAGCATGGTAATATCATCTGACTGGGATGAGTTTTGAGTGTGAGCAAATAGAATCGTTCTAATACCCGCTACCAACTCGGAAGCTGAAGGGGGAGGTTGCTCTAAAATGGATAATAGCCGCTTTCTCGTAAAGAAATCACCATTGGGTGCAGAGGCGTCAGTCACGCCATCGGTATAGCCGATCAGGATGTCGCCGGATTCTATCTGAGCATACTGAATTTCAAACTTCACAGCAGGAATTATCCCCACCGCCGGTCCCGTGGGCTCAAGGCTTTTCTTTACACCAGCCGAGTCGACGATAAGTAAAGGTTCATGCCCTGCATTGATGTATGCCAAAACGCCGGTTAATGGATTTATCACCCCAAAGAACAGGGACGCAAACATGCTTTCTTTTCCGTGTTCATGGACAATGTAGTCATTTGTGAGTTTAACAGCATTCAGTGCATTGATCTGATTGTCGGTTGCCGTCAGGGCCGTTGTCATTTTTCCTGCCGTCTGATCGACGGAAAAATTGGAAAATCCGTGTAAACTGATATGTCCGGAGAAGACTCGAATTAAGCTTCTGATCAGCGCCATGTATAAAGCTGACCCCACACCCTTGCCACATACATCGGCAATAACTGTCCCGATGTACTTACCCGGTAGTGAAAAAATATCATAAAAATCCCCGGACACCCTTTTGGCCGGTGAAAAATAAGTCGCAATCTCCCAGTTGGGCATCCGGGGGATAGTGTCAGGCAGAAAGTTTTTCTGAAATTGTCTGCCATTTTCCAGTTCGTCATCGAGTGCTTTCGAATGAGCTTCGATTTCTTTTTTGGAATGGTCCAAAGAGCGGTAAGATGCCTCTAATTTCGCACAAGACCTGGCGTTTTCAAGAGGCAAGGCTATCTGTTCCAGGGTCTTCTGCAAGGTATTCTTCAGCAATTTCCATTCGGTCGAGGAGGACAAACGGAGACAAGAGTGTAGCATTGACTCAAAACGTCCAAACAACTTTCTTTTACCTGCTAGGACAGTATTTTCAGTTTCGGGTTTGGCCACCTCGTGGTGCAGTGATTCCACTTCCATGATTAAATCACCATTATTCGGATAGGAAGCACCCGGACTGAAAGCAAACAATCAGAAAGATATGTACACGTGTCCTGCAGTAGCCACCAGATCCTGAACCCGCCCTTCGCTAAAGTGTCTTGTGTCCGACATTCCACCAAGAACTGTGTTGGCAATCGCTTGCAGATTGTCATCTGAAAACCTGGTCCATAATTCGGATCGTTCGGTCTGATCCGGGCGTGTAAATTTGATGCGCACAAATTTTTGCATCAGTTTTTAGTCCCATTTAAATATAAAATGAGCGGGAAGCCCGCAAAGAAATGGCTGTAGGCCAAAACTTGTTTACCACACAGCGACCGCAAACTTTGTGCCAGATCAGTGAAACGTTGATGGGGCTCTAACCAATTATGTTTAAAATCGATAAGTTAATATGTTAGCCTAGCTATAAGGTTCTGTGTAAAATCGAGAAAAAATGGCGATCTTGGCAAAATTTTCCCTTACCAAGTTGGCCAATTTTAAAGGAAACCTTTGACAAAAAAATGGTTTTTAGGCTAATGAATCTGATTAATGTCAACTTTGAACTCATTTTGTAAATCGTATTATGGAAAATAAAACCGATTTTTCGCAAATCCTCGATTTCTTTCGAGGCAAACCACCTGCTTTGCCGGGCGAACCTGAATATAACGCCGCATTTTGCAGGACGTTGGTGAAGGCGAGTTCATCGGGGGAGGCTTCCATCTGGCAACTGGATAGCCGTAATCAACTTCATCCGATTTATGGCACCAACTTTATGCCTGAAGATGTAGAGGATGTTTGCCTGCGCGAAGGAGAAGGAATCGGCGGGGCGGTGGCGATGACCCGACAAACTATGGCCGTCTCACAAGTGGTTAGCAACTCCCGGCATGATCGACGGCTAGATGCGCGCATTGATTTTCAGACAAGCTCCATGATATCCGCACCAATTTTATATAGCGACAAACTATTCGGTGTTATCAATATATTGAATCAAGAATCTGGAAGCGATTTCCAGGCGCAGTGGAAGGAAAAACTTTCCACCATTGGCGTTATGTATGCCGCCGCCCTGGTTGCTGCCGGCCGCTTGCGCCTTTACGATGAATCTCCAATTCAAAATGAGACATACGGCCGAAATATTAGCCGGTTCTCTGAATGCCAGACCGTTATTGTCGGTGCAAGTTATCCCATTCAAGAGGTCCTTGACCTGTGCGTCAAGGCGGCCAGGTCTGATATTGCGGTATTGATTCGCGGAGAGACGGGTACCGGCAAGGAATTGGCCGCCCGACGGATGCACGATGCCAGTAGCCGTGCCTCCGGTCCTTTTGTAGATGTAAACTGCGCCGCTATTACCGAAACCCTTTTAGAGAGCGAACTATTCGGACATGTGAAGGGAGCCTTTAGCGGAGCAACATCCAGCCGGCAGGGAAAGTTCGTTGCAGCCACAGGGGGGACACTGTTTCTTGATGAAATCGGTAACATGAGTCCGATATTTCAGGCGAAGATCCTGCGCGTGCTTCAAGAGAAGAAGCTTAGTCCGGTTGGTTCAGATAAGACCATAGAATGCGATGCTCGCATTGTCGCTGCAACCAATCAGGATCTGAGGGAAAAAATTGAAAAGGGTACTTTTCGGGATGACCTTTTTTATCGGCTTTGTGGTATCGAAATTATAATGCCGCCTCTTCGAGAAAGACATGAAGACATTCAATTGCTGGTCAAATACTTTCTAAACAGGGCGGGTGCAGAGCAAGAGAAAAGAGATCCTTTTTATCAAACGCCTAAGATCTCAGATGAAGCCCTCCAAATGCTGATGGCCTATAGCTGGCCGGGAAATGTGCGCCAGCTGGAGCAGGCAGTTATGGCCGCCCTCGCGATTTGCGAAACAGATGATATCCAACCCGGCGACCTTCCCGTGTGGTTTCAAAAAGCCATAGACTCCCATAATGACGAAGCAAAGCTTCAGCCAAACTTAACAAGCGCTCGTCCAAGCTTAAAAACGTCTACTATAGAACATGAGAAATACTCAGACCCGGAGCGCTCGCGCTACCTGAAAGCACTGGATTCAACGAAGTATTCGGGAACCGGACGCTGGAATTTGAGCGCGGCGGCACGTCAACTCGGTGTACCCCGAAAAACACTCGTTTACCGATTAAAAAAAATGCAGCTTATCACGTGACACTTTTATCCTGCGTAGCCTCCGCAAACTCCGATGTTCACTAATTCCTATGATCCTCGTATGTCCGGGATTTTAATGTCTTTTTACACGGATTATGTCAAAATGAATATATCAACAGGTTTCTAAATCTAAAACTCGATTACAGGAGGTATGCAATGGCCGACGGATACGCTGGAAAAATTGGATTTGTCGATTTGACGACCGGAGAAATTCAAACCGAGACTCTGGATAAAAGCCTGGCCCGCGAGTTTATCGGCGGACAGGGCCTTGGGGCGCGGATCCTGTTTGAGCGCCAGAAAAAGGGTGTCGATCCGTTGGGTCCGGAAAGCATCCTGGGTTTCACGACCGGCCCGCTGACCGGGACCAAAACGCCCACCGGCAGCCGTTATGTGGCGGTATGCAAGTCCCCGCTGACCGGTGGTTGGGGAGATGCCAACTCGGGTGGATTTTTCGGCAGCGAACTGAAAGCCGCCGGATATGATGCAGTTTTTGTCAGTGGCAGTGCGCCGTCTCCCAAGTACTTGATGATTGCCGACGACCGGATCGAATTAAAAGACGCCTCCCATTTATGGGGGAAGGACACCGTGGAGACAGAGACAGTTATTAAAAAACAGGTCGATGATAAAAAAATCCGAATTGCCTGTATCGGACCCGCTTCTGAGAAGATTTCCCTGATCAGCGGTATCGTCAACGACCTGGGCCGAATTGCGGCCCGTTCCGGTGTGGGGGCTGTGATGGGAGCCAAGAAGCTGAAAGCCGTCGCCGTACGCGGAACCGACAAAGTCGCCGTCGCCGATAAAAACGCTCTGGATACTGTCCGCAAAGAATTCATCGCTCAAATGCGGGAAATGGAAGGGTTTCCCCAGATCCTGATCAAACACGGTACCTGCGGGCTGACCGCAGCGCTGGTTGCCTCCGGCGCCACACCGGTGAAAAACTGGCAGATGACCGGTGAGCAGTCCTTCCCCAACCTGGAAAAGATCACCGACGCCGATGCCATCATTGAGTATCAATCCCGCAAATACGGCTGCGCCAACTGTCCGATTGCCTGCGGCGGTATTTTCAACGTCAAAGGCGGGAAATATCCGGTCGGCGAAACCCATAAACCCGAGTATGAAACCATCGGCGCATTCGGTACCCTGTGCATGTGCGATGACTTTGAAACCATCATCAAATTAAACGATCTGTGCAACCGCAGTGGTTTGGACACTATATCCGCCGGCACCGTTCTGGCCTTTGCCATGGAGTGCTTCGAAAACGGCATCATCAGCGAATCCGATATGGACGGCATCTCCCTGTCATGGGGCAACGCCGAGGCCATGGTTGCCATGCTGGAAAAGATGATCGCCCGTGAAGGATTCGGTGATATTCTCGCCGACGGCGTCAAGATTGCAGCTGAAAAGATCGGCGGAGGCGCCGAAGCATATGCCATGCATGTCGGCGGCCAGGAGCCCGGTCTGCACAATGCCCTTTTTCTGCCGAGCCGGGGAACCGGGTTTGTATGCGATCCCACGCCGGGCCGGCATACGGCGGCGCCCATGGCTCGGATCGATGCGGGCCCCGGAGCGATGGGACCCTATCCCGAATTGAAAATCGAGCAGGTCGAGCGCTATAGCTACACCGGTAAAGGACCTCTCAGCGCCACGGCTTCCGGTTACCTGCAGGCCGGTGCCAGTGCCGGGGTTTGTTTGTTTCCAATGATTTTTTTCGGCAACTATCCCTTGATTGATTTTTTTAATGCGGTCACCGGTTGGGACCTGGCAACATCTGAATTCCTGACCACCGGGGCACGCATCCAGACCCTGAGACAATGTTTCAATATCCGCGAAGGCATTACGCCCTCTGATGCCAAACTGCCGGATCGCATGTCCGGCCGTCCGCCCCAGGAGGAGGGTCCGGTAGCCGGCATAACCGTAGATATCGACAGTCTTGCCCGTGAATACCGTCAGGCCATGGGATGGGATCCGCAAAGCGGCAAACCTGAGGATACAACCCTGGAGAAGCTTGGTTTGACCGAGCTGATCAAAAAGCATGGATAGAATTCCAGGCAATAAAAAGCGTATCGAGCACCATGAAATTTGCGGAGAAAATTGTAGATGAAGCTATTGCTTTTCAGTGATTTGCACAACGATTATAAAACCGCTGCAAAGCTGGTTGAACTATCCAACAAGGCCGATGCGGTGGTCGCAGCCGGCGATTTATGTATTGCCCGCCGCGGGCTGGAAAAAATAGTCAGGTCTTTATCGGATATAAAAAAGCCAACGGTTCTGGTACCCGGTAATAGTGAATCGGCGGAAGAACTCGAAAAGGCATGTCGCTCATGGAAATCCGCAATTGTACTGCATGGCAGCCGAACAAACCTTGATGGTATAAGCTTTTATGGAATAGGAGGCGGTATACCGATAACACCGTTTGGATCGTGGAGTTATGATTTCACGGAGGAACAAGCCGTAACGCTTTTGCATGATTGTCCTACCGGAGGCGTTCTGGTCAGCCATTCTCCACCGAAAGGTTCGCTGGACGTCAGCTCCGATGGTCGCAGATTAGGCAGTGAAGCGGTAAGGCAAACCATAGAGAAAAAGAAACCTGATCTTGTTGTCTGCGGGCACATTCATGGAAGTGCCGGTCATATAGACCGCCTGGGTGAAACAACCGTAATAAATGCAGGTCCGGCTGGTATCATTTGGGATCTGACTTAAAGTACTGCCACCAATTCTGACGCAGAAGTCTTAGTTCCCAAAGGTCCGTCCAGATCGGCTTTTCTTTTACTTGAGTCGCTTAATAACCGATCCACTGATTTATCTATGTGAGCGGCAGCATCAATACAGTTTTGCTAACTATGTTTACCGCCGATTCAATCAAAAAGCATGGCAACCGGCAACAATATGGCGATCCGGATAGAAGTCCTCGGTGCCCTCACGCCTGATCACCAATTCCATTTTTCCGTTGCATTTTCAAATTAAAGCGGGCAATGTCTTTCAGATCAGGTCACACGCACCTGTAATTGGAAAATGCCCATTTTAATATCAACTTCAAGGGTGTTAGCATGAAATCGGGCGGTCCTAAAATTCTTATTGTGACGATTCTTTTGATTGGAGCGGCAACGGGATTAGGCTGGGTTATTTTCGATCAACTGCAGGAAAGGATCGGACCCGGAAAAAGAGGTCGGGCATCGGGTCCGGTACCTATAGAAGTGACTGAGATTCAGCACGGGCCGATCGCGTTGCAGCGAACCTTTAGCGGGGAGTTGGAAGCCCTAGCCGAGTTTGTAGTTGCGCCGAAAGTAAGCGGTCGCGTGGTACGTGTGTTCGCGAATATCGCCGATATGGTCGCGCGGGGTCAGGTCGTGGCCGAGTTGGACAATGATGAATATGTGCAGGCTGTAGCCCAGGCCAAAGCCGACCTGGAAGTGGCAAAAGCCAATCTGACCCGGGCCAAGCGAGCCCTTGAAATTGCCAATCGCGAGTTTAAACGCACCGAGTCACTTTTAAAGCGCGGGATTACATCTGAATCTGAATTTGATATCATCCGTCAGGATCAACTGGCGAAGCAGGCTCAACTTCAAGTAACTGTGGCCCAGGTGGCGAAAGCCGAATCATCGCTGGAAACTGCAAATATCCGGCTTGGCTATACCAAGGTAACAGCGGGCTGGACCGGCGGCGGCGAACATCGCGTCGTCGCCGAGCGCTACGTGGATGAAGGCCAGACCGTAGCCGCCAACGCGCCGCTGCTTTTAATCGTCGAACTCCATCCCATCGTCGGGGTGGTTTTTGTCACCGAGAGAGACTACGCTCTCCTGAAACCTGGGCAACTAGTATCGTTAACCACGGACGCCTATCCGGGTGAAAAGTTTACGGGCCGCATCGATCGCATTGCCCCGGTCTTCCGCAAATCCACCCGGCAGGCGCGGATCGAAGTGAACATCGATAATCCCCAGCATCGACTTAAACCCGGCATGTTCATCAAGGCTACAGTGGCATTGGCCCGGGTGCCGGAGGCCACCATCGTTCCGGTGCAGGCGTTGACTAAACGTAATGACAGGCGCGGCATCTTCATCGTCGATGATGATGGCCGAAAAGTGGCCTGGCGCGAAGTAAAAGTGGGCATTCGAGCAGGCGACCGGCTTCAGGTGGAGGGCGAGGGTCTGTCGGGTCGGGTTGTGATCCTGGGGCAGCAACTGGTAAACGACGGTTCCCCCATCACGATACCTGCCGAACTGAACAAAACCGCTGCCGACCGAGAAAAGATTGATTCCCAATGAATCTACCGAGTTTTAGCGTCAAGCGTCCGATTTTTACGACAATGGTGACCCTGATTTTGGTCATCCTGGGTGCCGTCTCATTGAGCCGGTTGCAGATCGACATGCTGCCTAATATCGAGCTGCCCACACTGAGTATCCGGACGGATTACGAGGGCGCCAGTCCCGAGGTTATGGAGCGGCTGGTGACTCAGATCATTGAAGAGATCGTTGCCACTGTTCCCGGAGTGGAAGATATTACATCGACCTCCTCGGAAGGCCGCAGCAGGGTTCGTGTCAGTTTCGTGTGGGGGACGGAAATCGACACTGCGGCGATTGACGTTCAGGGCAAACTTGAAGACGAGATCAACGAACTGCCGGATGATATCGTCAGGCCCCGTATCCGTAAATTCGACATCGCCAGTTTTCCGGTGGTCTTGTTGGGTATTTCCAGCAACCTTGATCCCGTGGAATTGACGGAACTGATCGAGGTCCAGATCCGTTACCGCTTTGCCCGCATTCCGGGTGTCGCGCAGGTCGACGTTTGGGGAGGCTTTAACCGTGAGGTTCGAATCGAACTGGATCCTGATCGGATCAAGGCCGCGGGTTTGCCGCTGGACCGGGTGCTCGATGCGATTCGTGATGCTAATCTCGATCTCCCGGCGGGCAAAATCGAGCAGGGACAGTACGAAGTCATGCTGCGGGCACCAGCCGAATTTATTAACCTCGATCAGATTCGAGAAACGGTCATCGAACGGCGCGACGGTGCTGCGATAAGGCTGGGTCAAATCGCCGAGGTTAAAGACACATATGAGAAGCTGACGCGCATCGTACGCGTTAATGGTGGACGCGGATTGCGCGTGGCTATTCGCAAACAGGCCAATGCCAATACCGTCGAAGTGTCCAGGCGCATCCTGGCCGAAATTGAAGCGGTCAATCAAGCCTATCCTCAGATTAATATCGTCCCAGTCATCAACCAGGGCAACTTTATCGAGCGGTCAATTGCCAATGTTGCTCGCTCGGTGCTCTATGGCGGTGGGCTGGCAATCGTGGTATTACTGTTTTTCCTGCGCAACATCCGAAGCACGCTGGTAATTTCCCTGTCGATCCCG
>Ga0126326_1000248_pt1 | contig 20767 bp, 13 predicted proteins | sample InaspJWI67metaG_FD_94485 | JGI IMG/M metagenome (GOLD analysis project Ga0126326, IMG submission 94485) | Marine gutless worms symbiont microbial communities from Oahu, Hawaii - Inanidrilus sp. 1 OAHU.JWI-67 metaG | ecosystem: Host-associated > Annelida > Digestive system > Unclassified | place... | reverse complement strand
GGATTGAAATGCAGCGCGCACAGCTTTAGGTGGAAAGTTACTCATCCACGCACCCTGAAGTAAATACGTTGCTGATTGAGTTGATCTATTTATCCGCCCGTGAAATTATTCTTGATATCGCTGAAGTTGTCACTCACAGTTGTCTGGCAACCTCTGCTAAGATAGGCCGTGGATCTTTACCAATCCAATTGCAATTCGAGCTCTTACCTTACTCGCTTCCCGGCGTCGGCCACGGCCAGGAGCACTTCGCTTAGCGTGGCGCGGTCATCAGGCAGGTCGTTTCTGGTGAAATAGGGTCCCCGGGACGTGCCACTCCGCATAGAAAGAAATGGGATCGCTTTCTACTTCATAGGCCTCCCAGCGGCCAGGGCAGTTCCACAAAAACCTGCAGCAGACCCGGCGGAAAATCCCGGTTCAGGACACCCGCCATAAAGCACATCAGGGCAATGCCACCGGCCGAAAGTATCAAGGTTCTTGCCCAGCTCTGGCCGGCCCGCACCTTGAGGAACATCACCAGAAATACAGCCAGGGCGAGGATGAATCCGACCAGCGATGACAACACCAGCAGGATGGCAAACCAGGCCAAGGTCGCCCAAAAGCCGTGCGGGGCCTCGGCGTCTTCGCCGCTGGCTTCGCGGTCGGCAAAAACATGGTCGGTTTCCGGTGCCCGGATCATCCGGATGATCAGCGTAAGGCAGGCAGCTATAGCAATCAATGAGATGGTCATCGGAAAAATACGGTCGGTCTGGATGGTGATGGCAGCGGCGTCGAAAAAACTGATCACGAAATAGAGGGTCACGCATAGCAAAAAGATCAGGGGTGCGCGTTTCCGGCCGACGGGCACATCCCCCTCCGACATGATCGCTTTGGCCTGCCGTATGCCGATCACCACCGAGACAACGGTTATGATGATGAGAACGATCACGATGGGAGAGAAGATATATTCCAGACCGGTGCCCGTGGCAAGACGGAATTTGCTCCTCGCGATCTGGTAAGCCTGGAACGAATAGTTCTCGGCCTGGGTACTGAGGACAAACCCGATCAAAAACGCGGGGCGGGACCAGTCGAACCGCCGCAGGAAAATGCCAAGCAGGCCAATCGAAAAGAGCGCCACCAGGTCACCCAGCGACTGCCGGGATTGAAATGCTGCAAACGTGATCATCATAAACAGAAAGGGCGCCAGCAGTGTGAAACGGATGGTGGTCAGCCGGGCGATGGCGGGAGAAAGGGCGATGCAAAGCCCCGCGCCGACAACGTTGGCCAAAGCCAGAGACCAAACGGTGGTATAGGTGATGTCGAGGTTATTGGTGATCAATTGCGGACCGGCATCATAACCCAGCAGTGCCAAACCGCCGATGAATATGGCCATCGATCCCGAACCGGGAATGCCGAAAATAAGGGTCGGAACCAGGCCGCCGCCTTCTTTGGCATTGTTGGAGGACTCCGGACCGATCACGCCGCGAACTTCCCCCGAGCCAAATCCTTTTTTATTGGGAGTTGTCTGAACGGTATGCCCGTAGGCAATCCAGTCGACCACGGAGCCTCCGAGACCCGGGATTACGCCGACGATCACGCCGATCAGGGAACAGCGGATCGACAGCCAGATATTTTTGAACCAATCCTGCACGCCCTGCAACCAACCGGCACCGAGGGTCGCCCCCCGGGCAATGGCGCGGTCCTGGCGCAGCAGCGACACAATTTCGGGGATTGCAAAAATCCCCATACCAACAACCACCAGCTTCAAACCATCAGTCAGGTAGGGGATATCATAGGTGGACATCCGAAGAGAACCGCCGGCATCGGCTTCGCCAATGGTGCCGACCATCAACCCCATGCAGGCCGCGGCAACCCCCTTGAGCGGAATGCGCCCGGCCAGGATCGCCACCATGCTCAGGCCCAGGGTGGTGATCATCAGCATTTCCGGCAAACCGAAGGCCAGCACGATGGGCCGGGCAATCAATATGAAGAACGTCAGAAAACTGGCACCGAGCAGTCCGCCGAACAGCGATGATGAAAATGCCGCTGAAAGGGCGCGGGCGGCCTCGCCCTTCCTGGCCAGCGGAAAACCGTCCAACACGGTTGCCTGTGAAGCCGACGACCCGGGGATGCCCATCAGTACAGAGGCAAAGGTATCCGACGTCGGAATAACCGCTACCAGGCCGACCATCAGAGACAGGCCGGAGATCGGATCCATCCCGTAGATAAACGGGAGGACCAGGGATAAGCCCGCAATGCCGCCAAGGCCTGGAAATACGCCGACCGAAAGACCCAGCAGCACGCCCAGAACCAAAAACATGATCTGCTCGGGACGTAAAATCAAGGAAAAGGCATCACCAAGAGCGGGCAGTGCAGCGGTAAAAAAATCCATCCGGCCCTCCTTTGAAGAACAGGAACCTGATTACCCCTCCCGGGATTCCCCGGGAGGGGTAGGTAGGTTATTTCAGTTTGACGCCGTAGCGATCTTTCAGCCAGTTCACGACAAAAGTCTTAGCTTCCTCAGGAACAGTGGTAGCGCTTTTGAGCGCGCCGGCAGCCTTGACACCGGTCATCTGGGGATATTTCCCGAGACGCACCAGCGAAATTTCGGCAAAGTCGGGCCGGGCAATGACTGCGTCGAAAGCCTTGGTATAGGTCGCGATAGCATCTTTACCGGCGCCCCGCGGCAGAAAGACCATTTTCTGGGCGGGGAAGCCGGCGACAAAAAATGCCTTCCAGGCGTCCCACTTCTCGCCTTTCGCCTCACAGCCCGCGGTTGCCGCACATACTTCCTTGAAGGTGCGGATGTCCGGGAAGGTCGGGTCACGGACGATGTTGCCGTCCGCGTCCAGGGAACCCCAGGTCATCATCGGCACAGCCTTGCCCTCTTCAACCAGCGGCACGACACCTTTCAGGTAACTGGAAGACGTCTGGTAGTCGATGTTGGCCTCGCCGCGCTCGAACATCAGGCGGCCGTCGCCGCGTCCCTTGATTCCGAAAACCGGCTCGACTTTCAGCCCCAACATCTCCCAGGCCAGAAGAGGAACCAGATCGAGGCGAGTCGCTCCCTGGGAGCCGTAGATAAAATTGATGTCTTTCAGCCCATTGGCACTGCCGTCAAACTTCTTGGCCAGGTCCGGCGGCAGATAGGCCACGCCACCGGTACCGGATGCGAGAACCACGTTCCAGTCCTTGTATTCATAGCGAACGCGCGGATCACCGAGAAGGTAGGGAAACTGGGTCGACCCCGATGAGCCGAAAATAACAGTCCCGTCCTTGTATTTCTTCTTCTGGAACCAGTTGGCACCTTTGGTCGAACCGGCTCCCGGCATGAACTTGACCACAACGGTCGGCTGGCCCGGCAGCGCTTCGCTGAGAAGCGGAGCGTAGAAGTTGGCCCACTTGGCCGAGCCGCCGGATTCCGAAAACGGAATGACAAACTCGATGGTCTTGCCTTTCAGATCAATTCCATGCCCCATCGCAAACGCCTGCATAGGAATGACGATCGCTGCGACGGCCGCACATCCAAACGTTAACCAACGCATGAACTTTGTAATACGCATATGCACCTCCTTATAGTCTTGGTTGAGAATTGCTGTTTCAGGTGACGTCACATAGGTTTTGTTATCCACTTGCACAAAAACAAATTAATCACCACCTATGGACCCAAGCACCCGAAGTTAATATAAATATTATCGATAGGGTAGCTTATGTCAAGTCGGAAAACCTGTCCAATTATTTAACATACTTGAATTTTGGAATAAGCAAACCCGTATCGTTGGTATACAGCGCCGCATCGGGGGCCATAAGCTGTAAAAAACCCTCTTATAAGGCGGCAATATGTAACCCGAAACAAATCACGCCAGCTGAACTCATTAATGTAAAATAGTAGCTGCATTTCCATTGTCGCCCTACCCTTCCCGGATCATCTTGCGCAAAACATAGGGCAGGATGCCGCCGTTGGCGAAGTAATCAACCTCAATATCCGTATCCAGCCGGGCAATGACATCAAATGATATCTCACTACCGTCGGATTTGAGAGCGCGAACCTGGATCTGCTGGCGGGGTTGGATGTTTTCGATACCGCCGATAAAATAGGTTTCAGAACCGTCAAGCCCTAGGCTTTCGGCACTTTCATCCGGCATGAACACCAGCGGCAACACCCCCATACCCACCAGGTTGCTGCGGTGGATCCGTTCAAAAGACTGGGTGATAACGGCTTTAACTCCCAGCAGGTTGGATCCTTTGGCAGCCCAGTCTCGGGAGGAGCCGGCACCGTATTCTTTGCCCCCCAGCACCACCAGGGGCGTCTGCTCATTGCCGTATGCCATGGCTGCATCGTATATATACATTTCTTTGTCATCGGGATATTTAACGGTATAGCTGCCCTCTTTTTTACCGACCATCCTGTTTTTCAGACGAATATTGCCGAAAGTGCCGCGCATCATTACTTCATGGTTGCCGCGCCGTGATCCATAGGAGTTGAACTCAGCCGGTTTAACATCCTGGGCGATAAGGTAATGGCCGGCCGGGTATTCTTCCGGAATGGCGCCGGCCGGGGAAATATGATCCGTGGTAATGGTATCTCCCACCAGCACCAGTGCCCGGGCTTCGGCGACATCAGACATCTTTTCCAGATCGAGGCTGAAACCTTCAAAGTACGGCGGATTTTTAATGTAGGTCGACTTTTCATCCCAGTCATATGTAATGCTCTCCACATCGGGCAAATCCCGCCAGAACTCGTCACCGTCAAATATTCGGCCGTACTCCAGTTCATAGAAGTCTTTTTTAACGTGCCGAACGATCAATTCTTCAATTTCTTCGTTCTTGGGCCAAATGTCGTCCAGATATACCGGCTGACCGTTAGGATCCAGTCCCACCGGTTCATAGGTTAAATCGATATCGATGTGACCGGCCAGAGCAAATGTGACCACCAGCATGGGGGATGCCAGAAAGTTTGATTTTACCTGCTGGTGAATGCGGGCTTCAAAATTGCGGTTGCCGGAAAGCACGGCGGCAACATTCAGATCGTTTTCGATAATGGCCTTTTGAATAGCCGGATGGAGTGGACCGCTGTTGCCGATGCAGGTTGTGCAGCCGAATCCGGCCAGGTGGAATCCCAGGGCTTCGAAATACGGCATCAAACCGGCATCTTCCAAATACTGAATGACAACTTTGGAGCCCGGCGCCATGGAGGTTTTCACAAACGGCTGTACTTTGAGCCCACGCTGAACGGCGTTTCTGGCCAGCAGGCCGGCACCGAGCAGCACAAAAGGATTGGACGTGTTGGTGCAGGATGTAATGGCGGCGATAACAATACTGCCGTTGCCCAGCCTGACAGGGGTGCCGTTCAAATCCACGTTGCAAGCGTATTCGGTCAGCGGCAGGCATTTGCCGGGCCGGGTGGTCCGGGTTCCGGACTCCTCATGAAACTGGGAAATCCGCTGCAGTTCTTCATCCCTTTTATATTCGCACCCCAAAATGTCGGCAAACTTTTCCTTTAAGTCGGTTAAAACAATACGATCCTGGGGCCGGGCCGGGCCGGAAACACACGGCTCGACCGTTGCCAGATTCAGTTCCAGTACATCGGTGTATTCGGCATCCTGCCGGTCGGTGTAAAACAGGCCGTTTTCCCGGGTGTAGGCTTCCACGATGCCGGCCTGTTCTTCCCGGTTGGTCATTTTCAAATATTCGATGGTTTTTTCATCCACCGGAAAAAACCCGATGGTGGCGCCGTATTCAGGTGTCATGTTGGAGATGGTGGCCCGGTCGGGGACAGTCAGGTTCTTCAAGCCCGGCCCGAAATACTCCACGAACTTTTCGACCACATTATAATTACGGAGCATTTCGGTCACCTGCAGTACCAGGTCCGTCGCAGTCACGCCCGGCTGCAGCTGCCCGGTCAGCTTCACGCCGATAACCTCGGGAATCGACATATAATACGGCTGTCCGAGCATCACCGCCTCGGCCTCGATCCCGCCGACACCCCAGCCCATGACCCCGATGCCGTCAATCATGGTCGTGTGTGAATCCAACCCCACGAGGGTGTCCGGATAGGCGATGCTGCGTCCGTTTATTTCTTCGGCGATCACCACCCGCCCCAGGTGTTCCAGGTTCACCTGATGGCATATGCCGGATCTGGGCGGGACCACCTTGAAATTGTCAAAGCTTTTCTGGGCCCATTTCAGCAGGGCATAGCGTTCGCCGTTTCTTTCATATTCTTTTCTGACGTTATGATAAACGGCAGTGTCGGTTCCGTAATAATCCACCTGCACCGAATGATCCACGATCAGCTCCACCGGCACCAGAGGGTTGACCTTTTTCGGATCGCCTCCCAGGGTCTTGATCGCATCGCGCATGGCCGCAAGGTCCACCACGGCCGGCACCCCCGTGAAATCCTGCATCAACACACGGGCCGGATGATAGGGAATCTCCACCGGTTCGTCGTAGCTTTTTTGCCAGCCGGAAATATTGCGCAGGTCCTGCTCTGTGACGATTCGGCCGTCCAATTTACGCAACAGATTTTCGACCAGGATGCGAATCGAAAAAGGCAGCCGTGCGATATTGGCGATGCCGTTTTCTTCTAAAAGCAAAATTTTATAGAATTCAAAGGACCTGTTATTGACATCCAGTTGCCTGAGGTATGTGTCTTTTTCCATAACTCGCTCCTTCATGCTGAATGGTTAAATCTTCATGCCAAGTCGCTCAAACGACAAAGAAAGATCATGAAAACTTTGCGTTTGCTTGCCGGATCGTACCTTTAGCGATGCCTGGCGGCTTTGCGTAGGACTTATTTAGGGTCAACCAGAATAGGCGTTATTACCTTGACCTTGCCCTGAATCCCTCATGACCCGCGGTGCAGCTCGCACTTCACAGCTGCGCCTCCGGTGGATCGACTCAAACTGCGAAATCAAGATATTTCATCCGACTGCTCGATCGCATTTCGAACCAGGGCGGCATAACGATAGACAGCATGCACGAATTTGCCATACGGCATCGTGATGAACAGACCCAATACCACCCCCAGGTGCACACCAAGCAGGGTTCCCATGGCCGGCGTTTCGCGCAGAATCAGCAGCAGCATTCCCGTGAGGCTAGTCAAAAACAGCAGTGTTAAAAATCCGACATCCATGCCGAAGGTGCGCTGGGCGGTGGGCGCCCGGTCCATCTGCTTTTTGAGGTAAAGCAGTCCTCCCGTTCCGATCAGCAAAGCCAGCCCGCCGACAGTCCCCAGCATAACCGGCCAACTCAGGATCGGGTATGGTGCGCTCCGGTGCAGGAAGTGGTCGTAGATGGCGGCAATGGTAGTCGAGGCAAAACAGAGCATGAATCCGTAGAATACAAAATGGTGGAACCAGCGCCTCGCCATGCTGAACCGATCGTCCGGATAGTTGCAGCCGTAACCACCCCCATCCAGATACTTGAGCTGTAAAACGTCCTTAATCGCCTGCACGTTTGCACGGGGGTCAACCAGTTCCTTCAGAGCGCCTCCTGTGGCGTACCAGAAATTTAGGATCCCGATCAAGAAGTTTGTGACAATATAAATCGCCAGGGCCGAAAAAGGTATGGCAATAAGCATGTAGGGAACGACACGGTAGAAAGCATTCTCTCCGATGTGAGTCGCAAACACCACCGATGGTGCCTGGCAAACAAACAGCAGCAGCAGCAAGAGGGCGATACTCAGAATCGAGATCAACGCAACCCACCGTCCGTTGCGCCGAAACAGGCCCGCGAGATATCCGGGCCGGGTAAACTCCCGGTATACTTCCAGCCTCAGTTCGGCGAAAGTCTTGGGAACATTTAAGGCGAACTCGTGCGGCGGAGCATACTGGCAGGCGTAATAGCATCCCCGGCAATTATGGCAGAGGTTGGCCAGATACTTCAAGTCCTGTGCAGAAAACGTTCGGCGCAATTCCATCGCCGGGTAGACCGCGCAGAATCCCTCGCAATAGCGGCAGGCGTTGCAGATCCCCATCACCCGACCGGCCTCTTTGAGTACTTCACTGGATGGCATATCGCGCCGCCTCCTTTCCGGCGATGCGACCAAAAACAGTGCCGATCGTCATTCCGAATCCGGCCAGGTAACCTTTTCCCAGAATATTGCCGGCCATGATCTCGCCCGCCGCGAAGATGTTCGCCAGCGGCTGACTGTTTTGCAAGATCACCTGAGCGTTTTCATTTACGGTAACGCCAAGATAGGTGAAAGTAATCCCGGGTCTCAACGGGTATCCATAGTATGGTGCGGCATCCAGCGTTCGCGCCCAGTGACTCTTAGGCGGTGTTAATCCCTGGGTCCTGCAATCGTCCAGGACCGCTGGGTCGAACGTGCCGGTGCGTATGGACTGATTGAACTCGGTCACGGTCTTATCAAGTACAGTTGGATCGAGCGTTAGCTTGACGGCCAGCTCTTCTATTGAATCGGCTTCGATGGGTGGGAAGACCGACGGTATAAATAGATCCATCGATTTTGAATCGATAATCGAATAGGCAATCTGATCCGGTTGCTGGGCAACCAGTCGTCCCCAGATGGCGTAGCGTTTGGGCCAGAAATCTTCTCCCTCGTCGTAAAAGCGCCGGGCGTGCCTGTTGACCACGATTCCAAATGAAACGCAATCCAGCCGTGTTACAATCCCGCCATCGAACTTGCGTGCCCGGGCGTCCACCGCTACCGCATGGCACTGCCGCGGGTCGCCGACAGGCTTGACGCCATTGTCGAGCAGCACCCGCAGCATGCGTCCTTTGTCGTAGGGTGAGCCGCGGATGATAAAGTTATCGGCAGCTTCACCCCAATACTTCTTGAGCCAGTCAAGGTTGGCCTCAAATCCCCCTGATGCCACGACAACAGTTTTGGCCCGCACCTTTAAAGAAGAGCCTTGTGACACAAAACTCGCCGCACGGAACTTGCCGTCCTGGATCTCCAGATCGCGGACTTCCGCCTCGTACATTATCTCGACACCCAAATTGCCGGCGGTGGCATAGTACGCGTTCATCAAGGCTTTACCACCGCCGAGGAAAAAGGCGTTGGTTCTTGCCAGATGGAGGGTGCCGCGCATTGCCGGCTGAAAATGACAGCCATGCTCCTCCATCCATTCCCCTGCGTCCTTTGATTTACGGATGGTAAAGCGGGCAAGTTTCTCAGTTGTCTGGCCCTCGGTTACCCGCATCAGGTCGTCCCAGAACTCTTCTTCGTCGTATGGCCCGGTCAGATATTCATTGCCGCTTTCGTGCAGGTAGCGCAGATTGCGCGTGTGACGGCTGTTGCCGCCCCGAAAATCTTTCGGAGCGCATTCGAGCAGCAACACGCTGGCACCGGCTTCACGTGCTGTCATGGCAGCGCACAGTGCGGCGTTGCCGCCACCAACGACCAGAACGTCAAAAGTCTGTGACAAATCTACATGGGATCGGCTGCCATAAGCCATAGCAATAACCTATAATCCGCTTACCTGTTTGACATTCTGTTTTAAGTGTGAAACGAACAACTCATCTTGACTTTGTCACTTTTGAGTTTGCAGGCCAAAACTTCCGAAGTAAAATAAATAATCATATATCTGAGGAATATACAACACGATGAATAAAAAATTTTACACGAATCGATTCGTATCTATCTTTAACTAAGTTTGAATTCACACTATAAATCAAGCAACATTTCACGCGTTGTGTCAAATAAAAGAAATTCACAAGGGAGGCACTACCATGCAAAAGCGAATACCGACAGTATTTATGCGGGGCGGCACCAGCAAGGCACTTTTCTTTCATGCCGAGCATCTGCCTCCGGATGCGAATGTTCGCGATGCCGTGCTGTTGGCAGCTTACGGCAGCCCGGATCCGAACCGGCGCCAGATCGACGGTATCGGCGGCGCCGTGTCCACCACCAGCAAGGTCGCCATTATCAGCCCTTCGGAATCGCCGGATTACGACGTGGTTTACAATTTCGGCCAGGTGTCGATCGACCGTCCAATAGTGGATTACAAAAGCAACTGCGGCAACATCTCTTCCGCCGTCGGACCCTTTGCCGTGGATGAGGGTTTGGTCCCACCGACCGATCCCGTTACCCGGGTGCGGATCCACCAAAAAAACACCGCCAAACTCATCATCGCCGAAGTACCGGTTAAAGAAGGCCGCTTCGATGAAGAAGGTGACTATGCGATTTCCGGCGTACCGACTACCGGCAGCCGGATCACCCTGCGGTTCGCCGATCCGGGCGGCTCTCTCACCGGCAAACTTTTTCCCACGGGAAATACCAGAGACGTTCTTGATGTTCCCGGCATGGGCAATGTCGAACTGACGATCATCGATGCTGCCAATCCCGTTGTCTTGGTTCCGGCTGCTGTGCTTGGCCTTAAAGGAACTGAAATCGAGGAAATCGACGGCAGTGAGGCCGTCAAAGCGCAACTTGAAAAAATCCGCTGCAAAGCAGCGGTCGAAATCGGACTGGCCGAAACAATGGAAGAAGCCACACAGCGCAGTCAGGCCGTACCAAAAATTGCCTTTGTCACGGCAGCCAGCTCCTACCGAACCTTGGGCGGGACCGAGATCGATGCCGGACAGATCGATCTGGTTGCTCGAATTATGTCCATGGGAACCTTGCACAAATCGTTTGCCGTCAGCGGTGCCATTTCGACGGTCGGTGCCGCTAAAATTCCCGGCACGGTCGTCCATGACCTGCTGAAACCGGAAGTTCTGAAAAAGGAAATGCTCAAAGTCGGACATCCCGGTGGTATTATTGAAGTCGGCGCGGTGGTGGAAGATAAAGACGACGGATTTTATTATAAGGAAGCAGCGTTGGGTCGCACTGCCCGCCGACTTATGGAAGGCTCGGTGCTGGTCCCGGAAAAATACTTTGTAAAAGGAGATTAAATGAGTTCCAGCCTGGGTCTGCTTGCGTATTTGGTTCTTGGACTCCTGGGAGGATTCCTGGGATCCAAGTTGAAAATTCCGGCCGGCGCACTTATCGGTGCAATGCTAACAATCATTGTTTTCAAAATGATTACCAAGGTCCACTGGGAGATTCCAAAGAGCTTTACGTTTGCCCTGCAGGTTTTTCTGGGCATAATGGTGGGGGCAACCTTTCAACCGGAACTGTTGCAGACCATGAAAAAAATCGCGATCCCGGTGATCATCTCGTGCGTGATTCTGGTGGGTGCGGGTGTGGTGATGGCCATTGTTTTTACCCGGCTGGGCCTGCTGGATATCGGTACCGCATACCTGGGCACCAGTCCCGGTGCCATGAGCGCGCTTATTGTCCTGGCTCTTGAAAGTGAGGCGCAACCCATGCTGGTTGTCTGTTTTCATTTCTTCCGGGTCATTTTTGTCATTTTAACCGCGCCACTTGTTTTCAAATGGATATCCGGCTAATGCGGCCGGAAATATCTCCTTTGAAAATCCGATTGTTTTATTGACTATCATTATTTACAGTGGTACTAATTAAACTGGCGTGAGGAATCGGTCAACCGTAAGGCACCGCAAGGATTGATGGCGTTCAACCTCTTGGAATTTCCTTACGCTTTTCTGCTCCCCACCCAAGACACACCTTCCGAACTTGCCTGAAGTAATTGAAATGCCTAAAGTGCCTATGTTGCCTAAAGCCCGCACTGGTGCGACTTATCTATGTCTATTGGTAGAGCCTAAGTGTCATTCAAAATGTAATTTTTTGCACAGCACCGGTGATCGGTCTGGGCCAGGGTTGAGGAATTCTACCGATCTTATTTTTGGAGCAGATCGAAGGCATCCCGTATCCAGTGACCAGTGAGCAGTGATCAGTGTCCTGTGATCAGTGTTCTGTAATCAGTGATCAGTATCCAGCATCCAGACTTCGGTGAGCCCCCTCGACGTGCTTGGGGCCTGAGCTTGTCGAAGGCAGTCGAGCCGCTTCAGCCTTATGTTCCATCGCACATTCATTGGAATCTGTGTAAATTGCGAAACCTGTGGATTAAAAGTTTAACCTCACAGGCTAAACAGGCAAACGGCCCAACTGACCCAGCGGACCGAACGGACCCGACGGACCCGACGGGCTAACCGGCTAACCTATGAAAAATATGTCATATTATGAAATTTATTTCACACATTCTAGAGAAACTCCGCGTTAAGGATTCTCGGCGCCTAATCTGAAACATGCTAAAATTGCTCGTGTTTCAAGATTAATAGCCTTCTTTGCTGCTTTGGCACAAATAATGCGAAATTTTTCCGCGGCCTGGATGCTGCGCTCCAAGTCCGGCCATGTATCTTCCTGTCATGAAATATTCAGAAAAAACCTGAACCTGTTCGGGCGAACAGGGAAACAATATCTATTTTAACGATGCCACTGCCACTGGGACATACCACCATCGGACTGGCAACCTATGAACTGAGTGCCGGCGATTCGCCGTTTCGTAATTGGAGGCGTTTTCTCTACATCACCATTCTTGCGAATTTACCCGACATCGATGTGATCATCGGGTTGGTAATAAAGTGGAATGGGAATGCTTTCCATCGGGGTCCCACGCACAGTCTGGCATTTTCCATATTGATAGGATTGCTGGCAGGAACCGCAGCGCGAGGCTGTTTGAAAATCCCGGGAATCTCTATCCGGCATTGTTTTTTACTCATTTTTTCTCATGTGATTGCGGATGCTTTGCTCACCAGTTCACGGGTCTCTTTTTTCTGGCCGTTTGAGGTGAACTGGTCGGCCGGCTACGCCGGTTGGACCGACGTGATGCACACTATATTATTTGAAGGCTTTAAAGACGGCTGGATTATCCTGGGCTGTGCAACCGTTATCATATTTCATCGTCTCATCAGCGGTTACCTGAATAACACCCGGGTTCTTTCAAACATGCGAAAGGGCCCCGGGCCCACCGTATAGCCGGCTCAGCAGCAAGATAAGAATAGTGAGTTGACCAAACCTTCTGAAAACGTTAAGTATTGCTTTTTTACTCGCCAACAGGGTTTGCAGCAAGCTCCTTGATATTTTCGCGGTTGCGAACAGAAGTAATCCATTGACAATGGAGACTGAACATGAAGCTATCAATTCGCTGGACGTTGATCATCGGCTTCCTGGGTCTGATCTGGGGTACTTACACCATTACGACGACGTCGACTTTTTTATCATCCCAAAAGGTAATGAATCGCCACGCCAGGGACATCATGCAAAATATTGCCGGTCTGGCAATGGAGCAATCGCAAAATCATCTGGCGCATGCTCACAGTGTGGCCGCACTCTCCCGGCGCCTGATCACCGCCGATGTGGTCACTTGCGAAGAAAAGAGCTTTCTCTCGCTGGAGCGTTATTTTCTCGACCAACTGGCGATTTATCCTCACTTTGCCGGCATCTATATCGGCCAACCGAACGGGGATTTTTATTATGTCAGCCGTCATTCACAATACACGCCCGGAGGTTTTCGGACAAAAATAATTCTGCACCGGGGGGACATTCGCCAGACACGATTGATCTGGCGTGATAAAAAAATGGATATCGTTGCCGATGAATTCGATCCGAAGGATCGCTACGACCCGCGCGTTCGTCCCTGGTACCAAAAGGCACTGGAGAAAAAAGAAATCGTATGGACGGACCCTTACATCTTCTTTACCTCCCAAAAACCGGGTATCACCATAGCTGGTCCGGTGTACAACGAAGCCGGTGGACTGAAAGGTGTCGTGGGGGTCGATATCGAAATTGATCAATTATCATTCTTCATCGGTAAACTGAACATCGGCAAAAACGGCCGGGCGTTCATGATTAACAACAATGGCGATGTGGTTGCTTTCCCCGATCTCGAAAAAATCAAAACGAATGGCCAATCAACCTCCCGATCTTTCAGACTCACTAAAATACATGAACTCGACGACATCCTGAGCCGAAAAGCCTTTAACGCCATAGATTTGGAACACGGCCGCGATGATCGTTATTATTTACGTAATTCACGGTTTGCCAGATTCGAACACGACGGTCGCTGGTATCATGCGATGCTCACACCGTTTTCCATTGAGCAATGGCCCTGGATCATCGGGGTCCATCTGCCCGAGGATGATTATCTGGGGAGTTTGAAAAAAAATCGCCTATTCAATATCCTGCTGACCCTGGTTATCTCGGCGGCTGCCACGATCGTAGCCCTTTTCATTGCCCGCAGCATCATCCGACCGATTGCCAATCTCGAAAAAGAATCGCTGGCGGTGAAAAACAATGACATGCTCACCGAATTTAACATTCACTCCAGATACAAAGAAATTCAGGAAACCGCCGACTCCTTCATTTTAGTGAAAGAGGCCATCCGGGAAAGCACACAAAAATACCGCGGAATATTTGAAAATATGCAGGACGCTTATTATGAATCATCTTTGGATGGGATTATCCTCGAAGTCAGCCCATCGATTGAAAAGATCTCCTCTTTCAAAAGGACCGATCTGATCGGCAGCCCTGTCAGTCAATTGTATGTTTCCCCGCCGGAAAGAGACAAATTAATCCAGACCTTGTTAAAAGAAAAAAAAGTGTCCGACTATGAAATCGTCCTCAAAGATGTTGACGGCAATCCCAATTATTATTCCCTGGCTTCGAAGTTAATGACCGATGAAAATGGCATCCCGATAAAAATTATCGGTTCCATGCGCAACATCACCGCGCGTAAAAAAGCCGATCAGGAACTGGGGCAATACCGGGAACAACTCGAAGAGCTTGTAAAAGAGCGCACCGCCGACCTGGAAAAAGCAAACCGCAAACTGCTGCGGGAAATTGAACAACGTCTTCGCACCGAGGCGGCCTTGGGTGAAAATGAAGCAAAATACCGCAGCATCCTTGAAAGTATAGAAGAAGGTTATTTCGAAACCGATCTTCGCGGTAATTTCACCTTTCACAACGATGCCACCTCCCGGATCCTGGGATGGTCCCGCAGCGAATTGCTGGGCATGAATCTGCGCAAGTATGCCGACCGAAAGACCGTCAGAAATGTATTCAGAATTTTCAGGGAAATCTACCGCACCGAGATGTCCCGCAGCGCCATCGAATTTCAAATCACCCGCAAAGATCGTAAAAAAAGATATATCGACCTGTCCATATCGCTGATTCGCAATGCTGATGGAAAGCCAACCGGTTTCAGAGGTCTCGGACGGGATGTAACCGAACGTATTCAAGCGGAAAAAGAGAAGCAAAGACTCGAAGAACGTCTGCAGCAGGCCCAGCGACTAAAAGCAATCGGTACGCTGGCCGGGGGAATCGCCCATGATTTCAACAATCTGCTCATGGGTATTCAGGGCAACGTGTCGGTGTTACAAACATCGATGAATGCTACCGATCCAAACTTTAATAATTTGAAAAGCATCGAACGCTGCGTGCACAATGGAGCCAATCTCACCCGGCAGCTTCTCGGTTACGCCCGGGGTGGTAAATATGTGGTCAAACCCACCGATCTTAACGAGATTGTTCAAAAGTCATCCAGTCTGTTTGGCCGTACCAAAAAAGAAATTAGAATTGAAACGGAGTATCAGAAAGATCTTTGGAGTGTTGAAGTAGACAGCAACCAGATCGAGCAAGTGCTGGTCAATCTCTATCTCAACGCCTGGCAGGCAATGCAACCGGGCGGCACCATTTATCTGAAAACTGAAAATGTTGTTCTTGACGATCAATTTGCCGCATCTTTTGAAGCCCGATCAGGCAGGTATGTCAAAATCTCGGTCACGGACCGCGGCACAGGAATAGATGAAGACACTCAAAAAAGAATATTTGAACCATTTTTCACCACCAAAACGGTGGGAAAAGGCACCGGGTTGGGCCTGGCTTCGGCATTCGGCATTGTCAAAAACCATGACGGCATCATTCATTTCGACAGTACCGTCGGAAAAGGAACGACTTTTTATGTTTATCTGCCGGTTTCCGATAAGACGGTTACCGCTGAGATAGAAACAACCGGCGAACTGAAGCCGGGGCGTGAAACAATATTAATCGTCGATGACGAAGAATTTGTCCTCGAAACATGTGAGGCGATGCTGGAAAAAATGGGCTACAAGGCTCTGCTTGCCGGCAGCGGGGAAGAGGCACTTGAAATTTTTCGCAAAAGGCAATCCATAATCGATCTGGTGATACTGGACATGGTCATGCCGGGCATGGATGGCCTGGAAACCTTCGAACATCTGAAGCAGATAGATCCTCAAATAAGGATAATTTTGTCAAGCGGGTATGGTATTGAAGATATTAATGAAGAGATAATGGAAGACGGCCGCACCGAATTAATACAAAAACCGTTCAGCCTGAACCAGATCAACCACATGATCAGAGAAATGCTGAATGGGTCGGCTGATGGAGAAACCCGGGCATAACAGTGCTGGCCTAAGGTTGTTGGCATCGACAGAATTGCACGATCCGCATTTGGTTCAGTTCGCATGGCGCACCATAGCTTATAGGGCGAGGGCAGGATTCACTGGCGTTATAGCCGACAGGCAATCCGCCGTCAGTACTGTCCGGATCACCGTCGGTGGCGGTACCCCATACGAAAACCGGTGTGGCGACCACTCCGATGATGTTTTATCGGATGCCCGTGACGCCTGAAAACGATGCGATGCTTGTAATGCCGGTGGTGTTTGGGAAAGCGGTGGGATTTGTAATGGCGATGTAGCTTCTTGTAGTATCTGTATTTATCTTTTCGGGGATAGTAATAACCATAATGGTGTCTGGTGAAGTGCCTCCTGTACCGGCTGCCACTGGTGCCGGATCTTATATAGGTCCGAACGTAAGAATAGCCTTCGTAGCGGGATCGGTCGTATCGATCTGAAGTGTTGTAGGGTTCGTGTTCGGTGACACCCGCATCGTCCGGTGGATCAGAGCCGTCCTGCGCATCATATGTATCTTTTGATGTCTGTTGTTTTTCCAGTTGTTGTTTTAACTCGGTAACTTCTGCATTTAAATCATCTATTTTCTTCTCCGCCTCCCGAAGTCTTTCCGAATCGTTTTGTTGTTCGACCGGCGCCGATATCGATGCTAATGTCGGTTCGATTATGAATATCGACGCCTTGTCGGGCGGCGCAAAATTGGTAAAATGCTTTACACCGTCCCCATCCGTCCACACATAAATATCTGCAAACGCCGGTAAGGTCGAAAAACCGATCAGAATTCCTGAAAATACCAAAAGCCTGGTTTTCATTTTTGTCCATCTAAAAGGTTTTCAGAAATGACGCTTTATCCAATTCTGCCAATGGGGCCGTTACTGAACAGAGCAATGTAGCGTAGGAGAATAAATTGGCACCTAAATTTAATGTAAGGCCGCTATTTCTACGGTCAAGGCATGACGTACGCAGCAAGTTGGATCGATAGGTGGTAGGATTTAGGCGCTTCGGGCCTTCTATCTGACAACATGTTGTAAGAAACCGATTGAATGTTGAATATTTAAGGAATTTTATCAATTCTAATAAAACAATCAAAGAAATTGACGGAGCGAAGCGGCAACCACAAATCTTCAATCTTCAATCATCAATCTTCAATTCCGGCATGGCCGGGTTGGACAGGAATCTGCTTGACACACCGGAACCCGAGCCAGTGAGCGCCGTTTACGGGGTCTTCAGGGGTCCAGCGACAGGTCGCTCGAACGAAGGTAGCCGAGCCGAGAAAACATCCGCCGCGCATCGGTAAATGTGTTTCGAGCCATTCTCCTTCGCACATCTCCCACACGTTCCCACACATATCGTAGCACCCGTAAGGGCTGATGCCTTCGTAGAAGCTGCCGATTTCCGTTGTGTGCTGAAGATCGTAATCTCGACAATTACATCGATCGGCAACATATTCATGTCCCCAGGCCCACCATCGCCTGTCGGTGCCGCGAGCGGCTTTTTCCCACTGCTGCTCTGTGGGCAGGGTTTTACCGGCCCAAGTGGCATAGGCACGGGCGTCGTCCCAACCGACAAAGATAACGGGTTGCATCGGTTTTCCCCAAATTGAATCGTCCAGCAGGGGCGGCCGGCGGTGTCCGGTTTTTTCCAGAAATTTGCGATACTGATAGTTGGTCACGGGATATCGGTCGATGTAGTAATCAGAAAGATTTATCTTGCGCGCGGGTATCTCGGTAGCAAATATGGGTGTCTGCCGTTCGTCCAGCTTGAAAATGTGATACAGCTCTTCCTCGGAGATTCCCATGATAAATTCCCCCCCGGGCACAAGAACCATTTCAGCACCGTCTACGGGTGAGAAGATCGTTTCAGGCAGTGGACCGTCAGCGATTGTCTGTCGGATATCCCAGCGGTTTTCCACTATGACACTTCCTTAATGCTTAGATTCGCAATTACTATGACGTATTTTCAGAGTAAGAAGCATTAATTATGAATTGAGTATTACAAGAGCTTAATAGCATAGGTGAGCTAAATCCCGCAACGCGGAACTTCACCCTGTTCCACTATCGATCTATTTTGGCGACAATACCGGTGATATCGTCTTCGATGGGTGCCCCCATTCTGAATTTTTCAAGTTCCGCGTATATCTCATCCAGAATTTCTTTGGCGCTCAGACCGGCATGGCTGCGAATGACATTCAGGACTGGGGTTTTGCCGAACATGGTGCCCTGTAGACTCCGTGATTCATGGATACCGTCAGTACCGAGAAATATAATCTGCCCCTTCTGCAGCCCGACTTTGCGGCTAGCTTCATACTCCCAGGTTTCATCGACTCCGAGCGCTATCCCCGGTCCATGCAGCTCTTCGAACCCATCGGTGAGAGAGTCATAAATCAAAGCCGGATCATGGCCAGCCCTGACCCATTCCAGCGACCTTTTAACCGGATCTATGTTAAGAAATAAAAGGGTCACAAATTGCCCCGTGTCTTCGACATCACCGGCCAATTGTCGGTTTACATCAGAGATAATGGCGGCAGTACCGCCCGGCATGTCGGCCCGTTGCCGCAGCAACGACCGAACCGAGGCCATCAGAAGCGCAGAGGGGATCCCATGGCCGGACACATCACCAATGACCAGGCTTATGTTGTTACGCCCTCCCGCCGGGGTCATAATAAAATCATAATAATCACCACCGGTTTCATCGCAATAAATGCTTCTGCCTGCTATGTCGATACCATTTATTTTCATGTCTTCTTTCGGCAGCAGCTGCTGCTGAACTTCCATAGCAAGATCCAGGGACCGGCGCATGCGGTCCCTTTCAATCAATCCGGTGGTCATCTCATTGATCACATCTCCCACATATCCTATTTCGTCATTGGCCGTCACTTTAACACGTGTATGGAAGCGTCCTGCAGACACCTGTTTCAGAACCACAACCAAAGCATCTAGAGACCTTTTTAAATTCAGAACCAGAATGAGCACCAGTCCCGCCCCAATGGCCATTGCAACGGGCGTAACCACCCACAATCCGCTGGTCAGCATTTTAAGCGAATCGATCGCCAGTCGCTCAGAAATCGTAATCCGGTACAAACTAACAAGAATCGCCAGGAAGGGTATCAGATTGATGGCAACAAATACCGCGAACAATCGCACTGCCAGGTTAATCCGCCAGGTGCCTTTTACGCCGTGCAACTTGCCGTCCGGGAACATGCCCGGCGCCAGCACGGATTGCAGGATTCGCTCGGCAAGGAAAAAGGCTATTGTGGTCGATACGAGACCCGTTAGCAACGCATCGATTCTGTTCATACTGATCTGCGTCAACCCCAGACCATAGCGGTATTCAAAGATTGCAAAGATAATGCCAGCAACGATCCAGGCAGCAAGATCCAATCCGACAATCACGAACGGTTCATTGAGCAATCGTCTGGCTGCCAGCAATTTTTGCGCCTCTGAGATCGCGTAACCGTCAGCCTGCTTTTGATAATAGCGGCGTATTGGCTGCTCGTAAATCAGCAATACCACAAAAACCGAAGCAAATAACGGCAAGCCTACAAAATGGGAGGTTTGCAGATGGAACTGAATGTAGTGCGTCTGCTGATAATCGCCAAGAATATATTTATAAATAATATCAAGCAAACCGCCGCCGATCATCATAGCGGCAAAATTGGCCAGCAGCATGGCATTTTTGAATGCCAGCAATTTCAAATGAGTCACAATTTTTTACTCCTTATCGGTTTCGGGGAAATTGTAAAGCTGATGAAAAAGGAAGGTGAAACCGGTTGAAATTTATGTTAACAATTGGATTAGAAAAATCAATTAAATCAATTTCACAGCAAACGCCAGATCAAAAAATGCACCTGATCTGTATTCTAACGTGGAGGACCGGATTATGCCGTACATCAGTATTGAAACAAATCAATCATTAGATGAATCAGTCGCTGGCAATCTTGCCGGCAAGGTATCTGCTTTTGCCTCTGAACTCACCGGCAAAGCCGAGCAATGGATGATGGTAGCGATCAAACCAGGAACTGTGATGGTATACAACGGAAGCCAGGATTCCATAGCTTTCGTGGCACTGAAAAGTATCGGTCTGCCTGAAGAAAAGTGTGCCGATTTTTCAAGACGAATTTGCGATTTTTTAAGCACAGAATTGGATATCCCACCGCAGCGGGTATACATTGAGTTTAAAGACCTGCAAAAGGCAATGTTCGGCTGGAACGGGAAGACCTTTTAGTTCGCTTCAAGTGCATAGGGCAAGAGTAGTGGAAATTTCACGTTAGGTTTTCATTGCCTACGAATCCAAAAAGAATCTCACGCCAAGACGCAAAGACGCAAAGAAATAAAAGCATGAATGAAAATGAGAACAGTCTAAACAAGCCATTCAGACCGTAGAGATATAGTCAATAGTTGTGTATGAAGAAATTAGGCGGCAATCCGTTTTTCTTCGACACCATTGACAAATTTAACTCCTCTAATTACTTCTGCCAGGCGTTGCGGATGGTGAAGTC
>Ga0126326_1000247_pt1 | contig 20893 bp, 15 predicted proteins | sample InaspJWI67metaG_FD_94485 | JGI IMG/M metagenome (GOLD analysis project Ga0126326, IMG submission 94485) | Marine gutless worms symbiont microbial communities from Oahu, Hawaii - Inanidrilus sp. 1 OAHU.JWI-67 metaG | ecosystem: Host-associated > Annelida > Digestive system > Unclassified | place... | reverse complement strand
ATCCCTAAGCGGGGGCCGCGTATGCGCAGGTTAGTAATTAGTTTAATTTTATTCGGAGGCCTGGTATCGGCGACGGCCAGCACCGCTGAAACACTGCAAACGGTGACCTCCATGCGCGTGTCGATGCCGCTGCAGTATCGCTTGGACGGCGTCGTCGAGGCGCGTCAGCAAGCCACTTTATCTGCCGAAGTCGCCGGTAAGATAGAAGCCATTTATTTTGACGTCGACGATTTTGTCGAACAGGGCGAAGTCATTCTGCGGATACGCGACCTCGATTATCGTGCGCGCCGGCAACAGGCCGGCGCGGCGCTCGATGAAGCCGACGCGAATCTGCAAGACATGCAACTCGAATTCAAGCGCAATCAGGATTTGCGTCGGCAGAAGCTGATTTCGCAGGCGGTGTACGACAAGGCCAGGGCCAATCTCAAGGCCGCCAAGGCGCGCCAGACGTCGGCCGCGGCCAGCCTGGCTCAGGCCGACGAGCAGATGGAGCGAACCGTATTACGGGCCCCTTATAGCGGGGTCGTGGTGGCGCGTCATGTCGAACCGGGTGAGGCGGTCAAGCCCGGTCAGCCGATTATGACCGGTTACGGGTTGGGAGAGTTGCGGGTGACGGCGCAGGTGCCGCAGTCGTTGATCGGCGGCTTGCGTCAGTATCGCAGTGCAGAGGTGATTTTACTCGAAGACGGGGTTTCGTTGAAAGTCGCGAAAATTACCATCCACCCGTTTGCCAACCCGCGCAACCATTCCTTCCCGGTGCGCCTCGACTTGCCCGCGACGGAGATCAGGTTATATCCGGGAATGCTGGTCAAGGTTGCGCTGACCATCGGCAGCACCGAGCGTTTGATGTTGCCGCGGCAGGCGTTGGTATCGCGTTCGGAAGTCAACGCCGTCTACGTAGTCGATGCAGACGGCAAGTTGTCTTTTCGCCAGGTACGCCCGGGTAATCGCTATGGCGAGCAGGTGGAAATACTGGCGGGGCTCGATGCCAACGAAATCATTGCCCTCGATCCGGTACGCGCCGGGATCGAACATAAACGCCAGCTGGATGCCGCCAGATGAGTAATTCCCTGGGTCCGTCCGGGTGGGTGGCGAAGTCATTTCTGCAGTCTGAAATAACGCCGCTGCTGGCGCTAATAGGATTGCTGCTCGGCATTTTTGCGGTGCTGATTACGCCGCGCGAGGAAGAGCCGCAGATCGATGTCACCTTTGCCAATGTATTTATCCCTTTCCCCGGGGCCACGGCCTACGAGGTGGAGCAGGTAGTCAGTACGCCGGCCGAGCAGGTACTGTCCGAAATCACGGGCCTCAAGCATGTTTACTCGGTATCGAAACCCGGCATCGCCATCCTAACGGTGCAATTCGAAGTCGGCCAGGATCGCTCGCAGGCAATCGTACGGCTGTATAACAAGGTTTTTTCGAATGCCGACTGGCTACCGCGCAACATGGGCGTGGGGCAACCGATCATCAAACCGCGCGGCATCGACGATGTCCCGGTGGTAGCCCTGACCCTGTGGAGCGAGAATCCGCAGCAGACCGGGGTCGATCTGCTGCAGGTTGCGCACTCGCTCGAGGCCGAATTGAAACGAGTCCCCGGCACGCGCGATATTTATACGCTGGGGGGTACGCCCCGTGTCATCCGCATTCTAATCGATCCGGTAAGACTGGCCGGTTTCAACATCGATCTGGAGCAGATCAAACACGGGATTGTCGCCGCCAACCAGTCTCGCAGCGCGGGTAATCTGGTTACCGATAATCGTGAAATCACGCTACAGTCGGGTACTTTCTTAAGCCAAGCCTCCGAAATTCGGGAATTGGTAGTCGGTTTGTCGGACGGGGTTCCGGTGCTGTTGCGCGATGTCGCGACCATCGAAACCGAGCCGTCGCAAGCCGATCAGTTGGTCTGGTTTGGCACCGGGCCGGCCGCGGCGGATAAGGGCATCGATGTCAAAGGAAGATACCCGGCGGTAACCCTGGCCGTGGCCAAGAAACCCGGCAGTAACGCGATCGAAGTGGCAGAACAAGTCATCGATCGCATCGACCAGCTAAGGGGTATCGTTATTCCGGCGGGCGTCGAGGTTACGGTTACGCGTAATTATGGCGCAACCGCCAATGAAAAGGCACTGACCCTGATCCAGAAGCTGGCGTTTGCCACCGCGGTGGTGGTGCTGCTGGTCGTCGCTGCCCTGGGGTTGCGCGAAGCGCTCATCGTCGGAGTGGCGATCGTGGTAACGCTGGCATTGACCCTGTTTGCATCTTGGGCTTGGGGTTTTACCTTGAATCGCGTGTCGCTGTTTGCGCTGATATTTTCGATCGGCATTCTGGTCGATGATGCTATCGTCGTGGTTGAAAATATTCACCGCCACCTGCGGATCGGCCGGAGGAAGCTGGCCGAAGCCATACCGATCGCGGTCGATGAAGTCGGCGGGCCGACCATCCTGGCGACATTGGCGGTAGTCGCGGCGCTGTTGCCGATGGCGTTCGTGACCGGTTTGATGGGCCCCTACATGAGCCCGATCCCGATCAACGCCAGCATCGGGATGCTGATCTCGCTCGCGGTCGCGTTTATCGTAACCCCGTGGCTCAGCCTGAAGCTGCTGGCGCAAAACGCCCATGCCCGGCATGAGAGCTCCGATCCCGGTCAGCGCCTCTATCCGCTGTTAAAGCGCCTGTTCGATCCATTGTTGGATGACGCCAATGGGCGCCGCAACCGCTGGTTTCTATTGCTGGCCATAATCTTGCTGATCCTCGCTTCGCTAGGCCTCGCCGGGTTTAAGCTGGTGGTATTGAAAATGCTGCCCTTCGATAACAAATCGGAAATCCAGGTTATCGTCGATATGCCGGAGGGTAGCAGCCTCGAACAGAATGCGCGCGTCATCGCGGATTTAAGCGACTTGATCGCAAGCCTGCCCGAAGTGACCGATTATCAGGCCTATGTCGGGAGCGCGGCGCCGATCAATTTTAATGGCCTGGTGCGGCAGTATTATCTGCGCGCCGCGTCCAATCTGTCCGATATCCAGGTAAACCTGCGCCACAAGTCCAAGCGTGCGCGTAAAAGCCATGAAATCGCACAAGCCGTGCGCGAACCCTTGCAGCGCATCGGCAGGGCTTACGGCGCCAACGTCAAAATTGTCGAAGTCCCGCCCGGTCCGCCGGTGCAGGCGCCGCTGGTAGCCGAGGTTTACGGCATCGATTACCCGGGCCAGATGCAGGTAGCGCAAGATTTGCGCAAACTGATGGAAAAAACGCCGGGGATCGTCGATGTCGACGACAGTATCGAGTCCGAATCGAAGCGCTGGATACTCAGCATCGATCGCGAAAAAGCCACGCGGCTGGGATTGAACCAGGCCGATATCGCCAACGCAATTGCAACCCTGGTCGGCGGCGAGGATGTGGGCTATCTGCACCGCGACAACATTAAATACCCGATACCGTTACGCCTCGAACTGGCCGCCGGCGACAAGGTCGATATCAGCAGTATTCTGGCACTCAATCTGCGCTCGACCGAGCAGGATCTGGTGCCGCTATCCGAGGTGGTGTCACTGCTCGAGAGCACCAACGAAAACAGTATTTATCACAAAGACTTGCTGCCGGTGGTGTTTGTGACCGCCGATATGGCCGGCGAGCTGGATAGCCCGCTATACGGCATGTTCGATGTGCTGGGGCAGCTCAGCCAGGAAGTGATCTCGCCGTTGCTCGATAAGCCGCTCGACCAGTACTTGGTCAGTCAACCGGATAATCCCTACCAGTACAGCGTGAAATGGGACGGCGAATGGCAGATTACCTATGAAACTTTTCGCGATATGGGCCTGGCCTATTCGGTCGGCCTGATCATGATATACCTGCTGGTGGTAGCGCAATTCAAGTCCTATTCGGTACCGTTGGTTATCATGGCGCCGATCCCCCTGACGGTGATCGGCGTGCTGCCAGGCCACGCGCTGTGGGGTGCGCAGTTCACCGCCACCTCGATGATCGGCATGATTGCCCTGGCGGGCATCATCGTGCGCAACTCGATCCTGCTGGTGGACTTCATCAACGAACAGGTTGCCACCGGCATCGCCTTCAAGGAAGCCGTGATTCAGGCGGCCGCGGTGCGCGCGCGACCGATTGCGCTCACCGCGCTGGCCGCGATTCTGGGTGCTTTATTCATTCTCGACGACCCGATTTTCAATGGTCTCGCGATTGCTTTGATCTCGGGTATTTTGGTATCGACGTTGTTGACCCTGGTTGTTATACCCACGGTTTTCTATGCCCTGAAGCATAAGGAGTTGGGGTAGTCCCAGGTCGCTTCGAGTGGGGTGTCAGAGCAAAAATGTCGGAATAAATCGGAGCGGTAGAATAGACATCGGCGACATTTTTGCTCTGACCCCAGGATTTCCTGACTCTTTTGAAGCGAGCTGCGAAGCGACAAATCGAAGAGATACGTCAAGGCTTCGGCAAATAATGTTTGCCATTGCGCGCGACGAAGTTCCATAGCGCCTGCGCCGACGACAGAAACCGCTTGTTGGCATGCTTGACCACAAACCATTTGCGATTGATCGGTGTGCCCTTGACGTCGAGCGCTATCAAGCGCTTTTCCTTGAGTTCGGCCGCGACCGTATGCGCCGAAATCAGTGCGATGCCCATACCCGCCATAACGGCCTGTTTGATGGTTTCATTACTGCCGAACTCGAGTCCGGATTTGGGTAAATCCTTGCGCCGCGCAAACAGCATGTCGGTAACCGAGCGAGTGCCGGAGCCCGGTTCCCGCAGCAGGAAAGTTTCCTCGGTTAATTCGGACAGCGGAATCCGGGTGCTATTTGCGAGTGAGTGATCCGGTGCGGCGATGATGATTTGCGGGTGATTGCTGATAAATTCCTTCTTCACTTTGAAATGCTCCGGCGGTAGGCCGGTGATAGCGAAATCGAGCTCCAGGCTCTCGAGTTTTTGCATGATGGTTGCGCGGTTTCCGACCTGGAGCTGAATCTTGATATCTTGGTAGATTCGCATGAACTCTGCCAGGACCATGGGTGCGAAGTAGCGCGCGGTACTGACCACGCCAACCGAGACCACACCGTGGTCGATACCTTTGAGTTCGGTAACCGTTTCGCCGAAGCGGGAAAGTATCGACTGAAATTCCTGCGATAGAGCGAATAGTTCCTGACCGGCCAGCGTGGGCACCAGACCGGAATCGCTGCGTTCGAGCAACGGCAGGCCGATCGTATTTTCGAGATCGCGCAGCTGCAACGATACCGCGGGTGGCGTCAAGTGTAATTCCCTGGCGGCGCTGGAAACGCTGCCGGCATTCACCACAGCCTCGAATCCGCGAATTTGTTTGAGCGTGATTTGGCGCAACCAGGAGTAAAGATTTTCTTTCATTATTTGAAAGTTTATTAAACTTTACTAAAATTGCAAGCGCTCACAAAATACCTGCCCATCAATGAGTTCGAACGTAGATAACACTATGAACGTAGATAACACTATGATTGCTGAAATCAGACTGGAGCAGCGACTCGCCGCCTGGGCCCAGCGGGACGAAATCGATACCGATCTCGCATCCATTATTTGCGTGATTGCCGGCAGCGGAGCAAAGTTGGCCAAATTGATATCCCGCAACGGCGCTGCCGATCAAACCGAGCAAGGCGGCATCACTAAACCCGACAAACCCGACGGCGAAATCCGGAAACCGCTGGAAACTCTGGCGCAAAACCTATTCGAAGCAGAATTACGCAAATTGCCGGTCTCATTCCTCGCCTCGGAAAAAACCACCGAGCTGCTGGAAATCGATCCCGGCGCCAGGCTGGGCGTTGCTATCGACCCGCTCGACGGTTCTTCCAACATCGAAACCAATACCTCTATCGGTAGCATTTTTTCGGTGCTGGCGGCTAGCGCCGATGATCTTTACGACCACCGCCTCGGGGATATTCTGCGCGCCTCGGGATTTCTGTTTTATGGATCGCAAACTCGCCTGGTGCTGACCTGTGGCGCCGGAACCTACAGTTTCCTATTCGATCCGGACGATGAAAATTTCTATCAGGACGGGGCAGCGCTGCAGGTGCGCGCCGGGCAACGCGAGTTCGCGATCAACACCTCGAATTATCGCTTCTGGGATGACAGCGTGCGTTATTTTATCGATGACTGTGTCGCCGGTGAGAATGGTCCGTTGGGTGAGGATTTCAATATGCGCTGGAACGCGTCGCTGGTGGCCGAAGCTTATCGAATTCTGGTTCGCGGCGGCGTATTTCTATATCCCGGCGATGCCCGCCCCAATTACGGCAGCGGCCGTTTACGCCTGCTTTATGAAGCGCTCCCGCTGGCTTTCATCATCGAACAGGCGGGCGGCATGGCGAGTGACGGCGTCGAAAGATTGTTGGATATGAAACTCGCCTCGCTGCACAAGCGGGTGCCCCTGATATTCGGTTCCAAGGACCGGGTGCGGGAAGTGATTGACTATATCTCCGGCGACGCCGTCGAAAACACGCGCTTCCCGCTATTCGAAACTCGCAGCTTACTGAGAAACTAGGGTTAGTCCATGTCCAGAAAACATCCCATTCTATCGATAACTGGTTCGTCGGGGGCAGGCACTTCGACCGTCAAGCAGACATTCGAACAGATTTTCTTTCGCGAAAATATCAGTGCCTGTTTCATCGAAGGCGACGCCTTCCATCGCTTTAACCGCTGGGACATGAAGGCGGCGATGGCCGAGGCCGAGGCGGCGGGCAATAAACATTTCAGTCACTTCGGCCCCGAGGCGAACCTGCTGTCCGAACTCGAAGACGTGTTCCGTCAATATAGCGAAACCGGAACCGGGCGCACCCGCCATTACGTGCACGATGAAGCAGAAAGCAAACGTTTCGAGGTTGCACCCGGCGAGTTCACCGAATGGGAATCCTTTGCCGAGGGTACCGATTTGCTGTTTTACGAAGGCTTGCACGGCGCGGTCAAAACCGTGCAGGCGGACGTCGCCCAGTTCGCCGACCTCAAGGTCGGGGTGGTGCCGGTCACCAATCTCGAGTGGATCCAAAAAATACATCGCGACAAGGCGGCACGCGGTTACTCCGCCGAGGCGATTACCGACACTATCCTGCGGCGCATGCCGGATTACATCGACTACATCTGCCCGCAGTTCACCAATACCGACATCAATTTTCAGCGGGTGCCGATCGTCGATACCTCGAATCCCTTTATTGCGCGCTGGATTCCGACCGCCGACGAATCGATGGTCGTGATTCGCTTCGCCAATCCGCGCGGCATCGACTTTCCCTACCTGTTAACCATGATCGACGACAGTTTCATGTCGCGCCCTAACGTTATCGTGATCCCGGGCGGCAAGATCGATCTGGCGATGCAGTTGATTTTTACCCCGCTGGTGCTGCAGATGGTCGAGCGCAAGCGCCGCGCGGCTTAAACCTAAGGAATCGATATGGATACCAAATTTGAAAAAGATTCGAGCAAGCCTGAAACGCGCCGCCTGATGGCGAATGCGATTCGCGCGCTATCGATGGATGCAGTGCAAAAGGCCAATTCCGGACACCCGGGATTACCGCTGGGTATGGCCGACGTCGCCAGCGTATTGTTCGCCGACTTTCTCAAGTTCGATGCTACCGCCCCGCAATGGCCGGATCGCGATCGCTTCATTCTCTCCGCCGGTCACGGCTCGATGTTGCTCTACAGCCTGTTGTACCTGTGCGGTTACCAAGACATGACGATCGACGAAATCAAAAATTTTCGGCAACTGGGCGCCAAAACCGCGGGACACCCAGAATACGGCTATGCCCCGGGCATCGAAATGACCACCGGGCCGCTGGGGCAGGGCATCGCCGCCGCGGTCGGTATGGCGCTGGCCGAGAAAAAGCTCGGTGCCGATTTCGGTGCTGACTATGTCGATCACTATACCTACGTGCTCGCCGGAGACGGCTGTTTGATGGAAGGCATTAGCCATGAAGCGATCGATTTTGCAGGGCATTTGCAGTTGTCCAAACTCATCGTCTTATTCGACGATAACGGTATTTCCATCGACGGCGCCACCGGCCTGACCACTTCGACCAACCAGCAATCCCGGTTCGACGCCGCCGGCTGGGACGTCAGTTATATCGATGGGCATGATCCGGTCGCCATCAACGATGCCATTGCCAAGGCTAAGGCGACGGAAAAGCCGTCGTTGATCGCTTGCAAAACCGTGATTGGATTCGGCTCGCCGAACAAGCAGGGCACGGCGGCAACCCACGGTGCGCCGCTGGGCGAAGCCGAGATTGCGCTGACGCGCAAAGCCCTCGGATGGGATAGCGGTCCGTTTGAGGTGCCGCCGGATTTGTTAGCTAGCTGGCGCACCTGCGGCCAACGCGGCACCGAGGCGAGGCTGCGATGGCAACAGCGCATCGATGCCATGCCGGCGTCACAACGCGCGCGTTTCGAGGCCATGCAGGAAGGTTCGCTGGGACCGGATTTTGAAAACTGTATCGAGCAATCGAAACAGCGCTTTAGCGACGAACAGCCCCGCTTGGCGACGCGCCAGTCGTCGCAGCAGGTACTCGAGTCGCTACTGCAAGCGGTACCCTGGCTGCTATCCGGCTCAGCCGATTTGAGCGGTTCCAACGGCACCCGACCGGGTAATGCGGTCTCGCTCGGTCGTGACGATTTCGGTGGCAACTACATTCACTACGGGGTACGTGAGCACGGTATGGCGGCGGCGATGAACGGTGTCGCGCTGCATGGCGGCTATATTCCGCTCAGCGGCACCTTTCTTGCCTTTGCCGATTATAGCCGACCGGCGATCCGGCTCGGCGCCCTGATGAAACAACGCGTGGTGCATGTCATGACCCACGACTCGATCGGACTCGGCGAAGATGGTCCGACCCATCAACCCGTGGAGCAGATTGCCTCGCTGCGCGCAATGCCGAACCTGATGGTTTTGCGCCCCGCGGACGCGGTCGAGGTGGCGGAATGCTGGGCCTGTGCGCTGGCGGCCCGCACGACGCCTTCGGTCATGTGCCTGTCGCGGCAGAGCCTACCCACTTTACGCGGTAAACACCGGCGCGAAAATCTGAGCGCGCGCGGCGCCTACTTGTTGCGCGAACCACTAGGACGACGCAAGGCGACCTTGTTGGCCACCGGTTCGGAAGTCCAGATTGCGCTCGAAGCGGCGGACATGCTGGCGCGCTTCGGCGTCGAAGTCGCGGTTGCATCGATGCCCTGCTGGGAATTATTCGAACAGCAGTCGCCGGAGTATCAGCAAATCGTGCTCGGCGGTGAATGCCGGGTCGCGATCGAAGCCGCCTCGCCGCTGGGATGGGACCGCTGGCTCGGCAAGCGCAGTTCGATTATCGGCATGACCGGTTTTGGGGCCTCGGCGCCGGCCGAGGATTTATACCGGCATTTCGGCATTACCGCGCAGGCGGTGCACGACGAAGTTCGCCACCTGTTGCAGATTTAAACTGGAGACTGTTGCAGATTTAAACTGGAGAGATTTTGACATGGCAAGAATCACGCTGAGACAGTTACTCGATCACGCCGCCGAAAGAGGCTACGGCGTGCCGGCTTTTAACATCAATAACATGGAACAGGTGCTCGCGATCATGAATGCGGCGCGTGCGGTCGACGCACCGGTGATACTGCAGGCCAGCCGCGGCGCGCGCAGTTATGCCGGCGATATCATGCTTCGTAAAATGGTCGAAGCCGCCGAAGAAATGTACCCGCAAATTCCGATCTGCCTGCACCAGGACCATGGCAACGATCGCGCCACCTGCGTGTCGGCGATGCAGGCCGGTTTCACTTCGGTCATGATGGACGGCTCGCTCGAAGCCGACGCCAAAACACCCGCCAGCTACGAATACAACCTCGATATCACCGCCGAGGTCACGCGCATCGCGCACGACATCGGCGTTTCGGTCGAAGGCGAACTCGGTTGCCTGGGCTCGCTCGAAACCGGCGAAGGCGAAAAAGAGGACGGCCACGGTTTCGAAGGCAGCCTCAGCAAGGAACAATTATTAACCGATCCCGATCAGGCGGTCGACTTCGTCACCCGCACCAAGGTCGACGCGCTCGCGATTGCGATGGGCACTTCGCACGGCGCTTACAAATTCAGCCGCAAACCGGACGGCGACATCCTGGCGATGGACGTAGTCAGGGAAATCAACCAAAAATTGCCCGAAGTGCACCTCGTCATGCACGGGTCTTCCTCGGTTCCCCAGGAATTGCAGGATATCTTTAATCAGTTTGGCGGCGAAATGCCGCAAACCTATGGCGTACCGCTGGAGGAAATCCTGCGCGGCATCAAGCACGGTGTGCGCAAGGTCAATATCGATACCGATTGCCGCCTCGCCATGAGCGGCGAATTTCGCAAGATTGCGCACAACGACAAGAGCCAGTTCGATCCGCGCAAGTTCCTGACGCCCGCCCTGAAGGCGATGGAGGATCTCTGCCGCGACCGTTTCGAACGCTTCGAGACCGCGGGCAATGCTTCCAAAATCAAACCGATTAGCGTCGCCGCTATGGCCAGGTCTTATGCCGGCGGTGCGCTCGATCCTAAAGTTACCTTACCGGCAGCAAGACGGCCGCCTGATTCAATATTTGGAGAATGACAAATGAGTTCGAATAAAACCTACGATGCGGGCGTTAAAGACTACCGCGAAACCTACTGGATGCCGGATTACAGGCCGGCGGATACCGATATCCTGGCCTGTTTCAAGATTACGCCGCAGCCCGGCGTACCGCGCGAGGAAGCCGCCGCCGCGGTAGCCGCGGAATCGTCCACCGGCACCTGGACCACGGTCTGGACCGATTTATTGACCGACCTCGATCACTACAAGGGGCGCGCCTACTCGATCGAGGACGTACCCGGCGACGATAGCTGCTTTTACGCCTTCATCGCTTACCCGATCGACCTGTTCGAGGAAGGCTCGGTAGTTAACGTTTTTACCTCGTTGGTCGGTAACGTGTTCGGTTTCAAGGCCGTTCGCGGGCTGCGCCTGGAAGACGTGCGCTTCCCGATTGCCTACGTCATGACCTGTAACGGACCGCCCAATGGCATCCAGGTCGAGCGCGATAAGATGAACAAATACGGTCGGCCGTTGTTGGGTTGCACCATCAAGCCCAAACTGGGCCTGTCGGCGAAAAACTACGGTCGCGCGGTTTACGAATGTCTGCGCGGCGGACTCGACTTCACCAAGGACGACGAAAACGTTAACTCGCAGCCGTTCATGCGCTGGAATCATCGCTTCGATTTCGTCATGGAGGCTATCCATAAGGCCGAACAAGAAACCGGAGAACGCAAGGGACATTATCTCAATGTCACCGCGCCGACGCCGGAAGAAATGTACAAGCGCGCCGAGTACGCTAAGCAACTGGGCGCACCGATCATCATGCACGACTACCTGACCGGCGGTTTCTGCGCCAATACCGGCCTCGCGCAATGGTGCCGCGACAACGGCATCTTGCTGCACATCCACCGTGCGATGCACGCGGTGCTCGACCGCAACCCGACCCACGGGATTCATTTCCGCGTATTGGCCAAGGCACTGCGCCTGTCCGGCGGCGACCACCTGCACTCCGGCACCGTGGTCGGAAAACTCGAGGGCGATCGCGAAGCCACGCTCGGCTGGATCGATCTCATGCGTGACAAGTTCATCCAGGAAGACCGCAGCCGCGGCATCTTTTTCGATCAGGACTGGGGCTCTATGCCCGGTATCTTGCCGGTCGCTTCGGGCGGCATCCATGTTTGGCACATGCCGGCGCTGGTCGGCATCTTCGGCGACGACTCGGTGCTGCAATTTGGCGGCGGCACCCTCGGTCACCCCTGGGGCAACGCGGCCGGCGCCGCCGCTAACCGGGTGGCGCTCGAAGCCTGCGTGCAAGCGCGTAACGAAGGTCGAGAAGTCGAGATTGAAGGCAAAGACATTCTCACCAATGCGGCCAAGTCCAGTCCGGAGCTCAATGCGGCGATGGAAACCTGGAAAGAAATCAAATTTGAATTCGATACCGTCGACAAGCTCGACGTTGCCCATCGATAAGAGGATAAGAACATGAGTGATATTCAAGACTACCAATCGAGCCTGGCCGATCCGGCGAGCAGAAAATTCGAAACCTTTTCATACCTCCCCGAAATGGCGGCCGAGCAAATTCGCCGCCAGGTAGAGTACATCGTCGCGCAGGGCTGGAACCCGGGAATCGAACACACCGAGCCGGAAAACGCGGCCGACAACTACTGGTATATGTGGAAGTTGCCGATGTTCGGCGAGGACGATGTCGATACCATCATCAACGAATGCGTCGCTTGCCACAATGCGCATCCCAAGAATCACGTACGCCTGCTCGGTTTCGATAACTATGCGCAATCCGCCGGCGCGTCGATGGTTATCTACCGTGGTCAGCCGGTTTAGGTGGTCGCATGGCTAATCCGGCAAGTCATATGCAAATCGTCGAATCCGACCGCGACCAGTATCTGGTCAAGCAAGAACCTTACTACCGGCCGGTCGCCGACGAGGTAACCAACTATCGGGCCGCCTACCAGGTGCGTATGCCGGTGATGCTGAAAGGCCCCACCGGTTGCGGCAAATCGCGTTTTGTCGAATACATGGCCTGGAAGCTGCAAAAGCCATTGATCAGCGTTGCCTGTACCGAAGATATGACCGCTTCGGATCTGGTCGGGCGGCATTTGCTGGATATCAACGGCACTCGCTGGCAGGACGGCCCGTTGACGGTGGCGGCGCGCATCGGCGCCATATGTTATCTCGACGAAATCGTCGAAGCGCGTCAGGACACGACCGTGGTGATCCATCCGCTGACGGATCATCGGCGCGAATTGCCGTTGGAGAAGAATGCGGAGATGGTGCGGGCGCACGAGGATTTCCAGCTGGTGATCTCTTACAACCCCGGCTATCAGTCGTTGATGAAGGACTTGAAGCAATCCACCAAACAGCGTTTTGGCGGCATCGACTTCGACTATCCCGCGGCCGATACCGAGGCCGAGATCGTCGCGCATGAGGGCGGGGTCGATCTCGAAACGGCGCAGCAGCTGGTCCGGGTCGGTGCCAGCTCGCGTAATTTGAAGGGGCACGGTCTGGACGAGGGGATGTCGACCCGGCTGCTGATTTATGCGGCGCAGCTAATCGCGCAAGGCGTGGCGCCGACAAGCGCCTGCCGCATGGCGCTGGTAACCCCGCTCAGCGACGATCCCGACATGCGCGATACCCTGTACGCCGCGGTCGATACCTATTTCTAAGCGGTGGTAATCGGGATGATATCCGGGATACAGGATAGAGCGTTACGATCTCAGGCGTTAAAGCGTCGTTCTCGCATTGTCCCGTCATTCCCGCGTAAGCGGGATCCCGGTAATGGCGTAACCCAGACAAAATCCCCGCCCCCGCGGGGATGACCCTGCCCAGGCATGCACCCCGAACTCGCCGAATACCTGGAATGTATCGAAGAGGAGGACCTCAAACAGCGCGAGCTGATCGAAGCCTCTTACCTCGATGCCCAGCGCGTCATGTCGCCGCAGGGTCTGGAAAACTATCTGGTCGGAATCAAGGCCATGTGTACCCTGGGCAAGGGTCAGGACCTGGTGTTGACCTATGTGCAGGAAATGCCGGTGGTGGTGAAGGAAGTGGGCGAGGACATCCTGCCCGATGCAATCGAGGCGATCATGAAATTGGCATCGCTGACTTCCAGCGCCGTCATCACCCTGATTCTCGCCAACCTGCCGCTGGCGGCGACCCGTCTGGGCGATGCCGACCTGCTGCGGGGATATCTCAAACTGGTGCATCAGCTGGCCGGCAAGGCGCCGCGCGGTTTACGCCCGATGATGGAGGCTTTGAGCAAGTTGCTTTCTAAACTGACGCTGGGCGGACTCAGACGCTGGGCCCATTGGGGCGCGCAAGCCTATCAGCGCGATATCGAAGGGCAATCCGACTACTTTTCCTTGCGCACCGAAACCTCGAAATCAGTGTTGCAGCGCGAACGCCGCGGCACCCTGTTCGTCGATAACCACCGCAAACTGAATTTTTACCTGCGGGCCTTATGGGGCCGCGCTTTTTTCATGCGCCCGACCGCCGGCGATTTCGAGAACCGCCAGGGCAGCAAACCTTTCATCGGCCGTTATCTGGTGCATTTGCCGGACGCCTTCGATGAGGTCGGTGCCATCGGGGGCATCGATGTCTACCGCGCGGCAGCGGCGCATGCCGCCGCGCATGTCGTCTACACCGAACGCGCGCTCGAAGCTTCCAGTTTAAGTCCCGCTCAGTGTTGCTTCGTCGAAATTTTTGAGGATGCCCGCATCGAGTATCTCGCCTACCGGCGATTTCCGGGGCTGCGGCGGCTGTGGCTTGGGTTCTTCGAACACGCGCTGGAGGCCGAGCCGGCGACACGAGATGCGACCGTCGATGCCATGCTGCGTCTGGGTCGCGCGCTGCTGGATTCCGACTACCGCGACCGGGAATCCTGGATCGATGCCACCGCGGCGGATTTTCGGGAGCGGCTCGAACAGGATGCATCCAACCCGGAGGACTCGCGTCGCTTCGGTCTCGAGGCTTTCGAACGGGTCAGCCGGCAGCAGGCGATTCCTGCGCTGTCCGTGCTGCAACACGCGTTAATCGCCTACCGCGACGATAACCGCTATCTGTGGGCTTTCGACGAGGACGGTTTTGCCGGGAAAGATTCGGAAGCCGTGCCCTGGCGCCAGCCGACCCTGCGCAAACGGGTCAGCCTGATGGAAATGATTAATGAAATCGACTCCGAGCTGGAAGACGGCAGCCCTCAAGAAGTCTGGGTGTTGCCGACCGAATTGTTTCCCTATGAAGATCACGGCGTCAGCTATAACGAGTCGGAGGGAGTGGAACCCTTGTCGGAGCCGTTTCATTATGATGAATGGGATTATCAGGTACAGTTGGCGCGCCCCGAGTGGACTACGGTGATAGAGCACCGCCAGTCCCGGGCCGATCCCGAAGACATGGATCGGATTTTGGAAAAACACAAACCGATAGCCAGCCGGATCAAACATTTAATCGACGCGCTGCAGCCGCAGGGAATCGTGCGCAAGCGGGGTTTCGAGGATGGCGACGAACTCGATATCGACGCCGCGGTGCGTGCCATGATCGATATCCGGCGCGGTATCATGCCCGATCCGAGGGTCAATATCCGCATTACCCGACACTTGCGCGACCTGTCGATGATCCTATTGCTGGATTTGTCGGCTTCGACCAATGATCGCATCGGGCCCTTGACGGAACAAGACGAGGGATACCTGCAGCAGCCCAGCATTCTCGAGCTGACGCGCGAGGCCAGCGGGCTGCTGTCCTGGGCGGTGGATTCGATCGGCGACAATTACGCGGTCCATGGATTTGCTTCCGACGGCCGTCATGATGTGCAGTATTATCGCTTCAAGGATTTTGACCAATCCTACGACGATGACAGCAAGGCCAGGCTCGCCGGGATGAAGGGTGGGTTGTCGACCCGCATGGGCGCGGCCTTGCGGCACGCCGGTTATCATCTGGGGCAGCAGAGCAGCCGCAAGCGTCTGATATTGCTGCTCACCGATGGCGAACCCGCCGATATCGACGAGCGCGACCCGCAATATCTGCGCCAGGATACCAAACACGCGGTCGAGGAACTCGCCGCGAGGGGCATCCATAGCTACTGCCTGACGCTGGATCCGCAAGCCGATAACTACGTGTCGCGTATTTTCGGCGACAACAATTACGCGATCGTCGACCATATCGAGCGCCTGCCCGAGCGGTTGCCGAAGGTTTTTTCCGCATTGACGACCTAGGGACTGTCAACACAACGCTTAGGGGGCCTTATCTTGGGAATAAATGGTTGCCGTCGATGGGTATCCGCATGGTGATAACCGTCGCTAATGCAAAAAAATAGTAAATATAGCTATAGGGTTATTACATTCGCATTCATGTTTTGTTAATTTTGCAGGCTTTAAACTCGAGCTTCTCCGATTAACACACACTAATACGAGGTTATCATGAGACTTACCGCATTAATCGCCATCCTAGCCCTTACCGGCCTGATCAGCACGCCTTCGCAGGCGGGAGACGCCGGCGCTGGCGCGAGTGCCTTCATGGCCAAGGGCTGCGTAGGTTGCCACGGCGCCGCGGGAAAAAAACCGATCGTCCCCACCTATCCCATAATAGGCGGTAAACCGGAAGCCTTTATCGCCGCCGAACTCAACAAATTTCGTTCAGGCGAGCGCAATAACCCGATCATGATGCCGATGGCGGCGGGCCTGAACGACGCCGATGTCGCCAATCTCGCGGCTTATCTGGCGACCCAGTAAAAACCGTAGCTCCCCTCGAACGCTGGCGATGTTAACTCGTTGTAACGGCAATCAAGCTGAGAAACCAGAGCGGGGCAAAGCCATCGATGTCGAACGTTTCAGACTGATCCTGTTCGACCTCGATGGCACTTTGGTCGATAGCGTGCCGGACCTGGCCTGGTGCGGCAACGCGATGCTGGAACAGCTCGGCATGCCGCCGCGGGATTTGGCGGCGGCCCGCGCCTGGGTCGGCAACGGTGTCGAGCGGTTCGTCAAGCGTTTTATCAGCGGCGACATGGATGGCGAGCCAGAGGCAGCTGTTTTTAATCGCGGACTCGAGATCTTCAATCGTCTATACGCCGATAATGTGAGCCGCCGCAGTGTTGTCTATCCCGGGGTCGGCGAAGCCTTGCAAAAATTCTCCGGGATGGAAATTCACCTGGCCTGCGTTACCAACAAACCCGAGCCATTTACCTCCGATCTGATCGCGGCGATGGGGTTGGCGCCTTTTTTTGAACTGGTTGTCGCCGGGAATACGACCAGCCGCAAGAAACCCGACCCGATGCCGCTACACTACGCGGCGGACCACTTCGGGCTGGAATACGCGGCATGTTTAATGGTGGGCGACTCGAGCAACGACGTCAGTGCCGCGCGTGCGGCCGGGTTTTCGGTCGTATGCGTACCCTACGGATACAACCACGGTATCTGCATCAGCGAATCCAGCCCCGATCTCATTGTCGATAGCTTAGAACAATTAGCCGATCTATTCGTCTGAGGGGGCTGTAATGAATCTGAACCGAAGAGAGTTTATCCGCTTAATGGGATTGGCCGGGGCCGCCGGTATTTTCCCGGCTGCGGGATATGCGGCCGCCGACAACGATGCCAAAATTTACGATATGCCGGCCTTCGGCAATGCGCGTGTGCTGCATTTTACCGACTGTCATGCGCAATTGAATCCGATCTACTTCCGCGAACCCAATGTCAACCTGGGGGTAGGCGCCGCCTTCGGCAAAGCGCCGCATCTGGTGGGTAGTAAACTGCTGAAGCGGTTCGGCATTCCCGGCGGCGGTATCGATGAGCACGCTTATACTTACCTGAATTTCGAAGAAGCAGCCCGTTTGTTCGGCCAGGTCGGCGGTTTCGCTCATTTGTCGACGCTGGTCAAGAAACTGCGCGCGGAATACGCGCCGGGGCGTTCTCTGCTACTCGACGGCGGCGATACCTGGCAGGGTTCGGGCACGTCCTACTGGACCCGCGGGCGCGATATGGTCGGAGCCTGCAACCTGCTCGGCGTCGATATCATGACCGGGCATTGGGAGTTTACCTATTTGGCGTCCGAGGTTCTCGACAACGCCGAGATTTTCGACGGCGAGTTCGTCAGCCAAAATTGCCGGGTCAAGGAAGACGCGCTGTTCGATTATGAACTCGCCGACCTCGGCGACTTCAACGAGGATACCGGGCACGTATTCAAGCCTTATACCATTCGCGAAATGGGCGATTTACGTATTGCCGTGGTCGGTCAGTCATTCCCATATACGCCGATCGCCAATCCACAGCGTTTCATTCCGGACTGGACCTTCGGAATCAACGAGGACGACATGCAGGAAATCGTCGACCAGGCGCGTGACGAGGAAAAACCGGATGGTTTGATTCTGTTGTCGCATAACGGTATGGATGTCGATTTGAAAATGGCATCGCGCGTCACCGGTATCGACGCGATTTTCGGCGGTCATACCCACGATGGCGTGCCCGGCGCGATCCCGGTCTCGAATTCGGCCGGTAAGACGCTGGTTACCAATGCCGGTTCGAACGGTAAATTCCTCGGCGTCATGGACATGGATTATAAGGGCAAGAAGTTGCGGGACTTTCGCTATCGCCTGTTACCAGTGTTTTCCAACCTGCTGCCGGCGGATGCCGAAATGAGCGCATATATCTCGCAGGCACGCAAACCGTATCTCGGCAAGCTGCGCGAAGAGCTCGCCGTCGCCGAAGATCTGCTGTACCGTCGCGGTAACTTTAACGGCAGTTTCGATCAAGTGATTTGCGACGCGCTGCGTTTCGAGGGCGATGCCCAGATATCGCTGTCACCCGGATTTCGTTGGGGCACCACGGTGTTGTCGGGGCAGACGATCACGATGGAACATGTTATGGATCAAACCTGCATTACCTACCCCGAAACCTATGTACGTGAAATGACCGGGGAAAATATCAAGCTCATCCTGGAAGATGTCGCCGATAACCTGTTCAACCAGGATCCCTATTATCAGCAGGGCGGGGACATGGTGCGCCTTGGCGGGCTCGATTACAGTATCGATCCCCAGGCCGGCGCCGGCGCGCGCATCTCGGATATGCAGTTGGATGACGGCAGCCCGATTGACGCCACCAAGAGTTATAAGGTCGCCGGCTGGGCGACGGTGGGTTCGCAATCTCCGGGTGCGCCGATTTGGGATGTCGTTGCCGATTATCTGCGGCGCGAAGACACCGCGCGCATCCGCAAGCTGAATACGCCGAAACTGAAGAATGTCAGCGGCAACCCCGGAATGGCATAGTCACGCACTGGCTGCGGCGATTTCCCACCGGCGCCAAGATCGATCTACTTCTGGGTTCTGCGCGCGGCATAAGCGGAATAGCCCAGCGCAGCGCAGCGCGCCGGTTCAAGTTTTCCGCGAACTCCTCGGCGTGCAGTTTGACCGATTTCAGGCTCCCCGACCTTTTGCCGGTAATCGCTGAATCGCCTTCCCCGATAGTGTATTGGTACCAGTTTTCATCGGTTACTCCTGGCGGGGGTTCGATTTTCTCGATACTGGTGACATGAAAATGTCGTTCGAGCGATTTTTCAGTTTCGTCAGACACGTTATCTACCTTTTTAATTCGCTCTCGCGATCGGGCGCTGGTGCGGGTTGGCACGGCGTCGCCGACGATTTTGGCCCCGCATTTCACAATGGCGGGCTTCGATTTTCGTTGTTCCAAGTGAGTCGTATCCGGCGACGACCTGTTGCGGTATCCTACGCTTGATCAGTCGTTCGATGTCTCTTAACTGTTTCAATTCCTCACCGCAAACCAGCGAGATGGCCTGGCCGGCGCGGCCGGCGCGCCCGGTGCGGCCGATGCGATGGACGTAGTCCTCGGCAACATTCGGCAGTTCGAAATTGACCACGTGGGGCAATTGTTCGATATCCAGGCCGCGGGCGGCGATATCGGTGGCGACCAGCACCTGGAGCTTGCCTATTTTGAAATCGGCTAGCGCCCGGGTACGCGCGCCCTGGCTTTTGTTGCCGTGAATCGCGGCGGCCTTGATGCCGTCGGTAATCAGCTGCTTCGTCAGCCGATTGGCGCCGTGTTTGGTGCGCCCGAAAACCAGCACCTGTTGCCAATTGTTGGAACCGATCAGGAAAGAAAGCAATTCACGCTTACGGCCTTTATCGACCGGATGCACGATTTGATCGATGATGTCGACTGTCGTGTTGCGTCGCGCGACTTCTACCCGAGCGGGTGAATTTAACAAGCCATCGGCGAGTTTTTTAATCTCGTTTGAAAAAGTGGCGGAAAACAGCAAGGTCTGTTTTTGCTTGGGCAGCATCGCCAGCAGTTTGCGGATATCGTGGATGAATCCCATATCCAACATGCGGTCGGCTTCGTCCAGCACCAGCAGTTCGACTTTCGACAAGTCCGCCGAGCGCTGACCGACGTGATCCAGTAATCGTCCCGGGGTGGCGACCAGAATATCGACCCCGCGAACGAGTTTCTGTTTTTGTGGATTGATGCTGACCCCGCCAAATACTGCGGTCGACTTCAGCGGCAGCCATTTGCCATAGGCCTCGATACTCTGGGTGACCTGGGCCGCCAATTCGCGGGTCGGAGTTACGATCAGCGCGCGGATCGGACGCCGGCCTTGCCCCTGTTTTTGGGAGGCGCACAGTCGCTGCAATATCGGCAGGGTAAAACCGGCAGTTTTACCGGTTCCGGTCTGGGCGCTGCCCATTCTGGGCGCTGCCCATCATATCCCGGCCTTTCAGGATCAATGGGATAGCCTGCCGCTGGATGGGCGTGGGTATGCTGTATCCTTTGTCGGATACGGCACGGATTAACTCGGCCCTGAGGCCAAGGGATTCAAATGACATGGATTATTGTTCTCCAGAAATCGACCCGCAAAACACAACTGGCGTGAGTGAGCGGTCAGGGCAGATTTTCGTGTGTTAATAAGCAGGAAATCGGGAGGGATTACCGTATAAATGGCGGCACAGACCGATAGGTACCGAAAAGATAACGCAATGATACACGAATACTCGCCAAAAAGGTGATCTATCTTGAAAAGAGTTGCCGTCGACGGGTCAGGGTTTAGTCGTCCACGCGTATTTTCTACACAAATCTAGTCGTCCAGCGGTGCCGCGGCGCGATGATTCTGTTCGATATCATATCGGGCTTGACGGAGAAAATTAGTCAAATTTCTAGTGTTCCAGGGCTAGGCGGCTGGGCGAATATTTTGCTTTATCTTGGTGGAATTGGAAAACAGGGTGTTAATTCTTTCTAAACTTAAGGTGACATGGTCCAATAGATTGATACCACCCAGTTAAGAGATAATGAAACTTAACTGAGGTAACGATTAATGACAACGAGAAAGAAATATTCGAAAGAATTCAAACTGGACGCAGTCAGTCT
>Ga0126326_1000244_pt1 | contig 21023 bp, 22 predicted proteins | sample InaspJWI67metaG_FD_94485 | JGI IMG/M metagenome (GOLD analysis project Ga0126326, IMG submission 94485) | Marine gutless worms symbiont microbial communities from Oahu, Hawaii - Inanidrilus sp. 1 OAHU.JWI-67 metaG | ecosystem: Host-associated > Annelida > Digestive system > Unclassified | place... | reverse complement strand
TCACCTATTACAACTTTGCTCGACTACATTCCACATTGGGATATCAGAGTCCCATGGAATATGAGAAAGAACCATTTTTAAAAGTAGCTTAACGGAGTGTCCGTTTTTACTTGACCATTACATACTCTTACAATAAAACCTAAACATACAATTAACTTGTCAGCTATTCTATTCTTGGCAGCTTTCATTCTTGGAACAATTCCCATATTGTTCGCCGCCGTACAACCATGGGTGTGGTCCGTTTATACAATGTGCATTTTCGCTGCCTTTCTAATTCTTCTCTGGCAATCACGCAGCAACAGGATCTCTGTGCCGAGCTGGATCTTTATTCTTTCCATTGGTACATTTTTTGTTATCACGTTGTTTCAGCACCTGCCGCTGCCCCCTAATATTTTATCGTTTCTCAGCCCATTCCGATTTCGAGTGCTGAACGAATCCTGGGCGATCATCGACAAACCGCTATCCTGGCAGCCGCTTAGTTATTCACCGCTAAATTCCATGGCCTGGTGGACGTTTTTGCTAAGCCTGGTCATGTTTTTTATTGTTTTCCGGAAATGTTGCGCGTCACGCAGAACTCTGAAATTCTTTATCTGGATCATGCTGGGCGTGGCAACTATAGAAGCCTTATACGGTCTTATCCAAGCTCTAATTCCAACACTTGGCGCCCTGTGGGTAGACTATTATCAATCCGCTTTGGGCAATGCACGGGGTACTTATATCAACCGTAACCACTTTGCCGGTTTCATGGAGTTGGTATGGCCAATAGGGCTAGGATTCGCTCTTGCACAGGGAAGGTGGCAGAAGGAAATGCGCTTTAAGGATTTTTTAGATTCAGACCGGCCATATCAGCAGTTTTTGTTATCTTTGACAGTCATGATTATGCTGCTAGCCCTTCTTTTTTCCAGGTCGCGGGCAGGGATTCTGGGAGCTTTTATCGGGTTCATGACCTTTGTGCTCTTGATGCGAACCGGCAGCAGGAGATTGCCGGCCAGGCTCTGGGTGATAATCGGTGCGATTGTCGTATTAATAACTTATTTCAGTTCCAAAATCGGTGTTGACCCTATTATCGGGAGATTTTTAATGACCAGCGAAGAAATTCCACGCCTTGATCGCTGGCATGACAGCCTGGTTATCTTAAAGGATCATCCGCTCGGAATCGGCCTGGGAGCATTCAAACTGGTTTATCCTGTCTATAAGGTATCAACGATTTCAGATACGGTTGCCCGCTATGCTCACAATGACTATCTGCAGCTAGTGGTGGAGGCTGGGTGGGTCGGGTTTCTGGCGTTGGTAGGGGGATTTGCATTTTTCATGATGAAAAGTATCCGTAAGGTGAGGAAATTACAAATCCATGACGATCCTTTGCGTTTCTTCCTTGCAGTTGGTGCATTGAGTGGCCTGGTTTCTATGGCATTTCACAGCTTTTTTGATTTTAACCTGCATATGCCGGCGAATTGTGTATATTTTGTGACGTTGATTGCAATTGTGCATATCTGCCTTTTCGAGAAGAAAAATAGACACAGACCCACACAGACCCACACGGATTTGGAAAATAAATAAAAATAATTTGCCACGGACACACAAAGACAAACACGAACCTGAAAAATGGTACTGATAATTGACCACAGACTCACACAGATACACACAGACATACGGACTTAAAAAATATTACCTATGTGATAAGAGGTGCGGTATTTGAAGTAAATCGAGTGCTTGGTGCCGGTTTTCTTGATAAATTTTACGCACCCCAAAGCCCAAATAAAGCGCTTCGCAATGTAGTAAATTCGTAATAGTCTGTCTCTATTCGTGTGGATCTGTGGTCAACATAAAATGAAGCCCAATTATATGTCTGTGTTTGTCTGTGTGAGTCTGTGGCTGATATCATTATGATTGATTTACACTGCCATATCCTCCACGGCATCGACGACGGCTCTAAATCCATGGAACAAAGCCTTGAGATGGCCCGTGTTTTCCAACAGGCCGGATACCAGCAGGTGGTGGCCACTCCCCATACTGTTCCCGGAACAACCTGGATGCCTGCTCCCGCAACCATTCGAGAACGCGTAGCTGAACTTACTCAGGCCCTCCGAGATCAGGGCACTCAACTGACCGTCCTGCCGGGCGCGGAAATTGCGTTGCACCCGCAGGTACCTGAACTTTTAGATGACGATATGATTCAATCCCTGGCCGAAACTTCATTCGTATTGATCGAGCCCCCTTTCCAGCGCCTGCCCCTGGGTTGGGAACAAGTCTTTTTTGAATTGAAATCAAAAGGGTACACACCTCTTTTAGCACATGCAGAGCGTTGCGAACAGCTCACCTACAAGCAGGAGCTTTTCGAAGAACTCATATCAATTGGGATATATTTGCAGGTTAACTGGGGCAGCTTTCTTGGGTACAATGGTAGCAAGGCCAAAAAAACAGCCCGTTATTTGGCATCCAAGGGATACATTCATTGTCTTGCGACTGACAGTCACAGGCCGGATAAAAGGCACGCGGGTATTAGCCTGCATGCAGCAGCAGATGTGGAAGAACTTATAGGTCCGCAGAATTTTGACCTTTTGGCACGGAAAAATCCTTTGCGGGTGCTGCGGGATGAACCGCTGGTTGATATGGCTGCGAAGGAGATCAAAACTGAGGCGAAGAGGCGACGGAGGTGGGCAATCTTTTAAAGCTAGTTTTGCCACAGACACACACGGACACACACGGACTCGGGAAAGGATACAGATAATTAGCCACAGACGCACACGGACACACATGGACACGGAATTAAATGATGTCACTTATGTGATAAATGGTGCGGTGTTTGAAGTAAATCGTGTGCTTGGTGCCGGTTTTCTTGATAAATTTTACGCACCCCAAAGCCCCCAAATAAAGCGTTTCGTAATGTAAACTCATAAATGTCCGTGTGTGTCAGTGTGGGTCTGTGGCTAATAAAAATCTACAATCATGAATGGAGCAATAATTAATATCTTCTCAAAATGCTTTATAACTTTAGCTCTTATCTGCTTAGGCGCATGGCTGGTGCACTTCACCTGGCTGGAGCGACAAGTTCATTACAAAACTTACACTTTTAGCGCCGAAGAAGGCAAGCGACTTAAATCATTTTCAGAAGCCCAGTATGCTTTTGGCCGTCAGGCCTGGATGGCGCTTGATGCGGCAGCAGCAGCCGAGTACTTTCGCCAGGCGGTATCTCAAGATTTGCTGTACATCGGAGCATGGCTCAGATTAGCCGAAGCCGAAGCATCATTGGGAAATTATGACAATGCCCGGGCTATCCTGGCGTTCACGGATAGCTTGGTTGCAAATGTCTACCGCTGGAAATGGCCTCAGATGCTGCTGGCCCGCGAGCTGGGGATGGAAGATATTTTCTTCCGTAACATCAACTATATGATCGCACACGAAAAAAAAGTTCAGGATACCCTCCAGCTGCTGGATGGCCACCTCGAAGGTGATGTGGCGAACGTAGTCAAAGTGCTGCATCACGATAATCTATCACCTTATCTCAATTGGCTGATGCGCTGGAAGCGAATTGACGATACTTATCCGGTATGGCGCAAAATGGCCGGAATCGGTAAGCCGGATCTGGATATTATCCATCGATATGTCCATTTTCTCGTTGTACACAATCGCATCAGAAAAGCTGAGCAGATTTGGCAGCCGTACAGCGGCTCGAACGGTATAACCAACGCTGGTTTTGAAGCGGAAGTTACCCGACTGGGTTTTGATTGGCGGTTTTGGAATGACACAAAGGACCTGTGGGAGATCCAACGGGTTAAAACACCTATTCGTGAAGGATCGCATGCTCTTGAGGTTTCCTATGCCGGCCGGGGAAACATATCATTCCATCATCTATATCAAATTGTTCCGGTAGAGCCGCGAAATTCCTACCGCTTATCCTACGCGTGGCGCAGCTGGCGGGTCACCACCGATCAGGGGCCTTTTGTAGAGATTTATGGCTATAATCGCAAGGGAATATACTACAAAGGTCCAATGATTAATGGAACTAAAGATTGGCAGACTGAGATGATTGAATTTATTCCTCCCAAGGGATGTGAGGCCGTGGTTGTCCGGTTGCGCCGCAAACCCAGTCGCCGCTTTGATTCGAAGATTTCCGGAACAGTATGGCTCGATGATTTTCGGCTGGAGAAGATAAGGCCATTATCCGCTGATTCCACTGACTAAACCAATCCGTAGATTACGCAGATTTCCGCAGATTAAACTCTTTTAGCCACGGACGCACATAGACACATACGGACCTAGATGAAGGATAAAAAAATTAGCCACAAACACACACGGACACACTCAGACAAAAATATAGGGAATGTCTGTGTCTTTCTTTGTGCGTCTGCCTGCCCCGTAGGTAGGAACTATCGTACTGGGGTGGCTAATAATCTCTGGATAATGAATTCTTGGCATAAATTACTCATTGATGAGGTGTATGATGTCCGAGGATAGCAATATAAAGCGTGAACTCAACCGTGACCTGATACCTGCCTCCAATCACTTGCCCTCAACAGAACGCCGGGAAGCTGATTTTGGATACCCGCTTGAGGAAGAAATCCATCTTCGGGACTACCTGGACGTTATAATTCGGCGCAAATGGCTGATCATCAGCGTCCTGGCTCTAATCTTCATATCCACGCTGATACAGACCCTGAAATCGCCGAAAATTTACAAGGCATCGACAACCATCGAAATATCAGCCAGGTCTCAGAAGATTACCAAGTTCGAGGAACTCGTTAGCAATGACTTACGGACCCGGAACTTTTATGAAACTCAGATCAAACTGATTCAAAACAGGGATCTGGCCCTGCGGGTGATCGAGAAACTCGATCTGGAAAATCATCCCTTTGTGGTGGAAAGGCTATTCGGAACCGGTGACCCGGGAGCGATGTTCAAATTCAAGGGCATGCTCAAAGATATGGTAAAAAGGATTATTTCCGGCATACGAGCTAAAGAAAAGGGGATGGAAACGGTCGGCTCCAAAATCCCGGAGGATGATTTGAAACAGAGAAACCTGCTTAATTTTCTGGAGGGCAATCTGAGTGTTTCTCAAATCCGGAACTCCATGCTGATCAAAATTATTTTTACTTCATCCGACAGACAACTATCAAAGAGCTTGGCAAATGCCATTGCTGAAGAATTCATTTTATGGAAAATGGACCAGAAACTAGAAGCTTCACAAATGGCTCGAAATTTCCTGATGAAACAAATTGACTTAGAAAGGATTAACCTAGAAAAATCGGAGGAGGAATTAAATCGTTTTGCAAAACAGGCAGGCATTGTCTCCCTGGATTCCAAATTAAACAGCATCTACCGGCAACTCGAAGAATTAAATTCCGCTCTTGCGGAAGCCCAGGCCAATCTTATAGGAAAAGAGGCAGCCTACCGGCAAGCAACAAAGATCGGACCATCTTATTTGCCTCAGGTTATGGAAAGCGGGGTAATTACTGAATTAAAGAGCGAATATGCCCGTCTGCGTTCAGAGTATGAAGAGCTTACAACAACTTTTCACGGGGATTACCCGAAGGTAAAACCGCTTAAGTCTAGAATGCTCAGCCTAGCGGCCAGAATAGAAATCGAAGAAGACAAAATCTTTCAGGCCATTAAAAATGATTATCTGGCGGCGTTGAAGAAGGCTGAAACTTTACAGGTCCGAGTAGACAGACAAAAAAACTTGGCCCTGGATCTGAATGACCGGACCACTCAATACCGGATCATGGAACGGCAGGTAGAAACCAATAAAGGTATTTACGATAGCCTTCTGCAGCGCGTCAGAGAGATCGAATCTATGGTGGGAGTGACCTCCAGTGACATTCAGATTGTAGAGCCTGCTGTCCTACCGATTTCCCCGTTTAAGCTCAGAGTCAAAAGAAATCTTTTGCTCGCCATTGTTATAGGATTGTTTGCGGGAATCGGTTGCGCGTTTTTCCTGGAGTATTTTTCCGATAAAATCACCAATCCGGAAGAGATTTCCGACCGCTTTCAGATTCCCGTCCTCGGGGTGGCACCCTTGGTCAAAAACGGTGACAGTCCGATCGAGGAGACGATCATCGCCGACCCGCGTGCACCCTTTGCCGAGGCCATGCGAACCATTATGATCTCTATTCAGCTCTCGGGGTTTGGTAATCGCTCCAAAAGTTTCCTGCTCACCAGCTCCATGCCGAGTGAAGGTAAAACGACGATGGCGGTAAACCTGGCGTTGACTTTTGCCGGAGCCGGAGAAAAGGTTATCCTGATCGATGCCGATCTGCGCAAACCTCGGTTACACAAAATACTTGCTTCAGCAGACTGCAATAACCGACAGGGACTTTCCAGCTTTCTGGCTGGAATCGACGATGAATGTCATTTCTGCCATAACGGTAATACCAATCTCTGTTTTGTACCCTCTGGGATGCTTCCGCCCAACCCGGTTGAGTTGTTGGCCTCCGGGCGGTTTGAGGAGCTGATTGATTTCTTTGGACAGCAATTCGACCGAATCATCATCGATGGACCGCCGATGGTAGGTCTCGCCGATATGATTGTGCTTTCTCAGTATGTTGGGGGTGTGGTGCTGGTAAGCAGTATGGGCGAAACCACCCGTCGAGCCGTGCTTCATTTCAAGAAAAGCATGGCCAACGTGCAGGCCAACACTTTGGGATGTATCATTAATAAGGTAGATTTTTCAAGAAGATTTGGTTACTCATCCTATTATAATCAGTATTCTTACTACATCTCTGACTATACAGAAGAAAAGAAGAAGAACCGCAGAAAACTCCTTTGAAAAAACTAATCTGCAGATTACGTAGATTTCATAGACTATTAGCCACCCGGTACGATAGTTCCTACCTACAGGGCAGGCAGCACGCACACAGAAGGACACAGACTTTATCCGCAGTAACATAGATTACACAGTTGACTGAGTCTTGTAAACTTTGTGGGGTTAATTCATTGCAGATTTTTGGAGTGAAAAGGAAATCTCGTTTTCAAATTTACTGGAGAAGGATAGGCAAATATGTCAAATAGTGATAAACACAAACCACCTTCCATAGCCGTCATCGGCTCCGGTTATTGGGGTAAAAACCTCGTTCGCAACTTCCACCAGCTCGGCGCCCTCAAACTAATTTGTGACAAAAATGATCAGGTCATCAGCCGTTTCAAGGAACAATACCCGGAAATCGAAACCTGCTTTGCGTTTCATGACATCCTAAATCGAGACGACATCACAGGTGTTGTCATCGCCACACCGGCAGAAACCCATTACACCCTGTCCCGCGAGGCGCTCTTGGCCGGGAAGCATGTATACGTCGAAAAACCCATGGCGCTTTTAGAGAAAGAGGGGCAGGAGCTTGTACAGATATCACAGGATATGAATCATGTATTCATGGTCGGACACCTGCTGCAGCATCATCCGGCCTTTGTAATACTCAAAGCGTTGGCTCGAAATGGTGAGCTCGGCCGCATCAATTATATATATTCAAACCGTTTGAATTTGGGTAAAATTCGCCGTGAAGAAAATATCCTCTGGTCCTTTGCTCCGCATGACATTTCCATGATTCTTGCATTAGCTGGTGACGAACCGGAAAGTGTCTATGCCACCGGCGGGAACTACCTTCATAGGAAAATCGCCGATGTCACTACGACCCATCTGGAATTTCCATCCGGGCTGAGAGCCCACATCTTTGTTTCCTGGTTGCATCCTTTCAAGGAACAGAAACTGGTGGTTGTTGGAGACAAAAAGATGGCTGTGTTTGATGACGCCCAACCCTGGCCGGACAAGCTGCTCCTGTACCCTCACGAAATAAAATGGCAAGACAATATACCAGTCCCCACCAAAGCAGATCCCGAGCGATTGGAAATTCCAGAGAATGAACCCTTGCGATTGGAATGCGAGCATTTCCTGGGTTGCCTATCAAATGGCACCAAACCACTCACAGACGGCAACGAAGGCCTTCGCGTCCTCAAAATCCTAAATGCCTCCCAGCGCTCCTTAGACAAAAATGGTTGCAAAATTTCCCTTAACAGTAAGTTGGACTCTGAACTCCGATCTCAAACTTCTGACCCACGATCTCTAAGCTTCAAGCCCCAAGCTCCAAGCCCTGAGCTCCATGCTCATAGCTCATACTTCGTTCACGAGACAGTATCCATAGATGAAAATATCACTATCGGCCGAGGCACAAAAATTTGGCACTTTTGCCACATTCTATCCGGTTCAAAAATCGGAGAGAATTGCAGCATCGGCCAGAATGTGGTTGTTGGGCCAGATGTCACGATCGGAAATGGCTGTAAAATTCAAAACAACGTTTCCGTTTTCCAGGGCATCACATTAGAAGATAGCGTGTTCTGTGGCCCGTCCATGGTGTTTACAAATATTTACAATCCGCGGGCAGAAATCCGAAAGATGGATCAGGTCCGCCCTATCCTGGTCAAAAAAGGAGCAACTCTCGGCGCCAACTGCACCATAGTGTGTGGAACTACCATCGGCCGGTATGCCTTCGTCGGAGCCGGCGCGGTGGTAACTGAAAACGTTAAGGATCATGCGCTGGTTGTGGGGAACCCGGCCAGACAGATCGGATACATGTGTATTTGTGGAGAACGCATTAATAGTGACCTGGTATGTAGTGAATGCAAAAAACAATATAGAAAGATAAATAATGGGTTACTTGAATTGTAGATTTGATTTAAGCTTTAATCCTAATTTCTTTTGAAAGGAGGTTAGAGATGTCAATTTTTATTATTGCTGAAGTCGGTATTAATCATAATGGTGATGTTGAAATTGCAAAACAATTAATCGATGTGGCCAAAATAGCCGGCGCAGATGCTGTTAAATTCCAAAAGAGGACTATTGATCTGGTATATAAAAAGGAAATGCTCGATTCACCTCGCGAAAGTCCTTGGGGTACTACGCAGCGGGCGCAGAAAGAGGGTCTTGAATTCGGTTTGGATGAGTATAAAGAGATTGATGCATACTGCAAGGAAAGAGGAATTGAGTGGTTTGCATCGGCATGGGATCTTGAGAGTAAGATATTTTTGCGGCAGTTCGATTGTAAATACAACAAGATTGCTTCCGCGATGATTGTTTATGAAGACCTGCTCAGGGAAGTGGCGTCAGAAAAGAAGCACACATTTATCTCGACAGGGATGACGGAATTTAATGAGATTGATCATGCTGTGGAAATATTCAGGGACGCGGGTTGTCCCTTTGAGCTTATGCATTGTGTATCGACTTATCCGATGGAAGATGAGGATGCAAATTTAAACCGCATTAAAACGCTCCGTGACCATTATAAATGCAATGTAGGATACAGCGGGCACGAGGTGGGCCTGGCAGTTTCATATGCGGCGGCAGCGCTTGGAATTACTTCATTAGAGCGTCATATCACGCTTAATCGTGCCATGTATGGTTCCGATCAGGCTGCATCAGTTGAACCTATTGGGTTTCTTCAACTGGTTGGCGCTGTGAGAAAGATTGAGAAAGCAATGGGAAACGGAGGTATGGTTATAAATGATAAAGAAATCCCGATTGTTAAGAAACTTCGTGCACATATTCCCTTTGAGTCTCATAAATAACGGTGACGATTCATGCTCTGGCAATTATTGAAAACGGATCTTTTTACTTCTTTGATAACTAAACGATGAATCAAATTGGCATCATGCAGGGTAGATTGTCTGTACCAGTTGGAGGTAGGATACAAGCCTTTCCGTGGGGGAGTTGGAAAGAAGAATTTTACAGAGCAAGTGATTGTGGATTCGATTTAATTGATTGGATCATTGAAGCCCATCGCATTGACGAAAACCCCCTCCTTACTGACGATGGTGTAAAAAAAATCAAGAAATTGCAAGCAGAAACCGGTGTTGAAGTAAGCGTAGTTTGCGCAGATTATTTCATGGATTGTCCGCTCTTGCGCTGCTCAGATAATGAGCTTAAACAGCGCATGGATTTTTTTATTTTGCTGCTTAACAGGTTAAATGACGTTGGCATATCATATTTAGAAATGCCTTTTGTGGATAATTCGGCGATTCACAGCCAGGAGGAATTGAATCGGCTTATCGAAATTATGGGACCTTTGCTGGAAAGAGCCCGCAGAGCAGGCGTAACTCTGGCTTTTGAGACCTCATTGTCTCCTGATATGTTTCGTTCATTTCTTCTTGAAATGAATCATCCTGCGGCATGGGCCAATTATGATATGGGAAACAGTGCCTCCCTAGGGTATGAACCTGCTGAAGAAATAAAGGCCTATGGCCAGCATATAGTTACAGTTCATGTCAAAGACAGAGTTTTGGGGGGAGGCACTGTAGCGCTCGGGACTGGAGATACTGATTTTGATACATGTTTTTCCATGCTGACCGGTTTGGGATATAATGGACCTTATATCTTACAGGTTGCCCGTGGGGATGATGAAATCTCATGGTGTAAAAAGAATAAGGAATTCATCATGAAATATCTTTTAAAGAGGGATTGATTCTGGACTTACGGTTGCAAGATAAGGTTGTATTTGTCGCCGGATCCAGCAGGGGCATTGGCAAGGCTATCGCCGAAGGATTTGCGAAAGAAGGTTCCAAGGTGGTTGTTACCGGAAGAGATGAAACTTCACTGGAAAAAACCGTGCAAGGTCTTAGGAGAAAATTCCGTCCTGAGAATATTTTGGGACTTCCAGGTGATCTTGCTCAGACAGAAAATATCAAGAAGCGCTTGGGTCAAACCCTAACGACATTCAAGAAGTTGGATATCGTTGTTGGAAATATTGGCAGCGGAAGAGGCAAACCTGGATATGACTTGGCGGATTCAGAATGGCAAAGATTTATGAATATAAATCTCATGACCAATATCAGAGTGGCACGGGAGTGCATCCCCCACCTTATAAAGAATCGCGATGGCGCCATCATTTTCACGGCTTCCATAGCCGGGATAGAAACACTGGGAGCGCCTGTTGCCTATGAAGCAGCCAAGGCCGCGATTATTTCTTCAGCCAAGAACCTCTCATATGAATTAGCGCGCTACAACATTCGAGTCAACTGCGTTGCTCCCGGCAATATCATGTTTTCTGGGAGCATTTGGGATCTGAAGCTTAAAAAAGATAAAAAGGCGACAATGGACTACATTAAATCGAACGTACCATGCAAACGACTTGGGACACCGGAAGAAATCGCAAACATTGTGGTCTTCCTTGCATCTGATCGCGCCTCTTTTGTTACCGGTGCCTGTGTGGTTGCAGATGGAGGGCAAACCAGAGGTTTTTAAAGATAATGAGCAGCGCAGCATTAAATAGATTTCAACTTGACAATCGAGTAGCCATCATTACGGGGGGAGCTGGTCTTCTTGGTGTTCAGCATGCAGAGGTCATTGCCGAGGCTGGAGGAATTCCCATACTTTTCGACATCAACGGTGAGGTCGCCGTAACTAGAGCCCATGAGATAGCTGAGAAATATAAAGTAAAATGTAAGGGTGTAGAAGTGGACATTTCAAATCCCGAAGCTTTGAGTAAAGTCTTTGACGATATCATTGCAGAACACATGCATGTTCATATACTAATCAACAATGCCGCGAATGATCCCAAAGTGGATACTCAAACATCACTAACTTGGAGCCGCCTTGAGAATTTCACGATAGAGATGTGGCAGAAAGATATGGCCGTGGGACTTTACGGCGCCTTTTTATGCAGTCAGATAATTGGCAGTCACATGGCCCGTCACGGCGATGGGGTCATTTTAAATATTGCATCCGATTTGGCGGTAATAGCACCGGATCAACGAGTTTACCGTCAGGCAAATCTCTCAAGGAATGAGCAACCAGTCAAACCGGTGACCTATTCCATAATAAAACATGGAATTATCGGACTGACAAAATACCTTGCCACCTACTGGGCTGATAAAAATGTTCGCGTTAATGCTCTTTCTCCCGGAGGAATCTATAATAATCAGCCGGAGGAATTTGTTGAAAGACTGACCCATCTGATACCGATGGGCCGAATGGCCAGAATTGAGGAGTACAAGGCCGCTGTCCTATTCCTGGTATCTGATGCATCTTCATATATGACAGGAGCCAATCTTGTTGTAGATGGAGGCCGGACATGCTGGTAGATATAAGGTCGATGGCAATTGAAAACGACTACCCGGATCTTCGACTTCGATCCCGATAGGCCTCAAAACGAGAAGATTAATAGGACAGGCAATATAACTATGAATCATAAAAAAATGCCCATTGCTGAGAAGCTCGGGGCGTAAATTGCTTTTGAATCTCATCGAAAACGCTGACGCTTATGGCAGGTATTGTTGCAGTAATCCCCGCACGTTCAGGATCCAAAGGCGTTGTTGACAAAAATATCAAGTTATTAGCCGGAAAGCCGCTGATCGCCTATAGCATTGCGGCAGCATGGCTGACAAATAGCATTGATCGCATAATTGTGTCAACGGATTCCGAGGAGTACGCTGATATTGCACGTGAGTATGGTGCTGAAGTCCCCTTTCTGAGGCCTGATGCGATTTCCAGAGATTCCAGTACAGACTACGAATTTGTCAGGCATTTACTGGATTGGATGAAGGAAAATGAGGGGTATCGGCCCAAATATCTTGTTCACTTGCGGCCAACAACACCTTTGCGTGATCCAAGGTTCATTGATGCGGCCATTGAACAAATGAATCAGGATGACAGTGCTACTGCTTTACGCTCTGTGCATGAGATGTCAGAATCGGCATATAAGGCATTTGAAATAGAAATAGACTATTTGAAATCTTTTGCGTCCGGTTCTTTTGATTTAGAGGCATCCAATGCTCCCCGTCAAAAATTTAAGAAAACCTTCCAGGCGAATGGCTATGTTGATATCATTAAAACATTATATGTTATGCAAAACAAAAAATTGCATGGTGACCGTGTTATAGCGTTCGTTACGCCCCGCATTGTCGAGGTCGATACCGTGGATGACTTTGATTACTTAAAATATCAGGTGGCAAAAGAACCGATATTTGCTGCCAAGTTGTTTGGAAAAGCGAAAGACCAGTTATGAGATTTCAGTTTTCACAGACTCCTGTTGACGTTCCGCCTGTATCTACAAAATATCGGAAAATTGGGACCGCAATTCCTGCACCTGAGACATTAAAGATTTTACTTAATCTTGAAAAATATGAATCCCGTTCAATGCACGGACAACTTCCAATAGTATGGGACAAAGCCGAAGATTTTCAGATTTATGACTCTTGTGATAATTGTTGGATAGATTTCACATCCACTATCTTTGTTACCAATGCCGGACACGCAAATCCTCAGGCCATATCAGCTCTTCAGAGTATTATTGACCGTAAACTTCTTCACACATATACATTTGCCCATGAGATACGAGCTCAATTTTTAAAAAGTTTGATCGAGGTAACTCCTGATCAATTTGAAAAGGCCTTTTTATTGTCCTCCGGAACCGAAGCGACAGAATGTGCAGTAAAATTGATGAGAATGCACGGTCAAATCATTAGTCGAACAAAACTTAGTATTGTTTCTTTTCAGGGTGCTATGCATGGGCGCACTATGGCTGCCGAAATGCTGAAAGGCGATCCGAGTCAATCCGCGTGGATTGGCTACCAAGATCCCAATATGCATCATTTGCCATTTCCCTATCCATGGACCGCAAAACAGACCATTGACAAGAGTTATGATTGGGCAAAACATTTCGAAGAGGATATGAACGCATTGAGGAGCAATGGGTTAAGATTCGATAAAATTGCAGGTTTTATGATTGAATCATATTTGGGATGGGGAGCGATATTTTACCCTATTGCGTATATTAGAGCACTAGTGGAATTTGCGAGGGAACATAATTGTTTAGTTGCCTTCGATGAGATTCAAGGGGGCTTTGGAAGAACGGGAAAGCTTTTTGTTTATCAGCATTATGGTGTCGATCCTGATGTGCTCTGCCTCGGTAAATCATTGAGTGGCAATTTACCTTTATCTGCTGTAATCGGAAGCCAAAAGATAATGGATCTCCCGGAATTCGGTTCAATGAGCAGCACTCATTCAGCGAATCCTCTTTGTTGTGCCGCGGGCTTAGCTAACTTGGAAGCATTTGAAACAGGTAACTTGGTCGAGGCATCATCCAGAAAAGGTGAAATACTTCATCGTCGACTAAGAGAACTAGAAAAAGAACATTCAGATAGAATCTCTTGGGTATTTGGCAAGGGTTTGCTTGCTGGTGTTCTTTTCAAAGACCCGCAAACAGGTAAACCGGACGGATTGTTTCCGAGTCGAGTCTGTGAAAAAGCCATGCAAAAAGGCTTGCTTCTCGTTCATACAGGCAGGGAATCCATCAAGATTGGTCCGCCGCTAACCATACCGGATGAGGCCTTAGAGGAGGGGCTTGATGTGCTGCAGGAAACTATCGAAGAACTGGCATAATTAAGGAAATAGTTTATTATGTTTCAAGAATCTCAAAATAAAGAATATCTGGAATTATGTATTGATCGTGCAAAAAATGTTGATTTAACATGGGTTGAACAATTTCTCGATATCATTTGTGATAATTTACCTTCCAAAAGCGAACGGCGGTTAAATGATATAGGATGTAATCTCGCTCAATTCTGGAAGGGATTAAAAAAGCGGGGAGTAGGTAATATTCAATACTTTGGGTTCGATTCAGAAGAAGTTTATCTTGAAGAAGCAAAAAAAATATTTCCAGAAATATCTAATAAATTGTTCATGCTTGATATCTCTCAGGAAAAACCACCTGAATGCGATATCACTATATGTAGTGCTGTACTCGAACATTTAGAATACCTTCAACCTGCTCTTGATAATATTCTGCAATCCACCAAAGAAACGTTTTTGCTAAGAACGTTCTTAGGGGAAAGACCAATCAGTCAATAAGAATGAAAGAAGGAGCAAAAACATATTATAATATTCATCAATTTTCATTTAGTGAAATTTTTCTATCGTTTGAAAGGAACGGATTTTCTTCAAAAGTCATTCGTGACAGATACACGGATTCTATGCCTAACTATCTTGATAATGGTATAGTGCGTACATTTTATATAGTAGTAGGAAATAGAGGGGAATGATCAAAGACATTCGCCACACAGGCATAGTCGTTGCTGACCTAGAAGCATCACTTTATTTCTATCGTAATCTTCTCGGGTTTCAAATTGCAAAGCAGTTGGATGAAGCAGGAGATTACATCGATAATATCTCATCACTTAATAATGTACAGGTAAAAACAGTTAAGATGAGTTCTCCATTCGGCCAGATGATAGAACTTTTGAAGTATTACTCGCATCCAACAGAACAAAAAACACGCCAAATCTGCGATATTGGGATTTCCCATATAGCTTTCACAGTAGACAATCTGGATGTTGAATATGAAAGACTTAGAGATAAAGGCGTTAAGTTCAATTCATCTCCGCAACTATCACCGGACGGTTATGCGAAAGTTACTTTTTGTAGGGCACCTGAAGGAACTTTGATCGAACTTGTCGAAGTCTTAATATAGGTCGTTATAAGGAAAGTTCGCATGGATTTTATTGATGAAAATGTCTTAGAGATCGCTGGTTTCAACAATACGTCACCTATGGATTATTCACGAAAAGCAGTCATATTAAGAGATGGCAGGCATGCGAACGTATGGGTCCATGAAGAGACTGGACATGGTATCCTTGATGTTCAATTCTGGGAAGACCAGGATTATTATAATCAGGGCTATCGCAAGGAATTCGGCGCAAAGCTTGACGAGAGATTAGACCCAATACAACATCTGACAATTTATAAGGATTTAAATGAGAAACAATTTAATACCTTTTCATCAAAGCTTACAAAGGACACGAAATTCCTGGAAATTGGGTCCTCTTTTGGAGGTATTTTAAATAAAGTAGTTAATGCCGGAGTTGAAGTTTGTCATGGTGTTGAGCCTAACAAGCGCGATGCTGAATTTGTGTCGAAGAACAATGGGAAAGCTAAAATTTACAATTCCAGATTTGAAGATGCCCAATTGTCTGCTCAATATTATGATATAGTTGTAGGCATTGAAGTATTGGAACATGTCGTTTCCCCGAGGTTTTTCATAAAAAAATGCTTTGACGTGTTGTGTCCAAACGGCCTAATATATATTGAGGTCCCGAATCATAACGACGTTTTGCTGAGCACGTACAACAACGTAGCGTACCAAAGGTTCTTTTACCACAAGGCGCATATTCACTATTTTACCGAGAAGTCTCTTTTATCTCTTTTCAGTGAACTTGGGTTTGAGGCAGATGTTAGCAGCTTTTTAATGTACCCCTTTTTTAATCATGTATGGTGGCTTCAAAACAATACGCCCCAAGAATCAGCCGATTTGGCGTTGTCAAATCTTGTACCAACAAATGGGAATACACCCGCGCAAAAAGCAATAAATAATTTCTATGAAAAAGTCGAAATGGATTATGAAAACTTGATCAATTCCAATATGTTAGGCGATTGCCTGATATTACAGGGCCAGAAGATAATATGAATTTGTATTTTAGTGCAATGCCTACTGCGATGTAAAGATTATAAGCTTTGAGAATGTACCTGTGTACAGTGCCGACCCGAGAAGAAAGATTGGGATTTCCCGTTATTGATTAACTTTGCTCGAATTTCAATGACTCTGGATGAGTTTCATAGTGCTAAAAAGGGTGGCTGGTTAATGTGTATGAGGTTATGGGTTACTGCTGCCCAAGCTTTATAAAATAAGGAGCTTATTTTATCGAGGTATAGTTGTGATAGTAAACAAAAGGATTTTTATCACTGGTGGCGCAGGTTTCATTGCGAACAAAATAATTTCAATTCTAATAAATGAAAATAAAATTATAGCCTTTGACAATTTTCACAGAGATTCCCTTAGCAAAAGTATAGTTAATGGGCATCCAAATTTGAAAGTAGTCAGGGGTGATGTTCTGGACTACCAATTAGTGAAGGAAAGTATGCGCGATTGTGATATCGTAGTGCATGCAGCCGCGATTGCTGGCATTAAAACTGTTATAAAGAGCCCTACATCGACTATGAGGGTAAATATGATAGGCACAGCTAATGTATTAGAAGCTGCGAAAGAAAATTCTGTTAAAGACAGAATCATCGACTTTTCAACATCCGAAGTTTTTGGAAGTAATGCTTTTAAACCGACCGAAGAGTCAAATACTGTATCTGGAAGTGCCGGGGAGGCAAGGTGGACTTATGCCGTAAGCAAACTTGCTTCTGAGCATTTGACCAAAGCGTATCACACGGAATTTGGATTACCTACTGTATCAGTGCGCCCTTTTAATGTTTATGGACCCGGGCAGACAGGCGAAGGCGCAATACAGGTTTTTATTACCCGGTCGATAAAAAACGAAATTATAGAGATCCACGGAGATGGCGATCAGATCCGGGCATGGTGTTATATTGATGATTTCGTAGATTGTTTAGTCCGATGTATTGAAAACCCAAGGGCAATCGGTGAATCCTTTAATATTGGCAATTCGAGAGCGGTTTTTACCACTGTGGGACTTGCTCAGACGGTCTGTCGAGTACTGAACTCTTCGTCGAAAATCGTATTTAAACCGGCCCTTTCCGCTGAAATAGAATTGCGTATTCCATCCGTGAAAAAGGCTCAAGAAGTTTTAGGATTTAAAGCAAAAGTGAATATCGATGAAGGCATTTTGAAAACCGCAAAGTGGATTAAGGAAAAAGCTTTGTGATTTTGGGATAGGTGGGATTAATGATAAGACTTGCAAGACCATATATTTCGCAGGAAGCTATCGATAAAGTTGTTGAGGACTTGAAGTCCGGAAATCTTGTCCAGGGGAAATATGTCTCACAATTTAAGGAAAGCTGTTTACATAACATATCATGTATTTGTTGACGAATAGTACAAAAGAGACAGAATGATAATTTTCTTGAAACAGAACGGTATTCAACCAAATCTCGGGGCTCAGGCAGTACATATGATGACCTTTTTTAAACAAAAGTACAAATATCAATCTCAAGACTTCAGAAATTCGTCGATAGCATACAAGCATGGTCTGGCACTTCCCATGGGGGATCAACTTAGCCAAGGGGACGTAGAGGAAATTGGAAGAATAATAAATTTGTTCTCATGAAGTTTGAAAATTTGAAAAATTTTATAAGCCACGGGGATGGGAAATATGCACTGAGTCAATTTAAAAATATCGGTGAACATGTTGTCATTGAGGCGAATGTTTTGGTGTTTCATCCTGAAAATATCTCAATTGGCAGTAATGTTTACATAGGTCATAACACTATTTTAAAAGGATACTATAAGAATGAAATGGTGATTCAAGAAGGTACATGGATCGGTCAAGGCTGTTTTTTTCATAGTGCCGGTGGTATAAGAATAGGTAAATCAGTAGGTGTTGGTCCTTATGTGAAAATGTTGACTTCAACACATATTAGCGATGATTTAGGGCAACCGGTTTTGCATAATCCATTGGTATGCAAAAAAGTTGAAATCGGGAATGGAGCTGATATCGGAATAGCATCAATAATCATGCCGGGTGTTATAGTCGGTGATGGAGCGATTATTGGAGCTGGATCTATTGTTACAAAGAGTGTTCCTGAGAATACAGTTGTAGCTGGAAATCCTGCAAGAATCATCAAAATGAGAAAGAAACCACGAACATGATACATATCATTGATTATGGAATGGGTAATTTTGGTTCCATAGGAAATATGCTTAAATATATTGGATGTAAATCGGAAGTAACTTCGGATATTGAGAAGATTGGTTCTGCTAAAAAACTAATTTTACCTGGAGTCGGCGCTTTTGATAATGGAATGACGAAAATCCGTGAATTAAGATTAAAGTCGATATTGGATAAGATGGCACTCGAAGAAAAGATTCCGATATTAGGGATTTGTTTAGGTATGCAATTGATGACTGGAAAAAGTGAAGAGGGATCCAGTAGGGGATTGGGCTGGTTTGATGCGGAGACTATCAAATTTGATTTTGGCCGTAGAAGGATCAAGATTCCACATATGGGTTGGAATAATGTAAGCGTAAGGAATTCGAACCCACTTTTCAAGAATATGAGTACTGAACCTAGGTTCTATTTTGTTCATTCGTACTATGTGAAATGTAATAAATCTGAAAATGTGATTGGTGAAACGGAATACGGGAGAAAATTCGCTTCTATCATTTGTAAGAAAAATATTTTTGGATGCCAATTTCATCCTGAGAAGAGTCATAAATTTGGCATGCATTTACTTCGAAATTTCGCTGAATTATAATGCTTATCCCAAGAGTCATGCCTTGCCTGCTAGTAAAGAATGGCAGGCTTGTAAAAACGGTTCGGTTCAGGAAGCCATCCTATGTTGGAGATCCGGTTAATGCGATCAAAATCTATAATGATAAAGAGGTTGATGAGCTGATTATCCTGGACATCGCCGCGACTGTTGAAAAGCGTAAGCCTAATTTCGATCTAATAAGAGAAGTAGCCGATGAGTGCTTTATGCCGGTTTGTTATGGAGGCGGAGTAAGTTCAATAGATGAAATGAAAATGTTTTTTGGCCTGGGGATTGAGAAAGTGTCCATCAACACGCACTCTTTTAACAACCCAGATTTGATTTATCAAAGTGCAAAAGTCTTTGGTAGCCAAAGCATAATTGTCTCAATCGATGTAAAAAAAAATATTTTTGGTAAATACAGAATCTGTACGCACAGCGGAACAAAAGCCTCAACAATTGATGTGATTGATTATGCGCAGATGGTTGAAAAGTTAGGTGCAGGCGAAATATTGCTAAATCCAATTGATAGAGATGGTACTTGGGATGGATTTGATTTAGACCTGATAAATATGGTTACCGATGTAGTCAATGTACCGGTAATTGCACTAGGAGGGGCCGGCAATTTGAGTGACATTGCAGATGCTGTTCATAGAGGCGGAGCATCTGCTGTTGCAATCGGAAGCATGGCTGTATACCAGGCAAAGAACCTCGGTGTATTGGTCAATTTCCCTTCAAGGGAAAAACTAATAAATATATTTTCATGAACACAATGATTTGTAGTAGATGCCTTTACGATGACAGTATTCCGTACATTACGTTTGATGAAAATGGCATATGTAATTACTGCCATCAATTTGACGAATTGGAAAAGGAATACGTCACAGGCCAGGAAGGGATGCAAATTCTTTGGGATCTTGCAGAACGGATAAAAAAGAAACAAAAGAATAAAAAATATGACGTAGTAGTTGGGGTCAGTGGTGGAACCGATTCTTCCTATATGTTATATTTTGCAAAAGAAATTCTTAAATTGCGTCCATTAGCCGCTCATTTTGATAATACTTGGAATTCAAAAATCGCTGTTGAGAATATAAAAAACATTACAGAGAAGCTTGGCGTAGACCTTTTTACTTATGTCGTCGATAACAAAGAATATTGTGATATCTTCAAATCATTTTTGAATGCATCTGTTCCTGACATAGATACTCCCGCTGATATTTCTTTGGCCACCACCCATTATCTGGCATGCCAGAAATTCGGGATTAAATATATTTTTGAAGGTCATTCATTTAGAACCGAAGGTATTTCCCCCCATGGATGGTTCTATATGGATGCAATGTACATAAAAACAGTTCAAAAAATGTTTGGTACGAAAAAGATCAAAACCTTGCCTAATCTCTGGATGTGGCAGTGGCTTAAGTGGTTAACCATTAATAATATACAAAAAATACGGCCATTATACTATCTTGATTATAAAAAGGTTCAGGCAAAGGAGATTCTGAAACAATATTACGGTTGGAATGATTATGGTGGCCATCATATGGAAAACAGAACCGCATATTTTACGAACAATTATTGGTTACCTAAGAAGTTCAAGATAGATCTTAGGTATTCGGAATTTTCCGCTTTGGTAAGAGATGGTCAAATGTCAAGACAAGAAGCTTTGAAACTGATTAAGGAACCAAAGCCTTTTGACATGGGGATACTGGAAGAAATATTGAAAAGACTCAATATTTCTGAGACGGAATTTGAAAGCATGCTGCTAGCTCCGAATAAAACCTATCGAGATTACAAGACATATAAACAGCGATTTGAGCGTATGAAACCCATTTTT